>Ga0136653_10000700_pt1 | contig 17642 bp, 13 predicted proteins | sample LakKivw275mmetaG_FD_94866 | JGI IMG/M metagenome (GOLD analysis project Ga0136653, IMG submission 94866) | Anoxic lake water microbial communities from Lake Kivu, Rwanda to study Microbial Dark Matter (Phase II) - Lake Kivu water 275m metaG... | ecosystem: Environmental > Aquatic > Freshwater >...
CTGCGCGAGAACACCGGCGGCGCGTACTTCGGTCAACCGAAGAAGCAGTGGATCGAGAACAACGAGCGGAATGCCATCGACGCCATGCTCTACTCCGAGCACGAGATCGTGCGCATCCTGGAGGTCGGCTTTGAGCTGGCGCGACAGCGCAAGAAGAAGCTGGCGTCGGTCGAGAAGGCCAACGTGACCGAGACCGGCAAGCTGTGGCGCAAGATTGCGACCGAGATGTCGGCCAAGAACCCGGACATTGCCGTCGAGCACATGTACGCGGATGCCACCACCATGTGGCTGCTGCGCCAGCCCACGTCCTTTGATGTGCTGGTCATGGGCAACCTCTTCGGTGACATCATCAGCGACGAGGCTTCGACACTCGCCGGCTCGCTCGGCATGGGGCCGTCCGCTCAGATTGCCGGCCTGCCCAAGAAGGGCGAGAAGGTTTTCGGGTTCTACGAGTCCGCTCACGGCAGTGCGCCCAAGCACGCCGGCAAGAACGACGCGAACCCGATAGCGACCATCCTGAGCGTTGCGCTGATGCTGCGCTACACCTTCGGTCTCGAGAAGGAGGCGAAGGCGATCGAAGCGGCGACGGCCAAGGCCGTTCTGACGCACCGCACCTACGACGTCATGGAGCCCGGCAAGATCAAGGTCGGGACGAAGGAGATGGGAGACGTCATCACGGCCGCGCTGTAGCATACCGTGACCCGCACCGTTGTGCGTGCGGGGTGTATCCATGGGTTTGCCTGTCGCCAGGCGGGTCTAATGGTCCGCCTGGCGACAGTGCTGTAGAGTGAACTGGGCCTTGACAGCGCGCGGGCCGAACCGGCCGCGCGCTGCGTTCGAGAATACGACTGGGGAGCAAAGACTTGAAAGGAACAATCGCGGTTGGACCCGGCGACGGCATCGGACCTGAGATCGTGGCGGAAGGCGTGAAGGTCCTGAAGACCGTTGAGAAGAAGTATGGTCACGAGTTCAAGCTGAACTACATCGACATCGGCGGCATCAGCATAGACAAGCACGGCACGCCGTTGACTGACGAAGCCATCGAAGTCTGCCGGCGCGCGGATTCCTTCTTCTTCGGTTCTCTAGGGGGACCGAAGTGGGACTACCCTGGCGCGAAGGTGTACACGAACACTGCCGGCCTGCGCATCAGGAAGATCTTCGACGTGTATGCGAATCTCCGACCTGCGAAGATCTACCCGGGCATGGAGGGATGCTCGCCTCTCAAACCGGAAAAGGTGAAGGGACTCGACCTTATCGTGGTCCGTGAGAACTGCGGGGGCGCGTACTTCGGCGAACCCAAGAAGCAGTGGACCGAGAAGGGCATACGCTGGGCTGTCGACACGATGCTGTACAGCGAGCCGGAGATCACCCGCATTCTCAAGGTTGGCTTCGAGCTGGCACGGTCGCGACGCAAGAAGCTGGCCTCGGTCGAGAAGCAGAACGTCACCGAGACCGGGAAGCTGTGGCGCAGACTGGCTATCGAGATGAGCGAGCAGTACCCGGACGTCGAACTCGAGCATGTCCTGGCTGACGCGTGTACTGCCTGGCTGCTGCGGGAGCCGACCCGTTTCGATGTGCTGGTGATGGGCAACCTGTACGGCGACATCATCAGCGACGAGGCATCTACCGTGGCGGGTTCGCTCGGCATGGGCTCGTCCGCGCAACTGCGCGGGCTGGGCACGGACGAGGAGAAGCCGTGGGGCTACTACGAGTCTGCGCACGGGTCAGCTCCGGATATCGCGGGCAAGGGCATCGCGAATCCGATTGCCACCATCATGAGCGCAGCTCACATGCTCGAGTACACCTACAAGCTCCGCAAGGAAGCCGACGCAATCGACAAGGCGATTGCCCGGGTGGTTCTGAAGGCCCGCACGGCGGATATCATGGAGAAGGGGATGAGGCAGGTCGGGTCGGCGGAGATGGGAGACCTCATCTGCGCCGAGATCGAGAAGGGCTAGACGCTCTTCCGGGGTTGCTCTGTCCTGCTCGTGATTCAGGGCAATAGAGTGGGCCGCGTCGGAAAACGCGGCCCACTTTCGTTGCTGCTCCGCGCACGTTGAAGCGCGGCGTCAGGCGTCCCGGCCGGACTCGGTCCCGACCGCTGCGGCGTCGCGAATGACCTCGGCTATCCTCTCGTCCGAGTAGTGCAGCAGGTCGGCAAGTACCTGCCGCGTATCCTGGCCGAGCGGCGGCGCCGGACGAAACTCGTCGGGTGAGGCGGACAGCTTGATGGGATTGCCGGGCTGCCGCAGGACGCGACCGTCCGGGAACGTCACGTCAACCATCATATCGCGCGCCAGCACCTGCGGATCACAAACGGTGCGGTCGACCGTGTTGACCGGCGCGCACGGGATGCCCGCGTCGGACAGCACCTTCAACCACTCATCGACGCCCCTGGTCAGCAGCGCCTCCTGCACCAGCGCGTTGATGCGCTCACGGTCTTTCTGACGCTCGGAGCGCTTCAGGTACCTGGGTTCCCGCAGAGCCTCGATGTTCATCGCGTTCACGAACAGTGGCCAGTGCGGGTCGGGGATGACCGCCACGAAGATGTACAGGTCCTTCGTCCTGTACGCGCCGTAGGGAACGTGGACGAAGTGCTGGTTGCCGAGCTGTCCCGGCACCTCTCCGGACATCGTGTGCATCGTGATCATGTAGTTCCAGAGCGATACCTGGCAGTCGAGCATCGAGATGTCTATCTTCTGTCCGATGCCCGTGGTCAGGCGGGCGTAGGCTGCAGCGAGGATACCGATGCCGGCGAAAAGGCCGGCGCACAGGTCCCCGATGGGGATGCCGGCCCGCATCGGCTCACGGCCCGGCTCTCCGGTGATGCTCATGCCCCCGCCGTAGGCCTGGACGATGCCGTCGAAGGCCGGCCGGTCCTTGCCCGGTCCGGTTAGACCGAATCCCGAGATCGAACACGAGATGATTGCCGGGTTGATGGTCTTCAACGTCTCGTAGTCCGCGCCCAGCCGCTCGAGCACGCCCGGCCGGAAGTTGTCATAAACGACGTCGCATGCCCTGACGAGGTCGTAGAACACCTCGCGTCCCGGCTCGCGCTGCAGGTCGAGGACGACGCTCTTCTTGTTGCGTCCGGCGGTGAGAAAGTAGGAGCTCATGCCCATGTGGCAGTACTGCGGCTTGTTGAGCTGCATCGTGCGGGCGTTGTCTCCCGTGCCGGGTCGCTCAATCTTGATGACTTCTGCGCCCAGGTCCGCCAGCAGCATGGCCCCGTAGGGCCCGGAAAGCATGGTGGTAAGGTCGACGATCTTGAGACCGGACAGTGCTCCCATGTGAATCTGACTCCTTCGATGGCCGTAATGCTACCTGGCAGGGGTCCTAGCAGCCTCCGGCGGGTTGTCTCGCTCGAGCTCGGCCAGCCTGGCGCGCAGGGCGACCGCGGAGGCTTGCAGCTTCTCGATGTCGACTCCGGTCTCGTACCCCATCATCTTGAGCAGGTAGGCGAGTTCCTCGGTCGCCAGGTTGCCCACCGCGCCCGGTGTCAGGGGGTCGCCTCCGAGGCCGGCGATTGATGACTCGACAATCCTCACCCCGGCGCTGACCGCCGCAAATGCGTTCACCATGCCGATGCCGAGCCGGTCGTGGAAATGCACGGAAACGGGGAAGTCTCCCATGTCGCCCAGGAACCGGCCCACCCTCTGGGCGACGTCCGACGGGCCGCTGATGCCCATGCTGTCGGCCAGCGTTATGAGGGAAGCATCGGCTTCGCGGAGCTTATGGCCGATTGAGAGGATGCGGTCGTACGCGATGGGGCCTTCCATGGCGCAGCCGAAGGCACACGCGATGGTGACGCGGAAGCTGACGCCCGCCGCGGAGCAGGTCTTGCCAAGCGCCGGCACGAGCAGAAGCGCCTCGTCGACGCCCTTGTTGAAGACCATCTTGCTCACGGTCTCGCTCGCCGCGACGACGTAGCAGACCTCCTTCACGCCGGTGGCGATTGCCCTGTCGAGACCGCGCTCGTTGGGGACCAGGGCACTGAACACCACACCGGCGGGCTTGCGGACCCCGGCGAAGACTTCTTCGGCGTCCTTCAGTTGGGGTATCCATTTCGGATGCACGAACGAGCTGGTCTCGATGCGCTTCAGCCCCGCATCCACTAGTTCGTTCACCACGCGAATCTTGTCCTGCGTGGGGATCTGCACTTGAACGTTCTGGAATCCGTCCCGGGGGCCCACCTCGAGAATCGTCACCTGCTCAGGCTTTCGCATGTTCGCCTCCTTGCTCTCTGTCACCTGTGTCTCGACGCTATGGCGTCATATCCGCATCCAATGATACTCGATAGGTCTCCGGTGGGCTCCCTCCGTCGGGCGTCGGTTGCATGCGATGCGAGGCGGGACTGCCGGTCCGGGCCCGCGGGCCCGGCGCTGGCCTCGCCTCCGGCTTCAGCGTATACTGTATTCAGGATACACAGACATGCGATTTGCTGTCAATCGCCCCGAGCGGGACGGAACCGAGCTGTCCGTCCGCACCGCTGTCCCAGGCTTCCTGTCGTGTCTTACAGAAAGGCCGTGATCGTGAGAGGCTCATCGCCCCTGTTCTACGGCTGGGTGGTTGTCGCCGCCTCGTTCGCGGTGACTGCCTGTCTGGGCGAGGTCCAGTGGTCGTTCGGCGTCTTCTTCAAGGCGCTTGAGAGCGAGTTCGGGTGGAGCAGAGGACTCACGTCGTCCGGCTACACGTTCCTAGCGGTGGGTTACGCCATATCGTCCATTGCATTCGGCAGGCTGGCTGACAGGTACCCGCCGCGGTCGATTCTCCTCGTAAGTGCTCTCGTGTCCGGCGCGGCCATCGCCCTGTGCAGCCGCATCGAGACTGTTGTCCAGTTGCAGTCCCTGCTCTTTGCCACCGGAATCGGCGCGGGAGCCCTGATTCCTGTTCCGACGGCCACGGCGGCTCGCTGGTTTCAGGGCCGGTCCGGAGGCGGCATTGCCCTCGGGGTGACGATGGCCGGCGTGGGCATGGGCGCCATCGTGTTCGCCCCTCTTTTCACGAGGCTGATACTCGTCCTGGGCTGGAGGTCGTCGTTTCTCATCGCCGGCGCGATCTTCTTCGGAGTCGTCACGATGGCGGCCATGCTGCTGAGGCCGTCGGGTCTCTCGGTCCCGCGTTCGAGCCGGGAGGCGGATTCGGCAGCGGCGCCGGCAGTCGCGTCGAGCCGCCGGTTGCTTCGCGCCCCCCAGTTCATCCAGGTCGTCGCCATCATGGTCGTGACGACGCTGTCGTTCCAGACGCTCACGGTGCACCTGGTGCCTCACGCCGTCGACATCGGCATCTCGCAGATAACCGCCGCGGCTGCCCTCGGATTCGCCGGTGCGTGCTCGGTTCCGGGCCGGCTCGGGTCAGGGTTCCTCTCCGAGAGGCTCGGCTGGGGGCGGACGCTCGTGCTGTCGCAGGCAGGCATGGCGATCGGCATGCTCGCCCTCCCGTTCGTCTCGTGCGAACCAGTGCTCTTCGCCGTCGTCGGACTGTATGGACTCTGTCAGGGAATCCGGGCCGTGTCGGTCATAGGGGTGCTGGGACACGTGTTCGGCATGCGCGCGGTGGGAGAGCTCACCGGCGTCATGATCGCTGCTGCCCACGGCGCCGGAGCCCTCGGTCCCTACTTCGCCGGGGCTGTATTCGACCGGTGGGGCAGCTACACTGCATCCTTCGTCTCGCTCGGCGTCGCGATCCTCATCGGCGCCATCCTCTCACTGAGGCTGGACGTCGAACCTGAGTCGGGTACCGCACAGGGCGCGCACACCGCCTGACGGGTTCGACAACCCGCTCCGGGCTGCGGTTCGCAGCCTTACGAGCGAAGCTGACACCACCGGCGCCCGGATCCTCCGGCTCGCTTCCGTCCGCTGTGTGTTGATAATCCGAGAACCCGTTGTTACAATCGCCAAGGCCCCCCAACTATCGTTACGAATCTGTAGCTGTGCTCGCACACACAGAAAGGAGTATTGCGAACAATGACGCAGATAATCCCGCCCCAGGTACGAGGCTTCATGAAACGGGCAGAGGAGGACTACGAGGGGTTCTGGGAGGACGCCGCGGTCGCGGCGATGGACGACATCTACTGGTTCAAGGAATGGGATACGGTGCTCGAGCAGGAGTACCCTACGTTCAGGTGGTTCGGAGGCGGACTCACCAACATCTGCTACAGCTGTCTTGACTACAAGGTTGAGCAAGGACTCGGCACTAAGGCAGCCTTCATCGCGGAGGATGGCGACTCGGGCGTCATCCGCACCGTCACCTACAGCCAGTTGCTTGAGCTGGTCAAGAAGCATGCCGCGGCTCTGCGAGGGCTTGGTGTGAAGAAGGGCGACCGCGTTGCCATCTACATGCCGATGGGCATCGAGGCGGCTGTCATCATGCTCGCGTGTGCCCGCATTGGCGCCATCCACATGGCCATCTTCGCCGGCTTCTCTCCCAACGCGGTGGCCGACCGACTCTCGCTTACCGGCGCCCAGTACGTGTTCGCCCAGGACGCGGGGAGCCGTCGCGGCAAGCCGGTTCCGCTGAAGGTCATGGTGGACGACGCCATCGAGTTGCTCGAGGACCCCAAGCAGGTCAAGTCGGTCGTTGTCTTCAAGTCGGGTCTCGCTGACGTCAAGATGGTCGCCGGGCGGGACATCACCTGGGACCAGTTCCTGGCGAAGGGCGACGGGCAGAGCCCGGACGTTGTTCCGATGGAGTCGAACGACGTCCTCTTCGTCATGCCGACCTCCGGCACGACCGCCAAGCCGAAGGTCACGGTGCAGCGGCACGGCGGCTACCAAGTCTATATCTACTCGATGGCGAAGTGGATCTACAACCTGAATCAGGACGATGTCTGGTTCTGCACGTCCGACATCGGCTGGATCGTCGGACACAGCTACAACGTGTACGGGCCGCTGCTCGTCGGCTGCACGTCCATCCTCTTCTCGGGCACGCCTGACTACCCGAGGCCGGACATGTGGTGGGACCTCATCGAGCGGAATAAGGCGACCGGTCTGTGGTTCTCGCCGACCGGTATCAGGGGCCTACGAAGGCTCGGCATCGAGCACGCGCTGAAGCACGACCTGAGCACGGTCGAACGTGTCCTCTGTGCCGGCGAGGTCCTGAACCCCGCTGCCTGGGAATGGCTGCAGGAAGAGGTCTTCGGCGGTGCCGTGCCTGTCATCGACCACATGTGGCAGACCGAGACCGGAGGCCCCATCATCGGCAATGCCTACGGCATCGCCATTTCTCCCATCAAGCCGGGCTCCGCATCGATTCCTGTCCCCGGCGTCGTCGCCGACGTGGTTGACGTTCAGGACGGCCACGTCTGCGCGCCTGGAGAGAAAGGCGTGCTGGTCATCAAGAAGCCGTTCCCCGGACTGACTTCGACCCTCTGGGGCGATGCCGAGCGCTACAAGACCGACTACTGGGAGACTAAGGAAGGGACGAAGGGCATGTACTATGCCGGCGACTCGGCCTCAAAGGACGAGGACGGTTACATCTGGTTCGCCGGCCGCGCCGACGAAGTCATCAAGATCGCGGCGCACCGCATCGGCACCGTCGAGGTTGAGAGCGCCCTCGTGTCGCACCCGGCGGTTGTCGAGGCCGGCGTCTCCGGCGTGCCGGACGAACTGAGAGGCGAGGTCGCGAGCGCCTTCGTCGTACTCAACAAGGACTACAAGCCGAGCGACGAACTCAAGAAGGAGCTCATCAACCACGTCCGGCAGTCGATGGGACCGATCGTCGTTATCGGCGACATCCAGTTCGTCAACATGCTGCCCAAGACCAAGAGCGGCAAGATCATGCGGCGGGTCATGAAGGCGCTGTTGACCGGCAAGGACATCGGCGACCTCTCCACCGTCGAGGAAGAGGCCTCCATCGAGGAGATCCGCGAAGCGGCCGGCAAAGTGAAGAAGGGCGCCTAGCGCCCTTCCCGGTCCTTCGGCGACACAACGGGGACGCGCTCAGCGCGTCCCCGTTATCTGTCGTGCGATAGTCCAGCGCTGCATCTCGGAGGTGCCCTCGTATATCTCCGTGATGCGCTGGTCGCGGTAGTAGCGCTCCACCGGGAACTCCCGCGTGTAGCCATAGCCACCGAACACCTGCACCGCCTTGTGGCAGATTCGATGCGCGGCCTCGCTGGCATAGAGCTTGGCCATGGCCGCTTCCTTCGCCGGTGACTTCCCTTGCTGCTGCGTGAGCCAGCCGGCGCGGTACGTGAGCAACCGGGCGGCATCCAGCTCGACCGCCATGTCGGCGAGCATGAACTGGATGCCCTGGTGGCGCGCTATCTCGACGCCGAACTGCTTGCGCTCCTTTGCGTACCCGACCGCCGCGTCGTACGCCGCCTGCGCGATGCCCACTGCCTGGGCGGCGATGGTGACCCTGCTCGCATCGATGGCCTCGAGCGCGATGCGGAACCCCTGTCCTTCCTGGCCCAGCAGGTTCTCCGCCGGGATCCGGCAGTTGTCGAACACGAGTTCGGCGGCCGACGTCGGGTGGATACCCATCTTGTGCTCCACCTTGCCGACCGAGAAGCCCGGCGTGCCGCGCTCCACGATGAAGGCGCTGATGCCCTTGTAGCCAAGCGACTTGTCTCTGGTCGCGAACGTCGTCACGAAGTCGGCCTCGGCTCCGTTCGTGATGAAGATCTTGTTTCCGTTGAGGATGAACGAGTCACCGTCCTTCTGGTACCGCATGTCGAGGTTGGCGACGTCGCTGCCGGCCATTGCCTCGGTCAGTGCGAAGGCCACGGTGGCGCCGTTGGTGACCCGGGTGATGTACTTCGCCTTCTGCTCGTTGTTGCCGTGCATCGTTATGGGGTACATCGCGAGTCCGAGCGTCACGATGTACGAGATACCGAGACCCCCGGACCCCCGGGAGATCTCCTCCGACGCCAGTATGAACGTCAACTCGTCGCCGGTGCCGCCGTACTGCTCCGGGAAGCCGACGCTGTACAGGCCGACTTCCGCCATCTTCTTCACCATGTCGTACGGGAACTCGTTGGTCTCGTCCCACGCGGCGGCGCAGGGCTCAACCTCGTTGACGACGAAGTCCCGGATCATCGCCTGGAACATCTTGTGCTCTTCGCCAAGTTCGAAATCCATGTGTGAAGTTGCTCCCTTCGCTGTACGGTCGGTCTACTTCAGTCCGGTTATCTGTCTTGCGATGGTCCAGCGCTGCATCTCTGACGTGCCCTCGTATATCTCGACGATGCGCTGGTCGCGGTAGAGCCTCTCGACGGCGAACTCACGTGTGTAGCCATAGCCGCCGTGTATCTGCACCGCCCGGTGGCAGATGCGGTGCGCCGCCTCGGAGGCGAACAGCTTCGCCATCGCCGGCTCCTTCGCCGATACCTTGCCCGTCGTCTGAACCTGCCAGGCTGCCCGGTAGGTCAGCAGCCGGGCGGCATCGAGGTCGACCGCCATATCTGCGATGATGAACTGGATGCCCTGGTGGCGGGCTATCTCGACGCCGAACTGCTTGCGCTCCTTTGCGTAGGCGACTGCCGCATCGTAGGCAGCCTGAGAGATGCCGACTGCCTGTGCCGCCACGCAGACGCGGCACGTATCGATGGCCTGGAGCGCGAAGGAGAAGCCCTGGCCCTCCTGACCGATGAGGTTGCGGGCGGGGACCCGGCAGTTGTCGAAGACCAGCTCCGCCGCTGACGCGGGGTGCATGCCCATCTTCCGCTCGGTCTTGCCCACCGAGAATCCGGGGAAGCCTTTCTCGACGATGAAGGCGCTGATGCCCTTGTAGCCGAGGGACTTGTCTCTTGTCGCGAACGTGACCAGGAAGTCCGCCTCCGCGCCGTTCGTGATGAAGATCTTCGTGCCGTTCAGGATGAAGTCATCCCCGTCGCGCTCGTACCGGGTGTCGAGGTTCGCGACATCGCTTCCGGCCATCGCCTCGGTGAGCCCGAAGGAGACATTGGCCCCGCGCACAACCCAGGGGATGTAGCGCTCCTTCTGCTCCTTGCTGCCGTGCATGACAATGGCATTCATCGCCAGGCTCATGGTGGTCACGTAGGATGCGCCCAATCCTCCGCAGCCGCGCGAGATTTCCTCGACGGCCAGTACGAAAGAGACGTCGTCGCCGCTGCCGCCGTACTCCTCCGGCATGTGAAGGCCGTAGAGCCCAACCTCGGCCATCTTCTTGACGACGTCGTGCGGGAATCGCTCCGACTCGTCCCACTCGGCAGCGTGCGGCGCAATCTCGTTGTCCACGAAATCGCGGACCATGGCCTGAAACATCTTCTGTTCTTCTGTGAGCTCGAAATCCATCTCGACACCCCCTCCCGATTGGCCTTCTCTACTTGAGCCCGGTTATCTGTCTTGCGATGGTCCAGCGCTGCATCTCGGATGTGCCTTCGAACAGCTCCATGATGCGCTGGTCGCGGTAGATGCGCTCGACAACAAACTCCTTGGTGTAGCCGTAGCCGCCGTGTATCTGGATGGCCCGGTGGGCGATGCGGTGGGCGGCCTCACTGGCGAAGAGCTTTGCCATCGCCGGCTCCTTCGCGTTCACGTTCCCGGTGGTCTGCTGCTGCCAGGCTGCCCTGTAAGTGAGTAGACGCGCGGCATCGAGGTCGACCGCCATGTCCGCAATCATGAACTGGATGCCCTGGTGGCGGGCGATCTCCACGCCGAACTGCTTCCGTTCCTTGGCATAGGCCACGGCCGCGTCGTACGCAGCCTGCGCCAGGCCGACGCACTGCGCGGCAATGGTCACGCGGCAGGAGTCGATGGCCCTGAGCGCTATCTTGAACCCCTGTCCTTCTTCGCCGAGGAGGTTCTTCGCGGGCACTTTACAGTTGTCAAACACAAGCTCCGCTGCCGAGGCAGGGTGCAGCCCCATCTTCTTCTCGAGCTTGCCGACCGAGAATCCCGGGGTGCCCTTGTCGATGATGAAGGCGCTGATGCCCTTGTAGCCCAACGCCTTGTCCTTCGTGGCAAACGTCACAAGGAAGTCCGCCTCCGCGCCGTTCGTGATGAATATCTTGGTGCCGTTGAGGATGTAGTAGTCGCCTTCCCTGGTGTACTTCATTTCGAGCGCGGCGACGTCGCTGCCGGCCATGGCTTCGGTCAGGGCGAACGCGACGGTTGCGCCCTCGGTGGTAACGCGCGGGATGTACTTCCTCTTCTGCTCCTCGTTGCCGAACATGACGATGGGGCCGATGGCAAGGCTGATTGTCGTGATGTAGATGCTGGACAAGCCGCCCGACCCGCGCGCCAGCTCCTCGCACGCGAGCATGAAGGTGATGTCGTCGCCGCTGCCCCCGTACGCTTCGGGCAGATGGAGTCCGAACAGGCCAAGCTCGGTCATCTTGGCAAGTGCTTCCGTGGGGAACTCATTGCTTTCATCCCATTCCGCCGCGTGCGGCGCGATCTCGCGGTCAACGAAGTCGCGAAGCATCGCCTGGAACATCTTCTGCTCTTCTGTCAGCTCGAAATCCATGCAGGCCTCCTTCAAGAATCGGACGAGGGACCGCCGGCACGCGGCTGCGCCTGTGAGGAGATGCGGGAGGGGAGTACCAGGCAGGGACGGCGCCGGAATCTGTCCATTGTGCTGAGCAACGGTCGCTGCATGGTAACACGAGAGCGGAACCTCGACAATGCTCGCTCGCGGAGCCCAATCCGGGCTGCGCTACCGGACGCGGGCGGCGGAACGCCCGCCGACCGGCTGCCACTTGCCCCATGAGAAGAGGCGGGGCGCCACCAGCTTTCGTAGTTCCTCGACGAGGAAGAGAGCTCCGGCTGCGCCCAGCACCATCCCCCACTCTGCCAGACTGAGGGGAACCGAGCGGAACGCCGCCTGGCCAATCGGGAGGTAGATGGCGCCGAGTTGCAGCACGATTGCCACCGCGATGCTGGCCAGGAGAACTCTGTTCGAGAACAGACCGAGCGACAGCAGCGTGCGCTCGTCGGACCGCGCGTTGAAAGCGCGGAACCACTCGAAGGCAACCATTGCGCAGAAGGCCAGTGTGCGGGCTTCCTCGATCGGCATGCGTGGTTTGGCCCAACTGAAGACGAGGAAGATGCCGGCTCCCATCAGCGCCGCCAGGAAGACGATGCGCAGGATGTTGCCGGGATAGAGCAGGTCTACGCGCGGGTGCCGGGGCGGCTGCCTCAACTCATCGCCGGACTTCGGTTCCATCCCGAGAGGGATAGCGGATGCGGTATCGGTCACCAGGTTGACCCAGATGATCTGCACCGCCAGCAGCGGCGCCTGGCCCGTCACGGCCACGGCAAGGATGAGTGCGATGAGCTCCCCCAGGTTCGTGCTGAGGAGGAAGAACACGACGCTCCGCAGGCGCGAGAAGACGGCTCTCCCCTCTTCGACGGCGGCGACGACCGAGGCGAAGTTGTCGTCGGCCAGGACCATGTCCGCGGATTCCTTCGCCACGTCGGTGCCGGTGATGCCCATGGCGATGCCGATGTTGGCGGTCTTGAGTGCCGGAGCGTCGTTCACGCCGTCGCCGGTCATGGCGACCACGTGGCCCCGCGCCTTCAGGGCATCGACGATGCGCAGCTTGTGCAGGGGTTCGATGCGGGCGAAGACGGAGATGTGGTCGATTGCGCCCGCCAACGCCTCGTCACTCATTCGCTGAAGGTCGGCACCTTCGACGGTCCGTCCCTCGGGCAGATCGAGTTGCCGGGCGATGGCCTCGGCCGTCGTTCGATGGTCGCCGGTGATCATCAAGACGCGGATGCCCGCTTCACGACACTGCCGGATGGCGAGCCGGGCCTCCTCACGTGGCGGGTCGGCCATGCCGGCCAGCCCGAGGAAGGTGAGTCTGCCGGCGAACTGTGGACACGCGAGCTTGCGCGGTGCGCCGGGAAGGTCGAGGTACGCAAGCGCGATGACGCGCATCGCCTCCGAAGCCAGCGCGTCTGTAGCTTCGCGTATCCTCGTTCTTGCCTCCTCATCCAGCGTTGCGGGCGCGCCGTCACGTGCAACCGCCCCGCAGAAGGAGAGCACCCTCTCCATGGAGCCCTTCACATAGATGCGGGTCCCGCCGTCCTCCTCGTACCCGATTGCCATGTACTGCTGTTCGCTCTCAAACGGGATTTCGCAGGTCCGGCGCAGATTGTGCTGCAGCGTCGCCTTGTCGATGCCCGCCTTGGCGGCGGCCACTACGAGCGCTCCCTCCGTCGGGTCGCCGGCAATCTCGTACTGCTCGCCGTTCTTCAGCAGCGTCGCCTCGCTGCAAAGCGCTCCGGTGCGAAGCAGCAGACCCAGGCTGGACCCGTCGCCATGGTGCACCGGTTCACCGTCGCTCCTGAAATCACCCTCGGGGTTGTAGCCTTCGCCGGTGACGTCCAGGAACCGGCCATCGACGAAGATGCGGCGGACCGTCATCTCATTCCTGGTGAGCGTTCCCGTCTTGTCCGAGCAGATGACGGTCGCCGAGCCGAGCGTCTCGACGGCAACGAGTCGACGGATGATGGCATTGCGCTTCGCCATCATCCTCATGCCGAGCGCCAGGACCACCGTCACCACCGCGGGAAGGCCTTCCGGTATAGCGGACACGGCCGTTGCCACCGCCAGCATCAGTATCTCGACCGGCTCCAGCCCGCGGTAGAGCCCTGCGCCGACGAGCACGGCGACGATGCCGAGCACGAGGAGAATGATGTAGCGACTCAGCTTCCGGATGCTCTTCTCTACCGGCGTTGGTTCGTCCTCCACGCTTCTAAGGGCGGACGCTATGCCGCCGATCTGGGTGCCCATGCCCGTGCTGACCACCACGGCGGTCGCCCGGCCGTGTGTGGCCGTGGTGCCCATGAACACCATGTTGTTGCGCTCGGCCAGAACGGTGTCCCGGGTCAGGGGCGCGGCCTCCTTGTCGACCGGCAGAGACTCGCCGGTGAGCGATGCCTCCGTGACCTTCAGGTTCGCCTCCTCGAGCACTCTCGCATCGGCCGGCACGCGGTTGCCGCTCTCGAGCAGGATGACGTCGCCGGGGACGATATCCTCGGCAAGGACCGATGCCGGCTTCCCGTCGCGTCGCACCTGCGCTCGCGGCGCCGTCATCTGCACCAGGGCGTCCATGGCCCGCACCGCCTGCTGTTCCTGCAGGAAACCGATAACAGCGCCTACCAGGAGCGCCGCAAGGATGACCGCCGCATCGACGTAGTGAGAGAGCACGACCGAGAGAACGGCTGCGGCGAAGAGGATGTAGATGAGAGGACTGAGGAACTGACGCAGGAACAGGATTGCCGGCGAGGTCTTCTTCTTCCCCTCGAGGCGGTTGGCGCCGTAGCGCAGCAGGCGCTGCCGGGCCTCGGCTTCAGTGAGCCCCGTGCTCCTCGACTCAAGGGCCGCCAGGACCTCTTCGGCTGTCTGTTCGTGCCACTCGCGGACCACGGCCGTACTATACCATGGTCGCCTGCTCACGATTGACGTGCACGTCGCAGCGCGCGCCTGCGACGCCGGCCGTACTGCGCGAAGGTTGCCGGCTCACAAGGTCGCGTGCCGCGTGCCGGCGCCGCGGGTTCTCCCGCCGCTAGTCTCGATCTCGCGGCGAACCCGCCGCTTCGCGCTCTTGAGAGGCAAGCCGGTCGGCCGCCATCTCCTTGTGAAGGAAATAGCTGATGACGGTGCGTATGGCCACGATGCCTCCCAGTATGCCGACCTCCTGCAGCGTCGGCTGCAGCACGGTGCGTATCACGTCCGCCGCGATGAGGAACTCAAGCCCTAGCAGTAGCGAGGCGCCCAACTGCTGCCTCAGGACCATCCTCGAGCCGGGCAGGTGACGGCCCCGGACGGCGCCGGTTTCGACCCGGATTGTGGAGACGGTTGTCACTGCGACGCCCCACAGTATGACGGCGACGCCGATGATGCCCACTCCCCGGGCAATGATGTCCAGCACCCCCGAAGCACTCATGATGCCCTACCGGCCCATTTCCCCGTTGCGTTGCTTTCTACAGCCCCAGCCACTCGAGCGCCAGAAGCAGCGCCACGATTAGGGCCGAAACCAGTATCGCCGCCGGCCACGTGCGCAGATGCAGCACTTCCTGCAGGGTCTTCCGAGCGAACTCTCCTCTGGAGAGAAAGGGCTTCAGCCGCGGGTAGAGGACTGCGAAGAGCCACGAGCCGAGGAGCAGTCCCGTGAAGCCTCCGACCAACGCGTCCATCGCCCCCTGGCCCGCCGCCCCGGCGACGGTGCCGGGACAGTAGCCCAGGAGGGCGAATCCGGCGCCGAAGATGAGACCGCCCACAACGGTTGCCCCGAAGGACCCGCCCCGGATGTGAAGATTGACCATGCCCTTACCGTGCATGGCGTGAACTCCGAACATCCCTACAACCGCCGCGGACATCATGACCTTGAGCACCGTGAAGTCCGTGAGCAGGAGTTGCCCGATGATGACCTCGTACCGTGTTACGCCGGCCTTCTGCAGGAAGACGCCGAAGACGATGCCGAATACCAGACCGAGCAGTAGTTGAGCATTGCGGTTCTGTCTGAGTCCTTCGTACATCACAGCCCTCCTAGATGGCCAGCACGGCGTACAGGAACGTTGCGACAGCGATGCCGCCGACGAAGAAGCAGATCGCCGCGACCCAGCTCGCGACCGAGAGTTGCATCGTGCCGCTGATGCCGTGACCGCTGGTGCAGCCGCCTGCCCAGCGGGCGCCAAGGCCGAGCAGCGCGCCCCCGATGAAGGCAACGACAAGACGCGGTCCGGCCGCGGCGCCGAAGGCTGTCAGCCACGGCTCCGGGACCCACTCGATCCGGGCCTGCCCCGATGCCATCGACGATAGGAACGCGCCGATGATGATGCCCAGCACCAGCATCCACTGCCAGTCGATGCTCGGCGGCGTGGTCTTGAAATACTCCCGCTGCGGCGCCCGATTGCCTCGCAGCAGTCGCTCAAGTATGCCCGCGGTCTTCACGTACGTGGTCGACGTCCCCAGAGGCTTGTCGGAGAGCAGGAAGGTCAACCAGCTCAAGATGCCGATGCCCGCTCCACAGACGTACGGTGACCATTGCTCCATCATCAGCCACTCCATGAGAATCCTCCTGCGAACTCCCGGCGTTGACCGCGAAAACTACGACTGAACGAGAGAGAACCCGGCTGCCGCAAAGCCGCTCACGCCGCCGGCAGCGTTCTTTACATTGGTAAAGCCCTTCTGCAGGAGCATGCTCGTGCCAAGGCTTGACCGGTTGCCGGTTGAGCAGACGACCACCGTCTCCGCCGAGGGGTCGAGCTCGGAGTAGCGCGTTCTGAGGTCCGCCACCTGGATGCTCGTCGACTTCGGGACGTGTCCACTTCGATACTCGGCAGGTGCACGCGTGTCCACGATGACCACGCCGGGATGCGCCTGGACGGCTTCCTGCAACTGCTGCGCCGACAGTTGAGGCACGTGGCTCATCGGCAGCCCGGTGGTTGCCCAGGCCGCGATGCCGCCTTCCAGGTAGGCCACGGTACGGTCCATGCCCACACGGCGCAGCCAGTCCACCGCCTCAGAGACCTGGGCGGCATCGGATGCCACCAGAAGGATGTCCTTGTCGGGCGGCACGACCCAGCCTGCGAACGTCGGGAAGTTGCCGGCGAGGTCGAGGCTGAACGAACCGGCGATGTGCTGCCCCCCGAAGGCGGGATACGGGCGCGCGTCAATGATGACCGCGTTCCCGTTTGAGGCAAGCTTCGCGAACTCGCGCGGAGGCAGAGCGACCGGCGTCGGGAGCGAGCTCACCGGTGCAGGTCCCCTGCCGTTGATGGCGCTGCAGCGGCCGAAGTGGTCCGGGGCGGGCGGCATGTCGGTCGTCAGCGACGCGACGAACGACTCCAGGTCGTCTATCTCAAGCGCGATGTTGTACAACCGCTCGTACCCCATGGTGCTCTGGCGCTTGGCCGCCATGGCCCGGCCGCAGAGCGAGCCCGCCGCGTGGGCGGGATAGACCTCGCAGAACTCGGGCAGCTTCATCAGCTTGTCGTGCAGGCTATCGTACAGAGCCTCGGCCAACTCGCGCGCCCGGCCCGGAAAGAGGTCTGGCCGGCCCACGTCCCCGACGAACAACGTATCGCCACAGAATACCGCCACTGGCTGGGCGCCTCTGGAGGTATCGATGACGGCGTAGGACACGTGCTCCGGAGTGTGTCCCGGCGTCTCGAGCACCTGCAACACCATGTCCTCAAGTACGACTTCGTCACCCTCGGATACCGGCACATGGTCGAATGAGCACTTGCCTATGCGAGGAGCGTAGATGGTTGCGCCGGTCTTCCGGGCGAGGTCGAGGTGTCCGGATACGAAGTCAGCGTGCAGGTGTGTCTCGATGACGTGGGTGATCCTCCAGCCGGCGGCCCTGGCCGTATCGATGTAGACCTGCACATCCCTGCGCGGGTCGATCACGGCGCACGTCGAGCTTCCCGCGAGCAGGTAAGAGCTGTGCGCTATCTTCGGGGTGAATATCTGCAGTACCAGCATGCGTATCCTCCCTCTGTATTCGCATGGCCCGTGCGGGCGGCTTGACGTCAAGCGTACCACAGGTAGGTGATGCACACCGCCACGAACAGGAACAGGAGAGTCATCAGTCCTCCCACCTTGAGGTAGTCGGCGTTCCGGTAGCCCCCGGGGCCCATGAGCAGAGCATTCACCTGATGGGTGGGCAGGATGAACGAGTTCGAGGCACAGATGGCGACCAGCAGCGCGAGAGGCCGGGC
>Ga0136653_10000701_pt1 | contig 17615 bp, 14 predicted proteins | sample LakKivw275mmetaG_FD_94866 | JGI IMG/M metagenome (GOLD analysis project Ga0136653, IMG submission 94866) | Anoxic lake water microbial communities from Lake Kivu, Rwanda to study Microbial Dark Matter (Phase II) - Lake Kivu water 275m metaG... | ecosystem: Environmental > Aquatic > Freshwater >...
CGACACGGACTATCATATTCTTACTGCGCTTGAGGAGGATGGTAGGCGTTCGCTCAGGGATATCGCCCGCACGGCTGGTGTGAGTACCCCCACTGTCGAGAGTCGGCTTAAGAAAATGCTCGATATGGGGTTGATCAGGAAGATCGCGCCCATAATTGACGCTTCTAAGATAACGAATGGCCTATTTGCGGTCGCGACGGCGAAGGTGGAGCCCGGAAAGACCGATGAAGTCCTGACGGCCCTCGCGAAGATTCCAGAAATTCGCAATGTCTACGGGATGACTGGCGAGCACAACGTGCTCTTCACGGTGTTTACAGCAAGCCTAGATGAACTTCAAACGCTCTTGTCATCGACAATCTCGTCCATACCGAATGTGTCATCGCTCACCTACAATGTGGTAACGCGTGTCGTGAAGGATGACCCCAACGTTGCCATCCGACCGGGTCAATTCGTTAGGCTCACTTGTGACACGTGCGGGCAGGAGATCCACGGCGATCCAGTCACACTCCTCGTCGGAGATCGAAACCGATACTTCTGCTGCAAACCTTGTCTGACTGAATACAAGGAGAGATACGGAGGAAAAATCACGAAGCTTTCGCTGGAACACAAGGACTAGACTGCTGAAAAGCCGCTTCTGCTGATCCTCGTCCGCATTCTATGCATTCGTCACAGGATTGAATCTCGAAAGGAGAAGGGAGTTACCAATCACAGTAACCGAGCTGAACGCCATTGCTCCTCCTGCAAGAAATGGAAGGTAATCGTACATTCCAGCGCCCAGAAATGGAACGAGCGCTCCTGCTGCGACAGGTATCAGGATAGTATTGTACGCGAAAGCCCAGAAGAGATTTTGCCTAATCTTTTGCAATGTGTGCCTGCTCAGTTGGATCGCTGTGGCAACGTCTCTCGGATCGTCTCGGATAAGCACTATTCCCCCGGTCTCAACTGCCACATCAGTCCCGCTTCCGATGGCGATCCCAACATCAGCTACGGCTAATGCCGGGGCATCGTTCACTCCGTCGCCGACCATGGCGACGCGCCTGCCCTCGTGTTGAATCTTCTTGACGATTCGTTCCTTCTCATCGGGGAGCACTTCTGAGAGCACTCGGTCAATCCCAAGGCTTTTCGCGATCGCGCGTGCCGTCCTGTCGTTGTCTCCGGTTACCATGATGACTTGAATGCCCATCTCTTCGAGTTGTTTGACCGCTTGGGCTGAACCTTCCTTGATAGTATCCGCAACCCCGATCAAGCCAACGATGTTGTCGTCGACTGAGAGGATCATCGTCGTTTTGCCCTGACCTTCTAGACTCGATACCTGCCTCTCGGCTTCGACAGACAAAGTTTTTCCAGACTCGGACATCAGTGTAATGTTCCCGAACTTGATATCGTGCCCCTCATAACGGCACTTGACCCCCATTCCCGGAACCGCTTCGAATGAGTCAGGCTCAGAAACCTGCAATCCCATCCGACGGGCTTCAGATAGAACTGCTTCGCCAAGTGGGTGTTCCGATCTCCTCTCAGCGACCGCTGCATATCGCAGCAATTCTTTCCTCGAAAACCCTTGGAAAGTAACGACATCAGTGACAGTCGGTTCACCTCGCGTCAAGGTTCCGGTCTTGTCGAATACGACTGTGTCCACTTTCTGTGCGGCTTCGAGGTGCTCGCCGCCCTTGATCAGTATCCCTTGTTCTGCTCCTTTGGCGGTTCCAACCATGACAGCTGCAGGCGTCGCAATCCCGAGGGCACAGGGACAAGCAATTATCACGACCGAGACGAAGGCCAACATGGCGAAATTCAATCCAATATGTCCGACGAAGTACCAAATCAGTGCTGAAAGGACAGCAATTGTCAACACCGCAGGCACGAAGTAGCCGGATATCTTGTCGGCCAGTCTTTGGATTGGGGCCCTCGCCATCTGCGCCTCTTCCACAAGTTGAACGATCTTAGAGAGGACAGTGTCTGCACCGATCTTCTCTGCTTTGGCTCGCACGAAACCAGTCTTATTGATCGTGCCTCCAATCACTTGGTCCCCCGCTTTCTTCTCGATCGGCATGCTCTCTCCTGTGATCATTGACTGGTCGATCGATGTGAGGCCTTCAAGCACCACTCCGTCAACAGGCACTCTCTCGCCTGGACGGACGACGAACACATCGCCAACCTGCACTTCCTCAACAGGAACGTCTGTCTCCCTGCCGTCTCGCACAATTCGTGCGGTTCTGGATTGAAGATCCAGCAGCTTCCTGACAGCTTCGGAAGCCTTGCCTTTGCTCATATACTCAAGTGTGTTCCCGAGCAGGACGAGCGTAATGATCAAGGCAGATGTGTCGAAATACACCGCATCCGTGGGGAACGCCGATGGCAGGACGGTCACGATGAAGCTGTAGACCCACGCCGCAGTCGTTCCTATCGCAATGAGCGTATCCATGTTTCCCATGCGGTTCCTCAACGCATCATGCATCCCTCTATAGAACCGAAGACCCACGCCGAACTGTACGGGAGCGCTCAGCAGAAGCAGAAGGTAGTTGTTCAATGCATGGGGGAGCGCTGGGACGTAGGTCATGATCATGGTAGGAACAGTCAGGATTGCTCCTATCGAAACGAGAGTCTTGAGGCTACGCAACTCAACCTCAGGTTTCTCGAATTGCCTGAGGCAGCTCTCGCTGCAGAAGTAGTATGTCGTTCCTCTGATGGTCTTCTTTATCTGCGCTGAATGTTCGTCGACGTACATTCCGCATATTGGGTCTTTCATCTGACTGCTCAGTCTCCTCCGGCATGACGGCTCTGGATCACATGACGTGTCTGCAAATCGATCAATGTCGGGAAGACTGCGGTTGGAGATAAAGGGGTGACCGATCTACTTTCCCAAGATATTCCGAGCGAATGTTGACAATCCGTAAGGATTTGCCCAGTGGCAGGGCGCAGATGCCCATGCACGCGGCAAGCGAATTTATAACGGCACCCCATTCTGATAAGCGTCTCAGAAGAGGGCGATCCGTGACCAGCTCGATGCTGTCGCGGCTTCTTCCCTTCCTCGTCTCTCTGGTCTTTTGGAGGAAGAAGCCAAGGCAGGATGCACCAGATGTAGCCGCGGTACCTAGCGTCGAGATTGAACATTCGGTCACGGAATCCGACGCATCCCGTTCTCGTGAGGTTCTGAAAGTGCTGAAGCTGGAAAGGGAGATTATTGGAACCGCGCTCACGACCATCTATGAATCTGAGATACAGGAGATCATAACCCGCGACGAGCGCGATCGCCTTCTTGACAAGTATTCCTCGGACCTGAAGACGCTCGAGTCACGAATTTCTGAACACCAACGGATCGTCGACACGTTCGACTTGGAATCCGCAAGGAAGGAACTCTTGCTCAGTTACCGCGAGAAAATGTCCGAGATAGACAAAAAGCTCGCAGACCTGCGCTCAGGTGTCACGGCCGTACCTTCTCCCACCACTGGATCTACGAGTCATCAAGTCGTCACACCCAACGAGACAATTCAGGCCACACCTCAACCTGACGCCAAGGCGGGAGGGACCGGACTCCAAGACGCGAAGGCAAGGACTGAAAAGAAGATCGAGGCCATCAGAGAAGAAGTCCTCAAAGCGATGGAGCGACTTGAACAGATTGAATCAGAGGGCTAGTTGTTGAGCTGGGTCGAGACAGCGAAAAGGGCAGCAATCGCGAAGGCGCTTGAAGAAGTTCGAGACCTACAGGTTGTGGGGATAGGCAGCGGTACGACACTCGAACTTCTGGTCCCTGCACTAGCAGATCTCGTGAAAGCGAGAAGTCTCAGACTGAAGCTGGTCCCTACGTCTCAGCAGATCGAAGCAGCAATCGCCAAGACTCACCTCACTACTGTAAGCCCCAACGACGTCTCACAAATCGATTTGGCACTGGACGGAGCTGACCAAGTGGAAACACAAACGCTGGATCTCATAAAGGGCGGAGGCGCCGCGCTGACGAGAGAGAAGATCGTAGACTCCGCGGCAAAGAAGTTGATAGTCGTAGTGGATGAGAGGAAACTGACTCAGACGCTGGGTAGCGGTCAGGTCGTTCCGGCGGAAGTGATGCCTTTCGCACATAGGTTCGTTATGGCAAGGTTCGTCGAGTTGGGTGGGAAACCAGAACTCAGGTATAGCAAAGAATCCAAGCCGGTCGCTACGGACAACGGGAACCTTGTGATAGACGTAGATTTCGGTCCTATCAAGGATGCTCGTGGCTTAGATGCTCGGCTTAAGTCGATCCCAGGCCTTGTGGAGACGGGGCTTTTCTTGGACTTGACTGACCGCGTCTATGTCGGGCTAAGCGACGGAGAAGTCAAGGTTCTCGAATCCGGATGATCTCCTTAGTAGCATGTCTAACGCTAAGCTTGCTGAATTCATTTGATCTGCGGATGCTACGACGATCAGGAAAGTCTAGACGAAAAGACCGAGAGTGTTTCCTTAGAGCCATGTGGGAGGTGACGGAAGAGCGATTCTTTCACCTCGCACGAGGCCTGGCTTACCCGCCAACAGCCTTCTTCATCATGATCGGATCCTTGCGCTTACCACATGTTCATGGCATGAAGCCAAGTGTGCGCAGACAAGTCAGCTGACGCCCCATCACGAAAGGTTAAAGTCCACTTAGTCGAAAGGCTAGACGATTGAGAATGTTCACTAACCCAGTCCTAAAAGCCATTCGAGAGAGAAGAACCGTGACTAGGTTCGGACCCACTGAAGTTGGCCAAGATAAGATTGACTCGATACTAGAAGGGGCTAGATGGGCGCCATCATTCGTAAACTCTCAGCCGTGGAACGTCATCGTGGTGAAAGATAAGGAGACAAGAAGGAGGCTCAGAGAACTCTCCGTGACTATAACAGGAGTTGGAATCGAAGAAGCTCCCGTGACGTTTGTTGTGACCGTCGATCCCAAGAAGGACCCGCACCACTACGTGGAGGATGGAGCCGCTGCAACTCAGAACATGGCTCTGGCAGCTCACAGTTTGGGTCTCGCCTCATTCTGGGTTGGGGTCTTTGACGTCACAGGTCACAGAGCCTCCAGTGAAGAAAGAGTTAAGGAGCTTCTGAACATACCAGCGGAGCATCGAGTTATTTCCATGCTCCCTGTCGGCGTCGCCTCAACAACATTCACCAAAGAAAGAAAGCCAAGTTCAGATTTTGCGTACCGCGACGCATTTGGGAAAAAGTGAACAGGTGCGGCTTGAGCACCGCTTCCTGTCGTCAATGCAAATGTGGAAGGACTCGACGTGCAATTGATCTGATCAAGTCAGGATATGGTCCGGTCTCTAGGACTATGTGATCTGCACCGGCCTCTTGGTACTTTCTCACTAGGGCAACCAAGTCCTCCACTCTCGGCAGAAGTTGGAAGTACTCTCTAATCATTTTCTCTTCAACGGTCGCGGCTGAGGCTTCTATGTGTCTCGGATCCGGATCATCATAAGCGCCCTTCGCAAGGATGCCGGCCCAGCCGGATCTCAACTTCCTTATGCTCTCTTCTGGATCTCCAATTGCCATGTTAACTAGGACCAACCTCTCTGCCTCGCCAGGTTTCTTGCCCTGCAGTCTGATTCCTTCATTGAACTTGGGGAAAATGACATTGCGGCAGGTTTCCGGGGACCTGATCGTCGTCAGGTTGTCCCCATGTTTTCCGGCTAATGTGGCTGCCTTCGGTCCCATCGCGGCAATGTAGATCGGTATTCTCGTCTTTGGTTTCGTACACAGTGTCACATCTCTCATCGGGAAGTATTTGCCGTTGAATGTGAAGTAGTCATCGCGTGACCACAGTTCCTTAATCAACGTCACTGCTTCTGTCAATCGTCCGATCCTCTCTCTCCAATCAGGCCAATCACTTCCCTGTCCACGAATGAATCTCGCCTCGTTCACCGCTTCTCCGGATCCAACTCCGAGCATGACGCGCCCAGGGTACATGTTGTCCAATGTTGCTGCTGCCTGAGCTACTATTGCAGGGTGGTATCTTCCGCCAATAGGACATGTCACATTTGGGCCCATGCTGATTCGATTTGTCCGTTCAAGCGATGAGGCAAGAAGGGACCAAACAAAGACCGATTTGCCTCCGGTATGAATCCATGGCATGAAGTGATCTCCGAACCAGAATGAGTCAAAGCCCTCCTCTTCGGCAAGTAATGCACACTCAAGAAACTGTCTCGGCTCAGCATCGTTCTCCCCGACATCAACGCCTACCTTCATTGCTCATCGGCCCGAGCTTCACGCGAGTCCCGTATAAGATTCATTGATTCAACCACTGTGAGAGACTCAAATCCTGAATCGTGCGCTCGGCACCAAGGGAGCTGCGCTCCACACACAACTGTGGTATCCCCCGGTTTCGTAGGGTAGGAAGCGCACTTGTAGAACTGGTGCCGGGAGGGGGTATCGAACCCCCGACTTCTGGGCCCTATGCTCTCCAGATTATGAGTTTCGCCAATCTGACTCTTGCTGGCGCTCTACCAGCTGAGCCACCCCGGCACCGCGCATACGGTGAGACAGTCTGTACATTAAGCCTTGCCCGACACCCCAAACTCCGCCCCTAGAAATGGGGACTACGGCTGCGACAAACTTAAGGCGACGCTCGTTTCGTTTCGGCGTTAGATGTTGAGGGAATCTGGGATTGAGCAACGGCACTGAATTTCAGTTTCTCACGCTCGATGATGTGGTGACCAGTGGAAAGACAGTTTTTGTCAGGGTCGACATCAATTCCCCGCTCGATCCTAAGACAAAGCAGATCATTGACGACACGCGAATCAGGATGACACGGTACACGCTTGAGTCCTTGGATGATGCGAAGGTTGTTGTAGGCTCTCACCAGGGACGACCTGGCGACGAAGACTTCATCTCTTTGGAAGCTCACGCGAAACTCCTTCAGAAACACGTGACGCAACGAGTCAGGTTCGTCGAAGACACAATCGGTCCAGAGGCTAGGCTTCAGATTAGGAATCTGAAGGCGGGTGAGATACTTGTCCTCGACAATCTCCGGCTCTGCTCCGAGGAGAACATCTCGGCCACGCCGGAGAAGCTCGCAGACACGATAATGGTCCGTCGACTGGCACCTTTGTTTGACGTGTACGTGAATGATGCTTTCGCAACAGCGCATCGGTTGCAAGCATCGATTGTTGGCCTGCCGCGGGCTGTTCGAGCAGTTGCAGGGAGACTCATGGCTAAGGAACTGGAGGCGCTCAAGCAGGCCTATCATAATCCCCAGAGACCGAGCGTCTACGTTATTGGGGGAGCGAAGGCCGAAGACAAGCTTCCGATAATCGAGAACATCCTCAAGACAGGAAAAGCCGACAGAGTCCTGGCGGGGGGAGTGGTGGCAAACGTTTTCCTCAGAGCGTCAGGAATCGATTTCGGCGAAACCGGGAATCGCATACTGGACAAATCTCCCGTACTGCTTGAGACAGCAAGATCCATTCTCAGAAACTATAAGGACAAGATCGTTCTGCCAAGAGATCTCGCTCTTTCACGAGAGGGCAAGCGTATTGATATTCTAGTTGGACAGGGAACGGAAGGTGCCCCAGTCCACGATATTGGGAAAGAGACATCCCGACAATACGCGGACATCATCAAACGATCAAAGACGGTCGTCTCAAGCGGTCCACTAGGCCTCTTTGAGGAAAAGGGCTTCGAACTTGGAAGCAGGACTGTGCTGGAGGCGATGGCAGCGCAAGGAGCCTGCTCGGTTGTTGGCGGCGGACACATGGGAAGCTACGCGAACTCCCTCGGACTCGACAAGCGCATTACCCACGTGAGCACGGCTGGTGGAGCGATGTTAGCCTTCCTCGCAGGAGAAGAGCTGCCAGGCGTGAAGGCCTTGGTTGACGCTGCAAGTCGACAAAGGGCCAGATAGAGCGCCTGGAGATGCTAGATTGACGAAGGGCGATCACGCAACGCGATGTCTATGGGAGTCTAGGTCTGAATTCCCGTCTCTCCATTCTCGTGTTCGGCCTGTCGTAGCGTGATGATGGTTCTACGCTAGTCACACTGTAATGCTTTCAAATCCTGCAATCTCGCACATTTCGCTGAGGATCTCTGCCCAGTTCCCATGAACGATGAGCATGTGGTGTTCGATTCCCCTGCTTGTGACAGTCTTCAGGAAATCGTCGACTTTCGAATCAAGTCTGACCTCTAGCGGGTTGCCTCTCACTATCTGCTTTGTGCGGATTGCTTCCCCGGAGGCAATGAACATGCGGTACTTGCCAGCGCAGTTGCCCATTCGGACAATAGTCACACGACCAGGTTTTATTGGAAACTCGACTGTGGCACCGATTCCTTGCGCATGTTTCCTGATGGCAATCTCGTTCTTCTTGGATGCCAATGATGAGGCGGCTGCTCCGCAGTGATAGGTCAGTATTGTGTTCTTCTTCTCGTCCAAGTGGAAGACATCGCAGAGGAAGACTGGGTGTCCCGTCAGTCGTTGAAGCGCCAGCATTGTTACTGTTGCGTTGATGTCTCCCTCGCATCCCCCGGGGATCCCCGCATCAGATAGTCTCGAAAGCGCAAAGCATGAGGTGAACCTCAGTTCCGGCCAGCATTTCACTGCCACAGCATCCAGTTTGTTCTCTTCAACGAGTTGCTTGAGGGCAAGAAAGATCCTTCCGTCTCTGATCCTCTCTTCCGGAGTCAATTCCAGGACTTTGCTTGTGACTTCATGGTGGGTCTTCTTCGCATCGCTTTCCGCTATCTCCTCCATTGTCGAATTCACTTCGCTGAGATCGATGTGCACTAATTCGATGCCGACGTGCTGTTTCAATGCAATCTCGTCAACGGACCCATCGTAGAATCCTGGAGAGTGATAGCCGACGATGCCGACCTTAGACGTGCGGAGCCCCTTCAGCACCCTGACTGCTTCTACCGTGTTTTTCAGTTTGGCGAACGATTTCTGATCTGTTGGTTCCCCGAAGATAACTTTGAATCTAATTCCCATCTTCGATAGTGCACTTGCATTCATTATTGCTCCGACAAGTCCGCCGCTGTTTGACGGTCCACCGGGTGGACCTCTGAGTGCTACTTCCGGGATGGCCCAGAGCACGACTGGAACATTCACGTTCTGAACGAGATTCGTCATCACGGGGTCCTGAGTGAAAGTTCCGACGAGGACGACGAGAAGATCCACATCTGCCTTGCGCATTGCCGCAGCAGCTGAAAGGCCTTCATTGGACTCCATTACTGGTCGATCATGCACAATCATCTCATGTCCCAATTGGCTGAGCTTCTTGAGAAGGGCGTCCCTTGATTCGGCTGCATACTTCATGTCCAAGGCGACAATCCCGGTGTACACGAGACCGATCTTGAATGATGCCATATTCAGAACTCCTTGAGGATGGCTTCTCTCGATGCTTGTTTCTTAAGTCTTACCGCGCAGATTACCGTGGGACCGTACCCTGTAGTCGAAAATACTATGAATCATGACGCCTTCTCTCTGAATGACTGGTGCTCAGGCTAAATCTGCCAAGGAAGAGATCATTCTCATGAATTCTAGAGAACGAGTTCTCAAGGCACTTGCCCTTCAGAAATCAGATAGGGTACCAGTTGTTCCGTTCATCATAACTTTCGCGGCGAAATATGCTGGTTTCAAGGTCATTGAGTATGCCAAGGATCCAGACGCACTTGCGGAATCTCAGATCGCTATGGCACGAAGATTCAAGATCGATGCTGTCTACGTGGACTCTGACCCGGTGATTGAGATTGAAGCCATGGGGGCCGAAATCAAATACCCTGAGGATGAATCGCCGATGGCCTCAGGACCAATTGTCAAGGCGTCGAGCGACATCAAGTCATTGAAGACGCCTGATCCCGAAAAAGACGGTCGATTGCCCGTCTGGTTGAACGCAATCAGGAGTTTGAAAGAGGAGGTTGGAAACGAGTTCGGGGTCTTCGGGAGCCTTAATGCTCCCTTCCAGGCGGCCGCACAGTTGCTCGGGATAACTGAGACATGCAAGTACCTCTATCGAAATCCTGGACTCATCGCTGAGCTTCTGGATCTCACAACCAAGACAATTGTCAGTTTCATGAAAGCGGAGATCCAAGCAGGTGCCGATGCCATAGTACTGGGAGATGCCATATCATCGCCCACTGTAATCTCGCCTAAGCATTTTGAGCAATTCAGTTTCCCGTATATTCAGAGGGTAATCCGGGAAGCAGGAGGGAAGGTTCCCTTCGTACTGCACATCTGTGGGGATGCGACACGAATCATCGACAAGATGGTCGAGACGGGAACAAAGTACCTTGAAGTTGACTCTTATGTTGACCTAGCTGAAGTCAGGAGAAAGTATGGCAACTCCGTCGGCATCATCGGCAACGTCAGCCCCAACCTTCTCCTGACTGGCAGTCCTGAAATGATTGAACAGAGTTGTCGCAAAGCTATCGAGGCGGGAGGACGCACCGGGGCGTATATTCTCGGGTCGGGATGTGAAGTACCTAAGAATACTCCTTATGCAAACTTGGACGCAATGGTCAAGGCTGCAGAGAAATACGGACGATACCTCTAGTTTCGTATCTCCGAGCGCGACCATGATCTAATCATGAGAGGGGATACTTTCCGTATTTCTCGCCAGTCCGGATCATCTTAAGGAAGTTCTCGAGCTTAACTCCGTCATGTATTGAATTGCTTGAGCCCAAGATGAGCCCGCCTCCGCATGCTGCGGAATCAATAACGTGTCTTGTCTCCGCCTCAACTTGATGCGTTGACCCGTGCGTGAGAGTATTACCGCAGTCTACATTGCCGAGAAGGCACAGTTTGTCGCCGTATCTCTCTTTGATATATGCTATGTCCATCCCAGCGTCGGGCTCCAGGGCCTGGTAGCCTTCGATTCCGAGTGCCATGATGTCTTCAAACACTGACATTGTGTTTCCGTCTGAATGCATCATGACCGGTGTTCCTGTCCGTTTGATCACATCGAACTCGCGAGCAAGAAACGGAAACATGACACTCCTGAGGTCTCTAGGATTGATCAGCGGGCCATGACAGTCAGCCATGTCTTCTCCAACTATTATCCCGTCCACACCAAACTCTGTCAACCTCTTGGCCAGAACACAATTGAATCGTGTTGCCAGCTCAAGAAGTTCGAGTGCGAAACCTCGATCTCTGTATATCTTGACTAGAAAATCAGAAAGACCGACTGTCATGTATGCTGTCAGGAGGGGGCCGTCAACATAACCCATTACTGCCAATCCCTTCTGCCTCGCGGATCGAATGGTCTCCCTCGCAAGGGAGGTTCTGCCAGAGTCCTCAGGATCTATGGCTCGTATCTTCTCCAAGTCACCGCGAGACTTCACAGTTCCTCCGATATACCACGACAGTCCAGTAAGACCAGGCCGATCCTCCCAAATCCGTCCGAACTCGTCGACCCATCGGTTTGGGGTGATTCTCTCTGGAACGTACCCTTCTCTGTAGTTCTCTGGAAATCCTGCTGACGCTGGAACCATGTCGAGTCCTGCCGTTGCATATGCCTCCACTGTGTCGCATGCAAGTTCCCGTAACTGGTCAGTGGTCATGCACCCAAGCGCGGCTGAGACTGTCGGTCGACCGATCAGTTTCTCTATTGTCGCGAGGTTCATGCCGAGCTCAAAACATGGAACTCGGTCAGGCTCTTCCAGATGAATTGCAGCAAGACAACGTTCTCTCGGAGACACCATTGGCGGCCATCTTCTCTTTGCTAGACCCAATGTCAATCTGACGTAGCTATCATGAATAGAACATGTGATGTGAACAGGAGAGATGCGCGAGAGGGCGTCTTGCTTCTCAAGCAGGTACCTCCAGCTCCTTGCGATCGATGTTCATAAGGCCTGCGATAGGCGAGTTCGATTGATGCGAAGTTTAAAATGCATCCTCTACGGCAGACTGAGGGCGATGAAAATTGTCTAAAGAAAAACCTGATTCATCACGAAGAGACTTCCTAAAGATGGCTGGCTCATTCGCTGCGGGTGCAGTTGTTGCGGGTGCTGGCGTGTATGCAACCCAACCTTCTGGTGTTCCTGGCCCAACCCAAACTGTTACGACCACTATGACTGGCACGGCAGGGAATCTCTGGTCTGCAGGCCAAGAGAAAGTCTGGATACCAATCATGAACCAGTTCATGTCACGCGACGAGGTCGCTGCAGAAATCGCGAAAGAAGGGAAGGTCAGCGTAGCAAATTGGACCTACTGGGGCATAGTTGACACCTACTTCGCTCCATCACTGAAGAAATACGTCAAAGACCTTTACGGCGTCGACATCGAGGTCGAGTTTCTCGGAACGCAAGCAGCAAAGGGTGGATGGGTGGTTGCTGTCGAAAGCGCGTTGGCAGCAGGGGAGGCCCCTCCATTCGATCTAATGCACATCGAACTCAACTTCTTCGAAGAGGCGGTGGCAAAGGGACTTGCAGAGCCGTTCCTACCGTCGCCATTGGTCCCATGGGCTGAATATGTCGACTCTTGGTTCCTAAGGTACCCATATGGCGTCCAGTTCCAACAGCACGCACTCTGCAACTTCACTGTGAACACGAAATATGTCGGAGACTGGTTCACCGGATGGAAAGCACTGGCTGATCCGAGATTGAAGGGCAAACTAAGCCTCTGGCCATCAAGCGACAATGGACTTTGGGGCTGGTGGGCAGTCGTGGCCGGCGAGCTCGGATACGACTACAAGAACCCCGATGACATGAAAAAGACCCTAAAGTGGATTGCAGACAACATTGTTCCGAACGTCGTCAAATACACTGACGACGAGGGCGAGCTTGCTGACATACTGGAGAAAGAACTCACATGGATATCGGCATACTGGTGCTGTTTGGCTGAAGGCTACGGTATCACGAAACCATGGTTGAAAGGGTCGCACCTACTACCGTACTTCAAGAGCGAGCATCCCAACTTACCTGGTGTGTATTGGATCCCGAAGAAAGCCCCACACCCTGTGCTTGCGCAGATCGCGGCAGATTGGGAGCTGAGTGCAGGCTTCCAGATGACTGACATCAAGCAATGGCCGCTCGCACCAGGTGACGAGACGAGGTCAAAGCAACTCTGGGCAATGGCCTTCGAAGGCGCGCTCGGCGAGGACTACATTCAGTACGTACCGGACTGGGTCAACGCGCTCGGTCCAAAAGGAATCAACGAGATATACCCAACAATAGAGCAAGCGAAGAGCTTCCCGAAGCTAGACTGGATATACATCAATACTGTCATCAACGACTGGATTACGTACTGGAAGCAGTTGACTGCTGCACCATAGGCCCGAGATAACACGGAAACAAGCATACGCCTTGACAACCAATGAGAGGCTGAAGCCTCTTGCGCTACTCACACCGGCGATAGCGCTTGAGGTCGGCCTTTTCTTTGTACCAGTCGGAATACTGGCCATTGCCAGTCTCACCTTTAGAGACTCCTTTTTCTTTACTCCTGTTTGGACTCTGTCGAATTATGCCAATATCTTCAGCAATGCCTACGCGTTCGACTTCGAGATCACGTTCGGGCTGATTACTCTAGCTGCATTTCTTGATCTGATGCTTGGTTTCCCATTTGCTTACATCATGACTAGGAGAATCAGGAAATATCAGGACGTTTTCAGGGCAATAATGCTGGTGCCCCTGTTTGGGGAATTGTATATCGCTTACGGATTCTACTACCTGTTCTTCCCTGGCGGTCCTCTATCATTCCTGTTTGCTTCAGGCGTCGAGATGTTCAGGGCTCTCTACTCATTGCCGGCCGCAGTGATTGCACTGGCAATCTATACATTTCCATTCTCTGTCTACAACATAGGCATCTCCTTGCAAGGAATAGACCGCTCAATAGAGGAATCGGCCAGATGCCTAGGTGCAGGATCAATCAGAACCTTTGTCAATGTTACGCTGCCAATGTGCATTCCTGGAATAATTGGTGCTTGGCTTGTAAGCATTGGCTGGGGGCTGGGAGCATTCGCAATACCCATCTTGATGGGGGGCGCGGTAGTCGCCGAGAGAATGCTGTCGGTTGAGGTTTACTCTATGGCCCTGTTGCGGATGGATTTCGGTATGGCGTCCGCCATCGGCGTCATATTGGCAGTAATAGCGGTCATCATTTTCTACGTATCACTGAAAGCGTCCAGAGGAGCGTTGATTTAGTGAAAGCCTCATCTGCCGAGCGAGTCAAGGATGTCATATCCTACACGTATGTGCTGTTGATCTCAGGCCTGCTACTGCTTCCATTCACGGTGATCCTAATGAGGTCACTCACTGCGACCTTACCTGACGGCAGCACAACATTCAGTATCAAAGCGTACTTCGACATAATCGCCTCCTTTTGGCCTAAGGTCTATCTGAGTCTCTCAATCGCAATCACGACCATAATCATTGATACTGCTATCGGAGTCCCCGCAGCCTATGCACTGGTGCGCTACAATTTCCGGGGAAAGAAGACGTTGTTCACAATGCTGAACGGCGTGTGGTATGTGCCGGGAATATGTTATGCTCTCTCACTCATCATTACGTACTATTTCCTGTACAAGTGGTTCTTGGGGTATTGGGGTTTTATCGCGGCATACACTTGTGGGTTTCTGATGCTGATGCTGATGACATGCATAGTGGCATTCAGATACGTTGATCCCTGCTACGAGGAGTCAGCAACATGTTTAGGCGCTGGGAGATTCGCCACGTTCTTCAAAGTCACCCTGCCAATGGTTGGCCCAGGCGTGAGCGCGGGCATATTGCTCACATTCGTGCTTTCGTTTAATGAGTTCATCACGGCGCTTCTTCTGAACCTCGCAACTAGACTCCAGACCGCTCCTGTGAGGGTCTACGCGGACATTACGCGAGCGCGGGTGCTACCTAGCATTTCAGCCGAAGCGGCCGTACTACAGTTGATATCGCTGGCCGTCGTGTTAGTCTATCTCAAGGTCGTGGGAACCAAGTATCTGCGTGGAGTCGTACTCATCTGAGGTTGAAGGGCAAATGACAAGAGTTGTGGCAAAAGACATAAGCAAACTCTACGGGGCGACCAAAGCCGTCTACCGCGCCCACCTTGAGGCAAAAGATTCCGAGTTTGTCACCATACTAGGTCCTAGCGGATGCGGAAAATCCACTACACTTCGGATCATTGCAGGGTTGATCAGAGCAGATGAGGGCAGGGTGTACTTCGACGACAAAGATGTGACGGACCTATCCCCAAATAGGCGCAACATTGGATTCGTGTTTCAACGAGTCGCCCTCTTTCCACACATGAATGTTCGCAAGAATATCGCATTCGGCCTGAAGGCACGTCACTGCTCTGACGAAGAGATAGCAAGGAAGACAAAGGAAGTGCTGTCAATCGTGCAAATGGAAGGCTACGAGCACCGAGCACCATCTCAGTTGAGTGGAGGTCAAGCTCAGAGAATCGAGATCGCTCGTGTCTTGGCCACGGACCCGGATGTATTGCTTTTCGACGAACCGCTGAGTAACATTGATGCTAAACTGCGAGACGAACTCAAATTCGAGATAAGGAAGATCCAAAGAGAAACAGGAAAGACGATGATTTACGTTACGCACGACCAGGGCGAAGCATTCGCGATATCAGATAGGATCTACGTAATGAGCCAAGGGATCGTGGAACAGGTTGGGACACCAACGGAGCTCTACACGGATCCCTCGACCCCGTTCGTTGCAAGCTTCATCGGTCAAAACAACTTCGTCACAGGCACGGTCAAGACAGCGGACCCAGCATCAGACACGGGAACCATTCTCGCAGGTGGAATCGAAATCCACACACACATTCCCCATGAGCATGCTTTAGGCGACAAGGTGACTGCTTGCATCAGACCGGAGGACATCGAAATCCTGCCAGAAGCACGTCAGGGCTCCAAGGGAGCAACGAGAGCGAGAATCGTCGAGAGCATCTTCCTAGGGAACACTACACGTCTTCATGTTGACGCAAATGGTACGATTCTCAAGGTCGACCTTAGAGGCCCGGAACGATTCTCCTACCTCAATGCAGCAGGTAAAGATATCACCCTAGATCTGAAGAAATGCAGCGTAATCAGGGCAGAGTGATCGTAGTCTTCCGTTGACGAACGGCCCGGTGAATGTGTGGGGGCTATCTTCATCGTCTGGAATTGGAGAATTGTGGCGCTTGTTCTTGCGGCATTTTCAGTCCTTGCGAATATTGAATGGGTGGTTCTCCCGTTCTCTTTCTATGGGCTCCTAGGCCGGCCAAGGGTTCTGTATGGGAGCTATTCCCTCATTCAGACATTTTCGTTTCACCCCCTAGGCTGGGTTTGGTGGGTTCTCTTTGGACTGCAGATATTCGGAATATTGGTGGCGTCCACCGGCACTGTAGCTCCTGAGCAAACTGTCAGGGTCATCACTTTCGCTCTGCCGGCGATTGGTCTGCTTCTTCTAGATACGTACATCGCGTTACGTTGGGGAGCGCCTTCTTTGTGGAAGATGTATGTGATAGGTGCGGTCCCGGGAATACTTCTCTTGGGATCCAGCCTCTGTAACATAGCGTCGACATCGAGCTAGTGCGTACTAGTTGAGACCACCTACTCAAGCGAAGTCATGTGAATACGAGTCCATTTCCTCGATCCAACTTGATTGTTCCTACAACTTCGGGTCGAGTGCCAAGTCCAAGTGTGAGCTGCCATTGCTAAAACTGAATAACCGAAGGAGCTAAGACGATGTCTCGTCTCGAGGGTCCCTCCGAAGGTATCATCGTATGCATTTGAAGATTGCCCCTTCAGTAGTTTCAGCAGATTTCGACAGACTGCAAGAGGAAGTTCAAGAAGTGGAGGAGAGCGGTGCCGACCTTCTCCACATAGATGTCTACCCTCTTCTGGCTTGGGGATTTGAGTATAGAAGACTGGGGCGTGTGACGATTGGTCCCTTGCTTGTTGAAGCACTAAAGAATCACACAGAACTTCCCTTGGATGTCCATCTGGCAATTGAGGTCTCTGATGATATCGTCGAGAGATATTCTCGGGCCGGAAGCGACATTATAACGATCCACGCTGAAGCGTGCATTCATCCGGAAACTGCGATTCGACGGATCAGGGACGATGGCCTCAAGGCTGGAATTGCACTCAATCCAGCGACACCCTTGTCCCTCGTCAAGCCTTACCTTGCAGATCTGGACCAAATCCTCCTGATGACAACCAGTGCCAACTTCGGTGGCCTCGATCTTACTGCGGACATAGTCCCAAAGATCAAGATGGCTGCGGCCCTGAAGAGACGTCACCGTTCCATGCTGGATATAGAAGTCGACGGCGGTGTGGACTTCAGATCGGCACCAATGCTTGTCGCGGCTGGGGCCAATGTTCTGGTTGTCGGAAGCGCAGTATTCGGGGAGAAAGACTACGGCGCGGCGATCAGGAGATTGCGTCATGTCTGCAGAAAGAAATAGAATGCCCGATAGCATACCGGCTTGCGAATTCATGGACAAGTGCTAGATCGAGTTCCACGGTTGGCGACTCAAACCGCAATCATCCACCTTGTTGATACCCAGTAGTCTCTGTAGGTTCATCCGGCGATCTCCTTCAGACTCCTGAAACAAGCGTTTGTGTCGTGATACAGCTTCCTGTAGAGGGCGTAGTATTTCTCATAGGTCTCAGCATTTGCTGATTTAGGCTGGGTTACAGAACTTGTCTTGACCCAGTCGAAAATTGTCTCATACTTGAGATAGCCGGTAC
>Ga0136653_10000704_pt1 | contig 17564 bp, 13 predicted proteins | sample LakKivw275mmetaG_FD_94866 | JGI IMG/M metagenome (GOLD analysis project Ga0136653, IMG submission 94866) | Anoxic lake water microbial communities from Lake Kivu, Rwanda to study Microbial Dark Matter (Phase II) - Lake Kivu water 275m metaG... | ecosystem: Environmental > Aquatic > Freshwater >...
AGCTCCCCGTTCACGAAAAAACACCAGGAATCAGACAGACTGGCTTTACCCTGACGGACCGATTTGATTTCGGTTCCCGTCAGGACGATCCCGGCAGTGTATCTTTCAAGGATCTCGTATTCCCTGAAAACCTGCTTGTTGGTGATCTGGATCTTGTTGCCCATATCCGCTGATTTGGTGCTAAAAATAGTATTTTTAAGGCTTATGGAACCTCTGATCAATCCTGAAATTGCCCTGGCTGCCATTGTGGGTCACACTGCTGCCGGTAAAACAGCCCTTGCAGCAGCCCTGGCTTATCGCCTGGATGGTGAAATCATCAGCGCTGATTCGCGCCAGGTTTACCGTGGCATGGATCTGGGGACCGGCAAGGATTACTCGGACTATATGGTTGGGGGGATCCGGATCCCGTGTCATCTGATCGATATCCGGGATCCCGGGGAGAAATATACCCTTTTCGACTTCCAGGAGGACTTCAGAGACGCATTCGATGATATCAGGCAACGCGGCCGCTTCCCCTTGCTTTGCGGGGGAACCGGGTTGTACATAGAATCTGTTCTGAAGGGATATGAACTGGGACGGGTGCCTGAAGATCCACAATTCCGTGAAAGCTGCAAGAACCTGACCGATGAGGAGCTGGCAGCCCGGCTGGAATCCTTCGGGCCGCTTCATAACACGACCGATACTGTCGAAAGATCCCGGCTCATCAGGGCGCTGGAGATAGCGACCTTTTCAGGGCGGGAATATCCGAAGGATTCAAAAAGCCGGATGATGAATTTCCGGGTCTTTGCTGTTTTTTTCGAAAGGGAAGAGAGGAGGGAGAGAATTACCAGCAGGTTGCGTGAAAGGCTTGAAAACGGGATGGCCGGTGAGGTAACCAACCTTTTGAAAACCGTTCCTGCCGATGCCCTGATGTACTATGGCCTCGAGTACAGGTATCTCACCCTTTACTGCACCGGCCGAATGACCTATGAGGAAATGTTTTCCCGGCTGAATACAGCCATCCATCAGTTTGCCAAACGGCAGATGACTTGGTTCCGCGGCATGGAAAAACGGGGAATACCCATCACTTGGATTCCCGGTGAACTTTCGATGGATGAGAAGATTGCGGTTATTCTCGGAGGCTTAGGTAAAAGGCAGAAGGCAGAAAGCAGAAGGCAGAAGTAAAGTAAGAAGTAAGAAAGAAAAAGAATAAAGGTTTTGATTAACCCCAGACTTCAGTCTGGGGGAATACCACCATCCTCTATGATTAACCCCAGACTTCAGTCTGGGGACTTTCGTATCACGATTCACGAGTCACGATTCACGAGTCACGATTCACGAGTCACGATTCACGATTCACGCTTAGAAGTTCGGGCTCAACAGGAACTCGGCGTAGAATTGGTCAATCACATCCACTGCCTCGTCGGCGGTCTCGACCAGACGGAACAGGTCGAAATCGGTTATGCTGACATTGTGCTCCTGAGAATGCATGACCTCCTTGATCCATTTGATCAGCCCGCCCCAGTATTCTTTGCCGACCAGCACAATCGGGAACCGGCCGATCTTGCCTGTCTGGATGAGGGTTAGGGCTTCAAACAGCTCGTCAAATGTTCCGAAGCCCCCGGGCAAGACGATAAAACCCTGGGAGTACCTCATGAACATGGTCTTGCGGACATAGAAGTAATCGAAGCTGATCAGCTTATCGGCGTCAATATATTTGTTGGGATTCTGTTCCTGCGGAAGATCGATATTGATACCGATCGATTTTCCATGGCCCCGCTGGGCTCCTTTATTGGCAGCTTCCATGATCCCCGGGCCCCCGCCGGTGATCACCCCGTAACCCAGTTGCGTCAGTTTATAACCGACTTCCTCGGCGATCTGGTAATAGGGGCTGTCGGGTTTTGTCCGGGCGGAACCGAAAACAGCAACGCTGGGACCTATCCGCGCCAGTTTTTCGAATCCGTCCACAAATTCTGCGATCACCTTGAAGACCTGCCAGGAATTCTCGGTCTTGATCTCGTTCCAGGATTTGTGCTTGAAAGCTTCCCGGATCTTGTCATCTTCATTCATGGGTCATCAACTCGTTTGATTCGTCAAAAGTAATGCTTCCTTCAGATACTTGGCCGTATAGGAATCTTTATTCAATGCGACCTCCTCGGGGGTGCCTTCGGCGATGATCCTCCCGCCGGCCTGCCCGCCTTCCGGACCGAGATCCACGATATGGTCGGCCACTTTGATCACTTCCATGTTGTGCTCGATGACCACCACGGTATTGCCCTTGTCGACCAGGCGGTTCAGCACGTTCAGCAAAACCCGGATATCCTCGAAGTGGAGTCCCGTAGTAGGTTCGTCGAGGATGTAAAGGGTATGTCCCGTGTCTTTCTTGGCCAGCTCGGCAGCGAGCTTGATCCTTTGTGATTCTCCGCCTGACAGGGTGGTCGATGATTGCCCCAGGGTGATATACCCAAGCCCGACATCGTTGAGCGTCTTGAGTGTCCGAAGGATCTGGGGGTGGTTTTCGAAAAACTCCAATGATTGGCTGATGGTCATGTCAAGCACATCCGAGATGGATTTGCCTTTGTAGCGCACCTCTAATGTTTCCCGGTTATATCTCTTCCCGCTGCAGGATTCGCAATGGACATAAACATCCGGCAGGAAATTCATTTCGATGGTGCGAACTCCGGCCCCCTGGCAGGTTTCACACCGGCCCCCCTTGACGTTGAAAGAAAACCGGCCGGGTTGATAGCCCCTGACCAGGGACTCGGGCAATTTAGCGAACAGGCTTCTGATCTCGCTGAAGACCCCCGTGTAGGTTACCGGGTTGGACCGGGGCGTGCGCCCGATGGAGGACTGGTCAACCACTATCACTTTGTCGATATGCTCCGTGCCGGAAATCGATTGATATTCAAGGGGATCCTGAAGTGACCGGTAAAATGACTGACTCAGGATCGGATAGAGGGTTTCGTTGATAAGGGTTGATTTTCCGCTTCCCGATACCCCTGTGATGCAGATCAGCCGCCCCAACGGAAGTTTCAGGTCGACGTTCTTGAGGTTATGTCCCGAAGTGCCCCGGAGCACCAGCTCTTTGCCGTTCCCGGGTCGTCTGGCCGGCGGGATGGCGATCCGCTTTTGCCCGCTCAGGTAAGATCCCGTCAGGCCGTTACCCCTGATGATATCTTCGGGTTTCCCGCAGGCCACTATCATGCCACCGTGCTGACCCGCATGAGGTCCCATATCAATGACGTGATCGGCTGACCGGATCATGTCTTCATCATGCTCCACTACGATGACGGAATTGCCGATATCCCTGAGCTGCTTCAGGGCGTCAATCAATCTCAGGTTGTCGCGGTGATGAAGCCCGATGCTCGGTTCATCCAGGATATAGAGCACGTTGACCAGGCGGGAGCCGATCTGGGTGGCCAGGCGGATACGCTGTCCCTCGCCTCCCGCAAGGCTCCGCGTCGAACGGTTCAGGGAGAGGTAATTCAATCCCACATCGACCAGGAACCTGAGCCTGGAACGTATCTCTTTAAGAATGTCACGTGCTATCTGCCGCTGCGTGAGGGAGAGACGTTCCTCCAGTCCTTCCATCCATTCCAGCAGGGCAGCAATGTCCATCCCGGTAAGTTCAGATATGTTCTTTCCGCCGATGCGGAAATAACGGGCCTCCTTCTTCAGCCTGGAACCACCGCACTCCGGGCAGGTGGCTGTACGGATGAATTGATCAGCCCATTTCTGGGCTTTTTTGGAATCCGAATCATCCTTTTGCTGGGTGATATAGGTGACGATGCCTTCAAAACTCAGGAAATAGTTGGACGAGAGTCCCAGCGGGGTATGTTCCAGCTTGAATGACTCATCCGACCCCAGGAGGATCACCTGGAGGGCCTCCTCAGGTATATCCCGGATGGGTTCATCCAGCTCGAAACCATATTTGCGAGCTATGGCCTCGATTTGCCAGAAGATCATTCCCTGGCGGTACTTGCCAAGCGGGACGATCCCTCCGTCCTTGATGCTGATCCGGTCGTCGGGGATGATCTTATTATGGTCGATTTCATGTACATAACCCAGCCCTTTGCAAACCGGACAGGCTCCCTGCGGGCTGTTGAAAGAGAAACTGTTCGGCGCAGGCTCATCATAGGACATCCCGGTTGTCGGGCACATCAGGTGGCGGCTGAAATAAACGGGCGAATCCCCTTCAAAACCGGAGATCAGGATAACTCCATGCCCTTCCTTCATCCCGGTCTGGATCGAATCCTTCAGACGTTTCAATGAATCTTCGGAAGGGACCATCCGGTCAACCACCATTTCGATGGTGTGGGTCTTGTAACGGTCCAGTTTCAAACCGGGCATCAACTCCCTGATCTCGCCGTCGATCCTGGCATAAATGTACCCCTTGCGACGGATCTGTTCAAACAGTTCCTTGTAATGGCCTTTCCTCCCCTTGATCAGAGGAGCCAGGATCAGGATCTTTTCCCCTGTATACCGGTCCTGGATCCGCTGCAGGATCTGATCATCCGAATACCGGACCATCTTCTCCCCCGTTTCATAGGAAAAGGCTTCCGAAGCCCTGGCAAAAAGAAGTCTCAAAAAATCATAGATCTCCGTGGTGGTCCCAACCGTACTTCGCGGATTCTTGCTGGTTGTTTTCTGTTCGATCGATATGACCGGACTCAGTCCGGTGATCTGGTCCACATCGGGCCGTTCCATGGTTCCAATGAACTGCCGGGCATAAGCCGAGAAAGTTTCCATATAACGGCGCTGGCCCTCGGCGTAAATGGTGTCAAAGGCCAGGGATGACTTGCCGCTGCCGCTCAGGCCGGTGATCACCGTCAGTTTGTTCCGGGGAATGGAAACATCAATGTTGCGAAGGTTGTGCACCCGCGCACCCGTGACTTCAATATTCCGGCTTTCCTTCATTCCGTTCCTGCTGATGAATCACTGACCGGATGCGGCGGCTGCCAATGACGGTCAAATCGCAGTTATTGATATATGTGGCACCAAAACTTGCAAAATTAGGTCCAATTATTGTAATTTTCAATCCCGGTGATCTCCTTGATACAAGATTACCGGAGTGCAGCTGACCATAATAACCTAAAATACTGATTCATGAAAAAATTCAGGTTTACTAGCATCCTTTTGATCATTCTCGTGGTGCTCGCTGCTGCCTGGGCCCTGTGCCCCCAATATCTGAGAAAAGCATTGATCTACCAGCAGGTGGATATAGACGATTACAAGATATTTGACAACCGGATCGTTACTGCCGGTAATCCGCAGCCATGGGAGGAAATGGCAGGATTCGACAAGAGGGAAGTGCCGGAATTGTACCGCCAGTCATTTGAGGAGTTTAAAACAGTGGCTTTCCTGGTAGTGAAAAATGAAAAAATTGTTTTCGAGAAATACTGGGACGGGTATTCTGCGGATTCCCGGTCGAACTCGTTCTCAATGGCCAAATCCATCGTGGGCCTTCTTATCGGAATTGCCCTCGATGAAGGATATATCAATAGTGTTGACCAGCCGGTTGGCGATTTTCTTCCGGAGTTCGCGGAAGGGGAGAAGGCCAAGGTGACCATCCGGCACCTTCTCGAAATGAGTTCCGGCTTAAGCTGGGACGAAGCTTATTCGAGCGCTTTTTCCATGACGACCAAGGGTTATTATGGCAAGAACCTCGCTGAACTGGTTCTCAACCAGGAAGTCCTGCGCGAACCCGGGACCTATCACGATTACAAGAGCGGAAACACCCAGCTGCTCGCATTGATCCTGGAAAAGGCCACTCACCAGAAAATGAGCACTTATGCTTCGGAAAAACTCTGGAAGCCGATGGGCGCCAGCCACGATGCCTGGTGGTGCATCGACAAACCCGACGGGATCGAAAAGGCCTATTGCTGTTTTAATTCCAACGCCCGCGATTTTGCCCGTTTCGGCCAGCTGATCCTGTTTAACGGGAACTGGTACGGGAAGCAGCTGGTGTCAAAGGATTTCCTCACCAAGGCGCTCACCCCGGTTTCCCATCTGACCGATGAGAACGGAAAGCCGGTCGACTACTACGGGTGGCAATGGTGGATGATGACCTACAAGGGAAGGCAGGTCTATTATATGCGGGGGCTCAACGGCCAATACGTGATCATTTTGCCTGCCACTCAAACGGTCATAGTAAGGCTCGGGCACAAACGTTCAGACGACAGGATCAACGGAACCCCGGTGGATTTCTTTTCTTGGCTCGACGCCGGGATTGAGCTGTCTGAAGTAAAGGTCGAGTAGCCGGCCCGCTGCCTGATAGGAAGATAATCTTCCGCTGGCAACCAGGGATTCGGTTTCCCTGATCTGGTGAGACAGGGATGGGTTCCTGAAAAAATGGTGGAGCAGATCCTCTCGTATGGTTTCGTACATCCAGTGACGTGACTGGTCCAGGCGGTTCCTCTCAAAAAATCCGTTTGTCTTGACCTGCCGCAGGTAATCCTCAATGAGGCTCCAGAGATCCGTCAATCCTTTATTTTCCTTCGCAGAGACGGCAACCACGCGGGATATCCAGCCGCTTTCGGTCGGTGGAAAGAGGTGAAGGGCATTGCGGTATTCGATACATGCTGACTCAGCCTTTTTCAGATTATCTTCATCGGCCTTGGTAATGGCAATCAGATCGGCCATTTCCATAATGCCACGCTTGATCCCCTGGATTTCGTCCCCGGCCCCGGCGAGCATCAGGAGAAGGAAAAGGTCAACCATCGAGTGTACGGCCGTTTCTGACTGGCCCACTCCCACCGTTTCGATAAAGATCACATCAAAGCCTGCTGCTTCGCAAAGGAACATCGTTTCGCGGGTTTTCCGGGCCACCCCTCCGAGGGAACCGGCTGACGGGGAAGGCCTGATAAAAGCGTTGGGATCGCCGCTCAGGGTCTCCATCCGGGTTTTATCTCCCAATATGCTTCCCCCTGACTTGAGGCTGCTGGGATCGATCGCTAATACGGCCAGCTTTTTGCCTTGCCGGGTGAGATGCGATCCGATAGCTTCGATAAATGAGCTTTTCCCGACTCCGGGGACACCGGTAATTCCGATCCTGACGGACTTTCCGGCATGCGGAAGGCACATCGAAATGATTGCCTGGGCAACCTGCTGGTGCTCCGGTTTACGGCTTTCCACCAGGGTGATGGCCCGGCTCAGCAAGGTCCGGTTGCCTGCCAGGATGCCACGCGCCAATTCTTCAGCTGTCAGGGGAGGCTTTCTCTTCCGCAGGAATCTTCCGGCCGATTGCGGATCCACCGAAGGAGGCTGCTCGATCCCGGGATTGACTTTCAGGGCCGTTCCGTGCTTTTTCCCTTTTTCTGCCATGTCAGATCATTTTCCGCTGGAGGAAACGGTACCGATAAGACGAATGACGAGGGAAGAAGCCGAAGGATCATTCAGGATCAGCGTAACCGTTTGGAACTGCTTCCCTGCTTTTCCCCGGCTGTCAAAGGAGCAGGCGATGGTTGTCTCTTTTCCGCCCTGGATCTCGTAGGTCTCGGGTTTGGATGCCGTACAGCCACAGGTGGTCGAGATTTTCCTGATCACCAGGGGATCCTTCCCTGTATTCTTCAGGATGAAATCATGCGTTATCTTTTGCCCTGCCGTTATCGTTCCGAAATTGAAAGAGTCCTCACTGAGGACGGCTCTGGGCGCCCGGGCTTTCTTCTCAGGGGTCCAGCTTCCGAAGTCTTCATCCAGCTGAGCACTGACAGCCAGTATATTATCCGGGTAGAGCTGACCATCAACCGTCAGGTACAGGCGGTCCATGACAAATCCCCAATCACTGTTCTTGTTTGCATCATAGGTGATGCTGATGACTCCCTTTTTGGCCGGTTCGAGGCTGACGGGATCGATCCGGGCAGCCAGGTGGGGTGGAAGATCAACCAGGGTTACTGCCACAGCCGAGTCAGAATCATTATAGAATTCAAGGGTGGCAGTCTTGACCTGGTCCTTGAAGATCGTCGCCATGGAAAGGTGATTGGTGGAAAGCCGGATCTTGCCCATCCGGATCGGAAAGTCATCTGCGATGGTCTTGGGCTTGGGATTGACCAATCCGACAATGTAAAGCTGAACCGTTGATTCCCTGGCATTTGATTTAACCGTGATACTTTTGCGAAAGGCTCCCGGCCTTCCGAGGGGATCGAAGTCAACCTTGATCAACCCCCTGGCACCCGGAGCGACCGGTTCCCGGTTCCATTCGGGAACCGTGCATCCGCAGGTCGTGGTCACGTCAAAAAGAATTAAGGGCTGACTACCATTGTTGATGAATTCGAATTCGCAGCTTTTAATCCCGTCGAGCTCGTTCATGTTGCCGAAATTATGGCTGGTCCGGTTAAAACTGATGGAAGGTTCGGAGAACTGGGCATAATTATTGCAGACCCATCCGCCCAGGACGAACAAGGAAATGATTAGTGCCAATTGTTTCATATTATCGGGCTTCTATCAAAAAACCAACCAAAATTAATAATTTCAACCGTCAATTTACGATGCTCAGACAACCCTTGATAAAACTGGGATTCCTGGCCGGAGTCCTCCTCCTGGCGGTCAATCCTGCAACCGCCCAGTTCTACAACGGGCTGAGCATGAACTTCGGCAAGAACAGGATACAGTATCCGAGAGGGGACATTCTTGAAAGTGAGTTCTTTGCCTCCTTCTACCGGCATGACCGGTTCGATGTATATTTTTACCCGAACGGACGCGAACTGGCGGAATATGTGAGCCGCTTTGCCTTCCGCGAGATCAACCGCCTTGAAAATTTCCTTGAATACACGCTGGACAAGCGGATCATCTTTATCGTTTACAATAAGCTGTCCGCATACCGCCAGAGCAACATCGGCCTGATTTCCGGCAGGGAGGAGACCAATATCGGAGGGGTGACCAAGATACTGGACAACAAAGTCTTCCTCTATTTCGAAGGGGACTACCGGAAGTTTGACCAGCAGATCCTCTCAGCCATTGCCGAAGTCATTTTCACTGAAATGCTCTACGGCGGGAATGTACGCGACCGCATGACTTCCTCGGCCCTCCTGAACCTTCCGGACTGGTATACCAAGGGACTCTTCGCGTTTCTGTCAAAAGGCTGGGATATTGAAACCGAAAACCGGGTCAAGGATGGCATCCTGTCGGGGAAATACAAGAAGTTCAACCGGCTCGAAGGGCAGGATGCGGTTTATGCCGGTCAGTCCATCTGGTATTTCATCTCAGAGTCGTTCGGCCGGTCGGTCATCCCGACCATCATCTATTTTACCCGGATCAACAGGAATGCCTCGGCCGGTTTCCTCAATGTCCTGGGAACCTCCCTCAACGCGTTGAGCTATGAATGGCAGCATTTCTATAAAACCCGGTTTGCCGAACCGGCTCACCAGGGAAGCCTTCCTGAATACCCGCAATTGAAGATCAGGAACCGGAAAGGGACTGAATACCTGAGAGCCCGGATCAGTCCTGACGGAAGGTATATTGCCTATGCTTCGAACAGCGAGGGCCAGATACGTGTGTTTCTGCATGATGAGCAGACTGGCAAATCCAGAAAGATCTATCAGACGGGAGCCAAGCTGGGCCAGATAGAGGACCTGACGTTCCCGGTCCTCTCCTGGCACCCTAACGGGCAATTACTCTCCATGATCATGGATTTCAAGGGAGTCGTCAGGCTCAGCCTCTTCCCCCTCGAAACCCGTAAATGGGAACACCAGCTCATTGAAAATTATGACAAGATCCTGGATTTCAATTATTCCGATGACGGCCTGAACCTGGTCCTCTCGGCTGTTCTTAACGGACATACCGATATTTTTGTTTACAACCTGATGGCCAATACAAGTGAACGGATAACCGACGATGAAGCCGGCGACTTCAATCCCCGTTTTATTGATCATTCCCGTAAGATTCTTTTTCTGAGCAACCGCGCCGATCTCTCTTTGGAAGGGCAGAAAGAAAGCCGGGAGATTTCTCTGGTAAACGGTATGTTCGTTTATGATTACACGAACAAATCCGACCTGTTGACGAGAATTGACGAACCGGGTTTCTCGGAACGCATGCAGCCTTACCGTCCGGTAGATGGGAATTATTACTACCTGGGTGATGACAACGGCATCCTGAACCGCTACCAGGCACGGTATGACAGCACGGTGATTGCCATCGACACCACGGTCCATTATTCCTTTTATTCTGTAACCCGGCCCCTCACGCATTATTCAAGAAATATTCTGGATCAATCGGTGTCACCCGAAGGTGACCTGTCTGAACTCCTTTACATAAATGGCAAATACCAGTTGTTCCGGGGTTTGATACCCGGCAATCCTCTGGCTGGCGGTGGGCTCGAGTCTACCGCTTACCGGAAGAAACTAAACCGTGACCTTGAACAGGCCGACAGCTTGAAACACCTGCCCGCACAGGGCCCGGTCATCACGCCCACTCCCCCCCGGCGGCTGGCCTTGCTGGGTCAGGATTCCGCCAAACCCTCAAACCAGGAGATCAATGTCAATAATTACATTTTTGAATCCGAAAAAGCGTTAAACCGGGATTTGACCCGGCGTGCGCAGGTTTCGGCCGCAAAAGCCAAAGATCCCCTCACCGGCAGGGAGTTTTACCTTCCGGCCGTCAGGATCTATCAGCCCCGTTTTTATATCAATTACCTGGCTTCCCAGGTGGATTTCACCTTTCTGAATGCCTCCTACCAGGCCTTTACCGGAGGCGCTCCCTATTACAATCCCGGTTTTAACATGCTCTTCAAGGTGGGCACCCAGGACCTGTTTGAGGATTACAAGCTGGTGGCCGGCGTTCGTTTCGGAACCGACTTTAACTCCAACGAGTACCTGTTAAGTTTCGAGAACCTGAAGAAACGGCTGGACAAGGAGATCATTTTCCACAGGCAGGTTTACCAAGCCTATACGGATGATTATTCCGTCGTGAAAGCAGCCACTCAGGAACTTTTTTTCATCCTGAAATATCCATTCAGCCAGGTCAGTTCAATCAGGGGTACATTCAACGGCAGGATCGACGATTACCAGTTCATGTCAACCGACCAGCAAAACCTGATCAGGGACGGCATAACCAAATTCTGGGCGGGAACCAAGCTGGAGTATGTGTTTGACAATACCCGGATGATCACCCTGAACCTGTTCGAAGGAATGAGGTACAAGGTTTTCGGGGAGTATTACCAGCAGGTAAACGGCAACTGGTCCGATGTATTTATCCTGGGAGCCGATTTCCGTCATTACCTGCCGCTTCACCGATCGCTCATCTGGGCTAACCGCCTGGCAGGAAGCACCTCTTTCGGCGGTAGCCGTCTGATCTATTACATGGGTGGAGTGGACAACTGGATGTATTTATCAAGGACCGGATCCGCTTTTGACGGGAGCAATCCAATCGATACCACCCAGAATTTTGTCTACCAGGCGCTGGCTACCAACATGCGGGGATTCCACCAGAACATCCGGAACGGGAACAATTTCATAGTATTTAATACCGAACTGCGCTGGCCTGTATTCAGGTATTTTGCCAACAAACCCCTCAACTCGGATTTCCTGAACAATTTCCAGGTCATAGGCTTCTTTGACTTCGGGAGCGCATGGAGCGGGCCCACTCCCTGGAGCAAGCGCAATCACCTGAACAGGAAAATAATCGAGAACGGACCGTTTTACATCGTGATAGACCAGGGCAACCACCCGTTTGTGGCGGGATACGGGGTGGGGGTACGGAGCCGGCTTCTCGGGTATTTTGTCAGGCTTGACTATGCCTGGGGAGTCGAAAATTACGAGATCCAGCCGGGGATCTGCTACCTTTCGCTGAGTCTTGATTTTTAATACATCCTATGCTGAAAGAATCAATCAGGAAGCAGGCTGAGGAAATGGGTGCTGAATTGACAGCCATCCGGAGAAGCTTGCATGCCAACCCGGAACTCTCTTTTCAGGAAAACCACACCGCGGATTTTATCGGCCGGATTCTGGATTCCTGGGAAGTCATCCATGAAAGGACGGCCGTGACCGGTATCACCGGAGTTGTACAGGGCCGTTCTGGAGGAAGTTATGTGGTTTTGCGGGCTGAAATGGATGCCTTGCCGGTTGAGGAGGCGAATGAAACAGAATACCGCTCGGTGCAACCCGGGATCATGCATGCCTGCGGGCACGATGTGCACATGGCCTGCCTGCTTGGCGCGATCCGGATCCTGGCCATGCGCAAACAGGATTTTACAGGCACTGTCCGGTTCCTTTTCCAGCCCGGTGAGGAGCTCCTGCCCGGCGGAGCGGAACAAGTCCTAAAATCCGGGTTGCTTGACAGGCCTGAACCCGACTTCATACTGGCCCAGCATGTCTATCCCGAATTGCCTGCCGGTCACTTTGGTTTCAGGGCTGGGCCCTACATGGCGTCAACGGATGAGGTCTATATCGAGGTCAGGGGAACCGGAGGCCATGCGGCGCTCCCTCACCGGATGGTCGATCCGGTCCTGATCGCCTCTCATATAGTCGTGGCCCTTCAGCAGGTGATCAGCCGCAAAATTCCGCCCGATGTGCCGGCTGTCCTTTCATTCGGCAAATTCGATGCCCGGGGGACGACCAATGTGATCCCGGCAGTGGCCCACCTGGAAGGCACTTTCCGGATCATGGATGAAAACTGGAGAAAGGCCGCACATGAGGAGATCCGGCGGACGGCTACCGGTGTGGCCAAGTCCATGGGAGCCGAAGTGGAGTGCAGGATCGTTGAAGGCTACCCATCCCTTTCCAACGATCCTGAGTTGACACAACAGGCTGTTCAGTTTGCACGCGAATATGCCGGGGCGGATCGGATTGAAGATATTCCCGCCCGGATGACAGGGGAGGATTTTGCCCGCTATGCCCTGCGGTTTCCGGCCCTGTTTTACCGGCTGGGCACCAGCAACGGCACACACACCAAGCCCGTGCATCATCCCGAGTTCGATGTGGATGAGTCGGCTATACCCGCAGGTACGGGAATGATGGCCTACCTGGCGCTCCGGCTGTTGGGAAGCAAGTGAACGCTAGATTAACAGGGCTGAAATCCGCTCTTTGAGACCGGCCAGGTCTTCACGTGAAGGAACGTATTTGATCTTCTCCTTTGCCACGACACCGAACCCTGAATCGCTCAAGATCCCTGCCATTTCGTCTATCTGGCGGGGACCCCAGCCATAGGAACCGAAAACAATGGCTTTCCGGTCCTTGGGAGCGAGGCCTGTCAGGTAAGTCAGGAAAGCCGACATCGTGGGCATCATCCTGCCGTTTAACGCCGGAGAACCCAGACAAATGTATTCCGCGTCAATGACCTCGGTCATGATATCCGAGATGTGATTCGTCTGCAGGCTTAAAAGGGTCGTCAGGTAACCCCGGCTCTCAAAGGCATCCTGGATGGCGAGTGCCATGGCTTCGGTCGAATTCCACATCGTGTCGTAAATGACCAGGGCACGTCTCCTTGTTTCGTTGCTGGCCCACCTCTGGTACTCCTTCAGGATCCCGGCTACATGTTTTCTCCAGATAATCCCGTGGCTGTTAGCAATGAGTCCGATATCCAGGTCCTGAAGACCGACCAGGGCTTTCTGTACCTGCTTGGAGTAAGGAAGCACGATATTGGCAAAGTACTTCCTGGCTTCCAGCATGGTTATGTCCAGGGGATATTCATCGTCAAACCGCTCGGATGAAGCGAGATGCTGTCCAAAGGCATCATTTGAGAACAAGATTTTTTCCTCGGGCATGTAATCCACCATGTTATCAGGCCAGTGGACCATCGGGGTCAGGACAAAATGGAGGCTGCGCCTGCCAAGGCTGAGGACTGTCCCGCTTTCCATGGCCCTGATGTTCCAGTTTTCCCTGTAATGTTCCCGCAAGCCCGCTTCCCCTTTGGGCGAAGCGAAAACGGTGGCATTCGGGAGGATCTTCATGAGTTCGGGAAGTGACCCGGAATGGTCCATTTCGACGTGATTGCTTATTACATAATCAATCCGGGGAGGATCGATCACCGACCCGATCCTTTCCAGCATCTCGGAGGTGAGATAATGCTTGACAGTATCAACCAGGGTGATCTTCTCATCCAGTATCAGATAGGAATTATAGGTCGATCCTCTCTGCGTCAGGTAGCCGTGGAAGTTTCTGAGATTCCAGTCTATCCCCCCGACCCAGTAAATGCCCTCCTTGATTTTGACGGCTTTCATTGTTTATTCGGTTAGTTCATAAAACTCCATCTTCCGGACTCCGCAGAGGGGACAAACCCAGTCGCCGGGTAACTCTTCAAAGGGAGTTCCGGGCTCTATTCCAGATAGTAAATCACCAACCTCCGGGTCATAAACGTATCCGCATGACCGGCACTTGTACTTGCTGCCCATGTCGGGATCCTGCTAGGGTTTGGGAGTCTGCGTGGAATCCACAAACACCCGGGTTGCCAATTCCCTGTCCAGCATCAGCAGGCCGTAGCCATTGTCCCCGATCAGCTTCAACTGCCCCAGGATTGCATCTGCATTGGCTTCTTCCTCAACCTGCTCGGCCACATACCATTGCAGCATGTTGTTGGTGGCATGATCCTTCTCAGCGACAGCAATGTTAACCAGGTTGTTGATCAGGGAAGTAACGTGCTGTTCGTGTTTCAGCGTTTCGGCAAACACTTCGGAGGCATTTTTCCATTCCGTCGGCACACCGGCAATCGGTTTCAGGTATATGGCCCCTCCGCGCTCATGTACAAAATCGAAGAACTTGATCGCGTGGGTTATCTCTTCCTGCCATTGGATCTTCATCCAGTTCGCAAAGCCGGGAAGATTCAGCCTTTCAAAATAAGCCGACATGGAGAGATACAGATAGGCCGACCAGAGTTCGGCATTGATCTGCTCCTCAATGGCTTTCTGTACTTTTTCGTTGAACATAACTTTATATTGATTGGTTTTTCGTCACTCGTCACTTGTCACTTTTCCAGAGACCATGCAGATTGCAATACTCGCGAGCTGCAACCACCTTCTCTCCCGGAGGAACCTGGAACAGGGCTTCCGGCTTGTCCCCGGGAAGGAGGAATCTCCGGTAAGTCGCCTGGTCCGTCATCAGCTCGATCCAGACGATAAAGTGGGCATCCAGCATGGGATGTTCCTGGTTCTCGCCGACTTTGACCAGGTAATCCGGACCCGTTTGTTTCCAATATGGGACATGTTTTTCGGTGGAGGAATCAGCGGTTGATCCTTCCAGATAATTCATGGGCTGTCCGCAGCAGGTCAGGGTACCCCCGCCGGCATGAAGGACTTCAACGATATTGCCGCAGATGGCACACCGGTAAATGGATTTTCGCTTCAACATAATTGTTCTCCTCTATGGTTATTATATACAAAAATGGGGAAAAAAAGTTTACGGATGATAACCGGCCAGAGACAGAATTTTCCGGCTGTCCGTCTCCCTTAGCAGCTCCGCCGGCCGGCAGCGATTTTTTTTGACATAGCTGGCGACCAGCCGGTAACCAATCCATTTTCCCGTTTGCCCGGGAGAGTCCTGCCCATAGTCGCGGGTGAAAGGTGCTTCATCAAAAAACCTCCGGATGGTAAACCGGTCGGTCGAAAACAGGATTTCACGCTGGACCAGGAATTTCCACATGGCCTTTTCATTCTCCCTGCACCAGTCCGATTGTTTCTCAGTTTGATGGAACAGGTTCCCCGTTACCTTTCCTTTCATTACTCTTTCAGACAGGTAGTACAGGATCCCTTCGTGAACCAGATGATCCAGGAATGTGGAACCGGGCGTTGGTTCAGGCATTTCGGAGCTGATCCAGGCCCTGACTGCATTAACAGGCAGGTTTTCCGGATTGGTTTGGGTCAGGAGATAGCCGGGCATTCCCAGCCTGGTATACAGTGAGCAGGTATCTCCCAGGTAATGCTCCAGGCCAACGCCCAGGATACCCGGCAGGGTCACAAAAGTCTGATTGAATCCGCCAACGAAGGTAACAACCGCGGGCACATCAGCATCCGGAAGGACCTTGCGGATTCGGGACAAGGATCTGACGGTTTCCTTCAGGATATTTTGAAAGTGGGACTGATTGGTCCCGATCATCCGATTGGTTTCGCTGACTGAAGGATCTTGGAGGAATTCCAGCAGTTGTCCGGGATACCCTGGCATTGTATCCGGCCCGATCCCGATAACCTGATTGTTGTAAACGCTAAAGAAAGGAACCAGTTCGGGATACCTGTTTTTTAACGAATCCCCGCAGCCCCTCGCAGGCCAGGTTGTCAGCCATTCATCGAACCTGAACAGCCCGCCCGGTCCTGATGGCTCAGTCCGCCGGCATCCGTAAAGAGTCATCATCAGGAATAGTCCAAATATGCCTATTTTTGTAAAAGATCGCTGAAAGATGTTGTTCATAATCATAGAATACTAACCCGGTCTAACTAACGTTAAAAATAGAGAAAATCTTGTCTGGCCCATGAACAGCCGTAAGTACATGTTCCTCCTGTTTTTTCTGATTCCCGCAATCAGCTTGCCTGCACAGCCGAATGAAAAGCCTCTTCGCCTGATGATCCAGGCAGAACCTCACCTGAATTGGTTCCATGCCGGGCAGGATCATTTGACCGGTGACACAGTCAGGCCGGGAATCAGCCTGGGCATGCGGCTGAACTATCAATATGAAAAATGGGGCGCTCTGTCTCTTGGAGTCAACTGGAACCTGACCGGTGGAAGCCTTTTCTTTTCCGGACCGGTCATCCTGGACCGGTCTTCGGGCCAGGACACCCTTGCCTCCGGGTCAAAACTGATTTACGGCCTCCGGTACGTGCAGATACCGGTAGCCATGAAGTTCAACTTACCCGAGATCGGCTATACGACCCTCTTCTGCGAAGTCGGACTCGATCCGATGATCAGGACTCATGCTGCCATTACGGTAAGGAAGGAAGAGATCCTGAGAGAGGAGTTCTTGCAGGGTGTTGCCGGTTTCAACCTGGCCTATCATGCAGGGGCGGGCTTTATCTACTCCTTTGGCAACGGGCTGGCGCTCCAGGTGCTTGCAGTTTACACAAACACCTTCCTTGACGTGACCACTGAGAATGACATCCGGACACCTGATAACGTAAGGATCAATCAGCTGGGATTAAGTTTAGGCCTGATATTTTAACCCATGAAAATAGCCCTTGCCCAACAGAATTTCAGGATTGCCGATTTCGAAGGCAACCTGGCCAAGATGAGGGAGTGTATCCTCAGGGCGGAGAAGGCCGGTGCCGACCTGATCGTATTTTCGGAATTGTCTGTTTGCGGCTATCCCCCGCTTGATTTACTGGAGCAGGAGGATTTCATCCGGCAGTGTGAAAAGACGATCCAGGAGTTGGCCGGGTTATCTGATAAAACCGCCATCATTGCAGGCACACCAGCTCTGAATCCCGGGGAGAAGGGAAAAAAACTGTTCAATGCCGCCTGTTTGCTGGCCGGAGGCAGGATACAGGATGTCCGCTATAAAACCCTGCTCCCGACCTATGACGTTTTTGATGAGTATAGGTATTTTGAACCCAACCGGGACTTCAGGATTGTCACATTGAAAGGAGTCAGGATTGCACTCACCATTTGCGAAGATATCTGGGATGACCAACCGATCGGGAACGTCTTTTCGAATAACCGCTTGTACCCGGTTTC
>Ga0136653_10000707_pt1 | contig 17552 bp, 14 predicted proteins | sample LakKivw275mmetaG_FD_94866 | JGI IMG/M metagenome (GOLD analysis project Ga0136653, IMG submission 94866) | Anoxic lake water microbial communities from Lake Kivu, Rwanda to study Microbial Dark Matter (Phase II) - Lake Kivu water 275m metaG... | ecosystem: Environmental > Aquatic > Freshwater >...
ATTAAAAAAGGATTTTTCTTTAAAATATCCGTCTATAGTTTAACCTTTTTTTTCTTTTTTTAAAAGTCATGGGAACATTAATTATCATCTGTCAAGATTTATTTTCTTAAAATAATATATTAGAATGTAAGTACTTAAATTATTTAAAAATTATTCCTAAAATCGGCTTTAAAATTTAAAATTTATGAATTCGTCTAACGCCGCTCAAAAAAACGTTTATAAACGCCCCTCCTGGGACGAGTATTTCATGAAAATCGTGGACATGGTCGGCAGTCGCGGTTCTTGTGATCGCGGCCGTGCCGGCTGTGTCGTCACCAAAGAAAAAAGAATCATCTCCACCGGCTACGTCGGTTCGCCGGTCGGCTTGCCCCATTGCGACGAAATCGGCCATGAAATGCACACCGTCACCAACGATGACGGCAGCGTTTCCCGGCATTGCATTCGCACCACCCACGCCGAGCAAAACGCCATTTGCCAGGCGGCCAAATTCGGCGTCTCTTTGGACGGCGGCACCCTTTATGCCAAAATGACGCCCTGCTATACCTGCGCCAAAATAATCATCAACGCCGGCATTAAACGCGTCGTTTGCCAGCAGGACTACCACGACAGCGAAAGGAGTAAAGAAGTTTTTAAAGAAGCGGGCGTGGAATTCACGCTTCTGGACGGCACTATCGCCCCTTACGAAGATCAATAAGAGAAACAAATAATTTTATGGCCAATATTTTTATTTACGACGAATTCAATCCCGAGGACAATGCCATGTTGCAGGCTCTTTATTCGCGCAGTCCGAAAAGCGTTACCGAACACGTGGCCAAAGTGCGGCAGAGCGACTCGGGCAAGTTCATGGAAACTTTTTACGTCGGTTACGGCCACGCCAGCATCGCCGATTGCGGCAGCACCACCATTTTTATAGAAAATATCAGTATCTTGGGCGACAAAGCCATTCAAGACTGGCAGCTTTACAGCGGCCAGGAAACCAGCACCCGCTATATTGATATGTCCAAGCAGCCCCTGGTCGATCCCATGGGACTTCCTGAATCAAAAAAAATCCTGGATGACTGGATGAGTTTCTATACCCGCCACCAGGAAGCGACGCAGACTCATTTGCAAGCCAAATATCCGCGCCAGCCGGAAGAAAATGAAGCCATGTATTTAAAAGCCATTAAAGCCCGGGCCTTTGATTCTTTGCGCGGTTTTTTGCCGGCCGGCATCACGACGCAATTAAGCTGGCACACGAATTTGCGCCAAGCCTGGGATCATTTGGCTTTACTGCGTCATCATCCTTTAGAAGAAGTGCGGCAAGTGGCGGAAATAATTTTAAGCCAACTTAAGCAAAAATATTCCCATAGTTTTTCTCATGTCTTAGAGCCTAAACAGGAAAGCTACCGCGAAGAAATGGTAAAAAAATACAGCTATTTTCCCCCGACCGAAGCCCCCGATTTTAATCTACAAAGCACTATAAAACCGAAAGACTTGGCGCCTTATCAAGAGATCTTTAACGGCCGGCCACCAAAAACCGGCTTGCCGAACTTCCTTAACGATTTGGGCACGTTTACTTTCCGTTTCCGCTTGGACTTTGGTTCCTTCCGCGACATTCAGCGCCATCGCAACGGCCTTTGCCGCATGCCGCTTTTGACGACCGCCTTGGGTTTCAACCCTTGGTATTTGGAGCAATTGCCGGAAACTATCCGTCAGGAAGCCGAAACGTTAATCGCCAGTCAAAGGACGGCCATTGACGCCCTAAAGGCGCCGGCGGAAATAAAACAATATTACGTTGCCATCGGCTTTGACGTCGCCTGTCAGTTCACCTTCCCCTTGACGGCCGCCGTTTACGTCATTGAGCTGCGTTCCGGACGCACCGTCCACCCGACTTTAAGAAAAATCGCCCACAAAATGCATGCCGCCGTTTTAGAACGCCTGCCTAATTTAAAATTGCGTGCCGATCTTGATCCCGACGATTGGGACGCGCGGCGCGGCTTGCAGGACATTGTTAGTCGCGAGAAGCAAAACGACGAACAAATTAGAAGCGAAGCGAAAAAATAATATGCCCAAAATAATTATCGGCTTGGTCGGTTTGGCGGCCAGCGGCAAGGAGGTGGCCAAAAAATATTTACAAGAAAAATACGGGGCGGGCGGACACCGCTTTTCCACGATCCTGCGTGATATCTTAAACCGTCTCTATTTGCCTGTCAGCCGCGAGAATTTGCAAAACCTATCCTCTTGCTTGCGTGATCGCTTCGGCGGCGATGTTTTAGCGCGCGTCATGGCCGAAGAAGCTAAAAACGAGCCAAAAAGCATCGTCGTTATTGACGGCGTCCGGCGCTTGGACGATATTGTTTATCTGAAAAAACTCCCCGGCTGGCAGCTGGTGGCCGTGGACGCTGATCCAGAAATTCGCTACCAACGTCTAATCAAACGAAACGAAAACGCCGGTGACGCCAAAAAGACTTACACCGAATTTAGGGCGGACGAGGAAAAAGAGGCGGAACAGGAAATTCCGCGCGTCCTGACGACGGCCGATCAGCGCTTGGATAATAACGCTTCTTTGCAAAACTTTTACCGACAAATAGACGGCCTCGTTGCCGCTCTGAAAAAAGATTATGTCTAATTATCCGGGAAAACTTATCGTCATTTACGGGATCAATAACTTGGGCAAAAGTGTGCAGGCGAAATTATTGGTGGAACGTTTGCGCCAGGAAGGCTACCGAGCGCAATATTTAAAATACCCTCTTTACGAACTCACTCCTTCCGGCCCGATTTTAAACGAATATCTGCGGCGGGATAATCCCCATCGTTTAAGCCCGCGGGAAGCGCAGACAATTTACGCTTTTAACCGCTTCCAATACCAAGAAAAATTAGAGACTGACTTAGCGGCGGGCGCGATTATAGTCGCCGAGGATTATAAAGGCACAGGTATCGCTTGGGGTTTGGGCGCGGGCGTGGAGGAAAATTATCTTAAAACCATTAACGCCGGCTTAGTGGAAGAGGATTTGGTTTTTCTTTTTGATGGCGAAAGGTTTAAGGAAGCGGTTGAAAATAATCACCGCCATGAAAATGACGAGGATTTACTCACTAAAGTCCGTTGGGCGCATCTAAAACTGCGCCAAGAATACGGCTGGCTGAAAATAAACGCCAACCGGCCGATAGACGTAATCCAGGAAGAACTTTGGCACCAAGTCAAAAAATTCTTGACCGTCAGGGCGGGCGCCAAAAAAGCGGCCGGCTTCCAGTCCGTCGGCAAGATAATCAACAAAAACGCGCCGGAAAAAATCAGTTTTAAAATCGACGGCCATCTGCTGGTGGAAAAAATTTCCCCGGAGGCCAAACTGCCGCAAAAAGCGCACGTCGGCGATGCCGCCTACGACCTTTATGCCGCCGAGAATTATTCTCTCGCTCCTTATGCCCAGACTACGGTCAAAACCGGCGTCAAAATGGCTATTCCCGAAGGCTATGTCGGCCTGATTTGGGATAAAAGCGGCCTGGCGGCCGAAGGCATCACCACTTTAGGCGGCGTCATTGACGCCAACTACCGCGGTGAGGTCAAAGTAGTGGTTAAAAATTTAAGCGAGGATATTTTCCATATCGCCCAAGGCCAAAAAGTCGCGCAAATTCTCATTCAGCCGATTTTAGACTTAGAAATTAGTGAAAGCCCTTTAAACGAAACCGAGCGCCAGGAAAACGGCTTCGGCAGTTCGGGCAAATTTTAAAAAGGCAAAAATTTTTAAATTCATGACTTACGACGCTCTCATCGGCCTGGAAATCCACGCCGAGCTAAAAACTAAAAGCAAGATGTTCTGCGCCTGCGACAACGGCGGCGCCGACAAGGCGCCGAACACGACGGTCTGTCCGATTTGCCTGGGCCATCCGGGCACTTTGCCCGTGCCCAACCAGGAAGCGATTGATTGGACGATTTTAACCGGCTTGGCTTTAAACTGCCGCATCAACCCCCTTTCCAAATTTGACCGCAAAAACTATTTCTACCCCGACTTGCCCAAGGGCTACCAAATTTCGCAATATGATTTGCCTTTCGCGGTCAACGGCTGGCTAGACATAGATGGGCATAAAATTTTAATCACCCGCGTCCATTTGGAAGAAGACACGGGCAAATCTTTGCATTTCAAAGACAAGGGCTATACCTTGATAGACTTTAATCGCGCCGGCACACCGCTAATGGAAATGGTTACCGAGCCGATCATAAAAGACGCCGGGGAAGCGAAAAAATTCTGCCAAGCCTACCAGCAAATTCTGCGTTATTTGGAAATCAGCAAAGCCGACATGGAAAAAGGCGAGATGCGCTGCGAGGCCAACGTTAGCGTCCAGGAAAAGGGCCACTGGCTTTATCAAGACGGAAAAATTGTCGCCAGAGACGATTATCAATTAAATCCAAAAGTGGAAGTAAAGAACTTAAATTCTTTTCGGGCGGTGGAAAAAGCCATAAATTTTGAAATCGCCCGCCAAACGACTCTCTTGGTAAAAGGCGAAAAAGTCAGGGCGGAAACGCGCGGTTGGGACGAAAGTAAAAATGAAACCGTCAGTCAGAGGAGTAAGGAAACTTCGGCCGACTACCGCTATTTTCCCGAACCGGACATCCCGCCTTTGAAAATCACGCCCGCCTACCGCCAGCGCCTAAAAGCGTCCCTGCCCGAACTGCCGGCCGAAAAGGAACGGCGCTTCCTCAAGCAATACGGCTTGGAGAGAAAATTGGCCGCCGTTTTGGTCGCGGACAAGGCGCTGGCCAATTGGACGGAAGATGTCATTTCCGAACTGGACGCCTGGATAGAGGCGAACGGCGACGAAGAAGAGCGCCAGGAAAAGCGCCTGGCGAAAACGGCCGTCAATCTCATCACTTCCGAACTCTTGAAATATTTGCATGCCGACCGTAAGACGGTGGCCGATCTGAAATTGACGGCGGAAAATTTCGCCGAACTGGCCTGTTTGCTTTACCAAGGAAAAATCAATTCCTCGGCCGGACAAAAAATCCTCCAAATAATGTACGAAAGGGGCGGCGACCCGACCGACATCATGGCCGCTGAAGGCCTGGAGCAGATTGACGACGCTCTCGCTTTGGAAAAAGCGGTCAAAAAAACGATTGCCGCCAATACCAAGCAGGCGGCCGAGTACAAGAAAGGCAAGACCGGCCTTCTGCAATTCTTCATCGGCCAGGTAATGGCGCAAACGCGCGGCCAAGCCAACCCGAAAACGGTCAAGGAACTATTGGAAAAATTTTTGCGATAAAACCGGGCCGACCGTAAAAAAGGGCCGGATGCAAACCCGGCTTTTTTATTTTATAAATTTTTTCCGCCTGGCCGGCGCCCTTTTTTCAAAGCCACTTTCCAACCAATTTTTCCGCTTCCCCCTTATCTTTTATCCACTTAATTTCCGTCCCCTGTTTTTCCCAGCGCTTGAACCAGGTTTTCTGCCTCTTGGCGAAACGGTAAATGGCCGTGGCCAATCTTTCCGCCATCTCCTCGTAGCCCAATTCTCCCTTTAAATAACGGGAAACGAATTTATATTCCAAGCCGAAAGCGGCCAGGCGCGGCCAGGAAACGCTGGCCTTATGCAAGGCCTTGACTTCGCCGATCAGATCTTCCTTCTCCAAACGCGCTTGCAGGCGTTCGGCGATGCGGCGCCGCAAAACTTCGTCTGGCCAAGTCAGACCGAGCAGGAGGAAATCATAAAGTCTCTCTTTTTTCCCGGCCCGAGATCCGCCGGCCCTGATGATTTCCAGGTAACGGGCCAAACGGCGGGCGTTATGGCGTTCGCTGTTGTTGAGGCGCTTGGCGAAACCCGGCTTCAAGGCGGCGATCTTTTCCAAAAGCTCTTCGGTCGGCAATTTTTCCCAGTGGGCGCGCTTGGCGCCGGCCTTAAAAGCGGCCAGGCGGTAATTGTCCACCAGGGCCTGCAAATAAAGGCCGCTGCCGCCGACTATGATCGGCAGGCGGCCGCGTTCCAAGATGCCCGCGATCGCCTTCAGGGCGGCGCTTTGGTAACGGGCGACGTCGAATTGCCTTTTTGGGCCGACAACATCTATTAAATGATAAATGATTTTCTTCCCCCAGACTTTATATTCGCTTAAATCCTTGCCCGTGCCCACGTCCAGGCCTTTATAGACCTGGCGACTGTCGGCGCTGACGATTTCCCCGTTGAATTCGGCGGCCAAGGCCGCGCCCAAGCTTGTCTTACCCGAAGCGGTCGGGCCTAAAATGACCAAAACTTTCGCTTTGGCTTTAATGGCTTTAAGATTACGCTTGGGGATAAATTTTTCCATAAATTAGGCCGATTTGCTATAATATAAATGTCCTTTTTCAAACTATTTATTATTAACTAAAACCAAAAAACGATAAAAAAAATGGCTTTACAGAACATCGTCACGAGAACGGCGATCTAACGGCTATCTCTTGCGAGGAAATTTCGAGGCTTGAGCGTCCCCTCATTTTCCAAGACGCTCTTTTTTTATTTTAAAACCCCGGCCAGGCCGAAATCATAAGCGGTTTTTATTTCAATTTCCGCGAACTCCCCGATCAAGCTCTTCTTTTTCCGGCGAAAATTTTCCGCCGTAAACAGGACCGTCTTATAGCTGTCCGTCCGGCCATAGTATTTCCCCGCCCGATTTTTCCCTTCCACCAAAACCGTCACGGTTTGGCCCAAGTATTTCCTGTTGTTGGCCAGGGCCGTCTTTTTCAAAATGTCCGTCAGGACCTTGAAGCGGCGGCGCTTTTCTTCGCGGTCGACGTCGTCTTTCAATCTATAGGCGGCGGTTTGCGGCCGAGGACTGTATGGGGCGATATAGGCGAGGTCAAATTTCACTTCCCGGAAAAGTTTAGCCGTGGCCAGAAACTGCTTTTTCGTTTCGCCGGGAAAACCGACGATAACATCGGTTGTCACCGCCAAACCCGGCTTGGCCCGGCGGGCTTTTTTAATCAGGGATTGATAATGGCTAATAGTATAATGCCGGTTCATGGCTTTTAAGACGGCGTCGTCACCGGCCTGAACGGGCAAATGCAAATGCCGGCAAATCTTGGGTGAAGCGGCCAAGGCCTTAATGAGCTTGTCGTTCATGTCCTTGGGGTGGCTGGAAAAAAAGCGCAGCCAAAAACGGCCTGGGAAGCGGCTTAAAGTCGTTAAGAGACGAGGAAAGTCATAATCTCTGTCGCGATAACTGTTAACGTTCTGGGCCAACAAATAAATTTCTTTATAACCTGTTTTTATCAAAGCCTCTACTTCCTTGATGATATCTTCGGCCGGCCGATAAACCTCGCGGCCGCGAACATAAGGCACGACGCAATAGGCGCAAAAATTGTCGCAGCCGTTGCCGATGGGTACATAGGCGCTAAAACGCGTAGACAGTTTGGGAGTGATGGTTAAATATTTCTCGCCCTGACGCTTTCTGACCGCGTCCAAGCTGAAATATGGCTTTAATTTCTCACCGGCCAATAATTCCGGCAAACGGAACATCTCGTTAATCGGCAAAAACAGGTCGGCACAGCCGGCCAGACGTTTTTTCACGTCTTCACGCTGGCTTAAACAGCCCGTTATAACTATCTTGCCGGCCGGATTTTCGCGTTTGACGCTGGTTGCCAAGCCGTAGACGCGGTCTTCGGCCGCCTGCCTGACCCCGCAAGTGTTGATTAAAAGCAAATCGGCCGCCTTCGCCCGGGCCGCTTCCCGATAGTCTTGGCTCTCTAAAAAAGCAGCCAGCCGTTCGCTGTCCGCCTTGTTCATCTGGCAACCGATGGTGATGATATGATAGCGTTTATTGGCTCTCAGGCTCATAAGCAGAAGTGTTTAAACGATAAAGGCCGAACTGGCCGTTAATTTTTTTTATGAGCTCCAATTTCAGGCCGTAAGCGGAAAGTTTACCGATATTCAAATAATTAACGGCGGCCGGGTCCAGATAAAAATTATAGTAATAAACCGGGTATCGGCGCGTCAAATTCTTGGCCGCCTGTTCAATTTCCTCATTGGGCAAGCGACCCATGATAATACGCCGGTAAGGAAATAAGAGTTTATCGTAATAAGTCGTGATAATAACGGCGGCCGGTTCGGTCAGAGACAGAACTTGTCGAGCCGAGGCCCTTTCCGCTAAGGTACTATCATACAAGGACGCCAAACCTTCTTCGGAGCCGTACAAAACAAAAACTAAAGACAAAGCAGCGAAGGTTAAAACCAGCGCCGCCTGCAAAGCACTGGCTGCCCACTGCCTAAGCCTATCATGAGTTTTAACCTTTGACCAGAAAATAAAACGACTAACTTTAACTATAGCTAAGGTGGCCAAAGGCAAAAGAAAAAGATAAATTGGCAACCAATAACGGGTATAGGAATTGCCAATAGTAAAGCGACTCGGATCGGGATTGTCGTTAAAGCGCCAACTGCCGTAATAAAAAAGCAAAATCGCCGTTAAAATCAAGCCAGCCAAAACGTAGACCAAATGTTTTTTTTGCCAGCGCCGGCTATTCTGGCCGAGCAAAAGGACAAAACCGAGCAAGGCGGGAAAAAATAAATAAGGAAACATTTTAACCACGTAATTCCCGAACAGATTTAAAGACTGGCCGGGGTGAAAACCGAAATAAAAAACGTTCTTGGCGATAACCGCCAAATAAACGCCGAATTGATTAACTCCGCCGGAAAAAACCCGGGTGACGAGATCACCGCCGCTTTGAGAAATGGAATCCAGGGAACGGTTCATTTCGTTATAGCCGCCGTGAAAAATCGAACCGTACAGAGCTTGATTATAATAAATAACCGGTAAAAGCGCGAGGAAAAGTCCGGCCAAAAATAAAATTAGTTTCATCAGGCCGAAACGGCGGGCGTAAAAAAGCCAAATGACGAAACCAGCCGGAACCAGCCAAAGCAATTCGGAAGTGCGAGTGATGACAGCCAGGCCGGCCAAAAGGCCGGCGGCGAAAGCGGCCGCGAATTCCCAAGAAAAGCAAGGAGAAAAAGGAAGGGACAGAAATTTTCTTTTTTCTCTTGCCTGTTTTTTCCCGACGGCTAAAACGGCCAAATAACTGGCGGCCAACAATAAAACAACAAAGAGAACATTATGGAACATGCTCCTGACGGAATAATAAATATAGACCGGGAAAACCGCCAAAAGACAAGCCGAGATTAAAGCGACGCGGCGGCCGAAAAGCCGGCGCGTCAAGAAATAAAAAAGAATAATGCCTAAGGCGGCGAAGAGCGGAGTCAAAAAAGGAATAACCGCCGTCCCCAAGCAAAAAGCGATGCCGCCGTAGATTAAAAGTAAACCCAAAAAGCTCACCGGTTTTAGCCAACCAAAGTCGTCGCGGACGCTGCGCGGCATTAAAATATTATTGCCGTAAGGCGCCGCCGGATCAAAAAAGGCCAACCGCCCGGTGCGGGCGAACTCCTCGCTGAAAAAATAATTAGCGTTCTCGTCCGGCGAAGACCAGGAGACGTAATCTTTAGTTTGGACCAAGTAATTGAAAGCGGCCGTGGCCGCGAAAAAAACCGCGGCCAAAAGGCCGACGATAAGCGCGGGCAACTGTTTTTTGAGATTAGTTTTCATTAACTTTATGTTATCGGAAATTGCCATTTTTAGCAAGAATTTGCTATGATGATAATACTATGAAAACCAGGAATATTATTGTAAAACTGGCCGCCAACATTAATGATTACCTCTTGCTTTTCCTTTCCTTATTGATTATTTTTAGCGCCCTCGTCTATTATTTTTGGGCTTTAAATTGGGTTGGAGTCTTAATCGCCCTATTTTTAAGTTTGCTCACTTTTTTTCTTTTGCTTAAAAATTGGCGGCCGGAAGCGCTGGAAAAAAACCGTTCCATTGAAAAAAATTACCTAAAATTAAATAAAAAATCCTTTTTGGTATTATTGATCTATATCCTTTTCTTTCTGGCGGCAGCCGCCTTTTTATGGTTAGGTCGAAGCGATAAAGCTCTTATTTCCCCCTGGCAGGTGGTCTCAATCCGCTTTTTCATTTTCTACGGCTTAGCTTCCTTGGTTTTGGCGCATTTGCTTTGGCGCCGGAACCTTTCCGCCGGCTTAAAAATCGTCTTCTTAAGCGCCCATTATTTATTGCCTTTAGCCGTGGCCGTTATTATCTATAAAATCGGCTACGGCTATGACCCCTTCGTCCATCAGGCGACCATGGAATTAATCGACGCGCGCGGCGCCGTTTTACCCAAACCCCCTTATTATCTCGGTCAATACGGCTTAATCGTCAGCCTCCATAAGTTGACGACGCTTTCCATTTACGCTCTCAATAAAATTTTAGTGCCCTTTTTAACCGCCCTTTTCCTGCCCCTAGCCGCTTTTCGTTTTTTAAGGCGCGCCGATGAAAGTGCCGGCGAGAGAAACCAGCGCCTGTCCGAATTTTTAAGCGTCTTGTTTTTGCTCGGACTGACTTTTTCACCTTTTATCGTCACCACTCCGCAAAATTTAAGCTACCTTTTCCTGCTCTTGGCTATTTTCACCGGTCTAAGCCGGGCTCGACCGGTAAAAGTTTTTGTGCTCGCTTTGGCGGCTTTAGCCATTCACCCCTTGACCGGCCTGCCGGCGATTTTCTGGAGCGCCTGGCTATTTTTAAAACGCCGCCAGGAAGGTCTGCGCCCGGCGGCCAGAAAATTTCTTAGCCTGAGTATTTTTAGCGCCAACGCCGTGCTCTTGCCCTTGGCTTTATTTTTCGCCGACGGCCAAAAAATCACGGCTTTAAAGGCCGCTTCCCTCTGGGCGCCCTTTAAAAATTTAATCACGACTTTAAGTGCGGCCGGTCGGGAAACTTGGTTTATAAACGCCGTCTATTTTTTTAAAAACAATTACAATCTCTGGCTGGCCGCTTTCATTATCGCCAGTCTCGCCTATTTTTATTTCTTCCGCCCGCGAGAAGTGCGCCGCGACTTGTCGGAAAACGGCCTTTTGTTCATGAACCTGTCTCTCTTGGCGGCCTATATCTTCAGCGCCCAAATTCGTTTTAACAATTTAATAAGCTACGAACAGCAAAATTACGCCGACCGCCTGCTTTTAATCATGACCTTCTTTTTCCTGCCTTTTCTCATAGAAGCCCTTAATCAATTAATTAAAAAAATTCTTCGCCAGGAAACGCTCACGCGCCTTATCTGGCTTTTTTTCGGCGCCGTTTTTTTATCCGTCAGCCTTTATCTCTCCTACCCTCGCTTTGACAAGTATTTCAATTCTCACGGCTACAGCACCAGCCTAAACGATATCCGCGCCGTCCGTCTCATAGACAAAGAGGCCCGGGGACCTTATTTGGTTTTGGCCGACCAGCAGGTCTCGGCGGCCGCCTTGAAAGAACTGGGTTTTAATCATTATTATAACAGCATCTTTGGCCCCCTCTACTTCTACCCCATACCCACCGGCGGCCCTCTTTATCAATATTATTTGGCCATGGTATATAAAAACCCCGACCGTGAAGCCATGCGCCAAGCCTTGGCTCTGGTCGGAGTAAATGAAGGCTACCTCGTGGTCAATAAGTACTGGTACTAAAGCGACCGGATAATCAACGCCGCCAAATTAAGCGCCGACAACTGGCAGTCGATAAACGATGATGATTATATCTTCAAATATTCCCCTTAATTAACCGAATTATTTACTCTCAATATAATCCCAAACCGGACCAACGGACAAAACTTTGCTTTCGCCTTCTTGATGAATGACCAACATCAATTCCAACTGGCTTAAATCTTCTTTGAGGCCGGTTTTTTGTTGGCCGAAACCTATAGTCAGGCGCTTGTCTTCCGCTTTGGCCGGCGTAATTGTCAATTGCTTGGTGAAATCGGCCACGCTTTCATTATCGTCGGCGGAAAGACTTTCGCCCCGCAATTCTTTGACGACAACATCTTTTAACAGGCTTAAATTATCGCCGGCGCCGCTTAAGAGGCTTAAGGCCAAAGGCGCTTCCCGATCCAATTGCAAAGCATTGAACATCGCCTTAATCATATCATTGGTGGCAATAAGTTCGTTTAGTATGGTTAAATTCGGTTCCACGTAAGAATTTTCGTTCCAGCGGGAGAGATTAGTCAGCCCTTGGCCGTGAAACAATTGGTTCAGGGAAAATTCTTCCCAAGGCAATTGCCAATTAACCCAAAGGGCGGGCGCCGTTTTTAGCGAGGCTTCGTTCCAGGCCTCATTGCGGCTGAAAATCGGCAAACTTGCTTTCGGCATTTCTAAATAGGCGCCAATTAAAGACAGCGTTGACCAATAGCTGGTGGCGTGCGCCAACCCGCTCTCGGTCAATTCCTTTTTTAGATCGCTGGCGGCACTGGCGTAACCGGCGTAATCAGTATTGACCTGAAAATAATCATTGGCGCCGAGCGGAAAAACCAAATTAACCGGATCCAGAGCGAAGCCTTGGCAACGCCTGAAAGCGCCCTTTACTTGGCAGGCGGTCAAATTATCGCTGGGCAAACTGGCCGCTTGATAAACGCCGACATTGGGATAAGTCAAGCGAGCGAATAAATAATCATTGGGCGAAAAAGGCTCGGCTAACATGCGGAAGCCAAGGAGGGCGGCTTCTACAGGCTGGCTCTGGTCGCGACCGCCCTGAATAGCCGGGAAATTATAGGTTAAAAGCTTATTCCGTAATTTTTCCAAATTGGCCTTAGCCTCACTGTTAGTGTCGTCAAAGAGACGATCAATTTTATAGTCGGCGCCGAAAACGGCCGTTAAAGCGTCGCGATATTGGACGTAATTCAATTCCTCCCTTAAACCCTTAAAAAATGACATGACTTTATAAACCCGCGCCCACTTGTTTTTTAATTCCGGCAAAGAAGAAAAATCTTGAGCCATGAAACTGGCGGCGGTCAGGTTTATCCGCCAATCGGCGTAATCCAAAAGACAGTCGGGACAATGACTGTTGCGGTAATTTAAAGGAAAAACAGCATTGAGCCAAACGGTCGTCAGATAGAAGTTGTTCAATTTGGCCTGGGCGCGGTAGTCAACGGGCACGGTAAAATCGGCGTAATTTTTGCTATAAAGCAAAACCGGGGATTTAGTCGTCCCTTTCGCCTGCCTAATCATCGCTTCTTCTTTTAAAACATCGTCGCGCAAATAGGGCGGCACAACGAAATAGAAGCGGTCAGCGTCGGCGGCTGAGAATTTGTTAGGGTCGGCGCTATTGGCCGCGGCTAATTGGCCCGCCGTCGGTTTTAAAAGCTCCAAAGCGACGGCGAAAAAAGCCGTTTCCAAACGTTCGCCTTCTAGAACTGAATCATTAACGTTGCCCATGGCCGCCAGCCGGGCCTCGTAGCGGGTTTTGGCGGCCTCATACATTTCTTTGTTAATATCCCATAAATTGTCGTAAAAAACGTCTTCTTCCACGTTTTTAAAAGCTTTTTTCAAAATTTCTTGGTAATAATAGGCGATGAAATCGGCGCTTATAAAAAGCGGGATCTGTTTCTCGTCCAAATTGGCGTAAATAGAATAAAAATCAGGCGCGGTCTTGGTCCAAGGATTATTAATGGTGGCGAAGCCATAATTATTCAAGTCGTCCAAGGCCGGATCCAAATTAAGTTTACGGGAAAGATCATAATAATTCATCACGTCTATTTTCACGTTTAAAGGCAAGCTATAGTCATTCAGTTTTGTTTCCACTTGCTTATTGGGCGCTTTATAAAAATCGGCGAAAGACAAATATTCTATGGCTAAATCGGAAAAAGCCGCGCCCGCCGTTGAACTGGCGGTCGTCGGCGCGTTCAAATCGGGCAAAGTCGGCGTTGACGAGGCGTTCTCCTGAGAAAGATTGTCCGCCCAGTCATTAGTTAATTCATTAACGGCGGTTGATTCCGGCGCGGCCGGACGAGAAGTTATTTTTTTCACAATCAAAAAACCGGCACCGACTAAAAGAGCCAAAACCGCGACAATGGCGGCGATGATGATTATCTTTTTCCCCCGGCCTTCCGGACTGCCGACGGGCGGTGGCGGCGTTGAGGCTGAAGAAGAGATAACGGTCGCTGGCTGGTCAAACATAGTTAAATTATTTTAAATATTTCTGTTTGTTAAGCATCTGTTCGGCGTAAGTTTTGGCGTAAATAACTTGGCCGTCAGCGGTGAGAAAATAATTGTAATCGCTGACCAAAGGATAAACGGCCGCTTCTAAAGCCAACAGGCCGGGATTACAGATGGGGCCGGGCGGTAAACCCGAGTATTTATAGGTATTATAAGGAGAATCAAACGTTAAATCCGCGCCGCTGTGCTGGATTTTGTTATCGCCCAAGACATATGACAAGGTGGCGTCCGATTGCAAAGCCTGGCCAATGGCCAAGCGATTCCAGAAGATACCGGCGATAAGGCGGGCGTCGCGATTATCGCCGGTGGCGTAATCTATCGGCGCCTCCTTCTCCACCAAGGAAGCCAAGGTAACTATTTCATAAATCGTCTTGCCCTGGGCCTTGATATCGGCGCGCATTGGCGGCGTTAATTTCCGGTCAAAATTGGCCAGCATCTTTTCAACCACCTCCACGGGCATGGAGCTGGCGTAAAAACGGTAAGTATCGGGAAAGAGATAGCCTTCTAGACCGTAATAGCTGGGCTTGTCGGCCAAGAAAGAAAATTCCCGAAAAAAATCGGGTAAATCGGGATGATTTTTATTATGCCGGTAATCCAGGCGCGGCCAACCGACCACGTCCAAAAACTGGGAACTCGGCCAAAAACCGGCGGCGCTTAAAGTCTCGGCGATGTCTAAAACCGTCTGGCCTTCGGGAATGATCACTGTTTTTTCCGCCTTTAAAAGCAGAGTTGGCGCCGGTTGGCGGCCGGCTAACTTAGCTATAATTCTCGTTAATAAGGGCGTTTTCCCCGAGCCGGCCTGGCGGCGAATAACTGGCAGGAAAATCAAACAAAAAAATAAAACGAGAAATAAAACCACTAAAATCAACCAGCAAAAACGTAAATTAAACCGTTTCATACTTAATGGCCGGCCGCCTTTGTTCTTAATTTTCTTTGCCCGGCCGCCTTCAGTTTCTCGGTGGCGGCCCGGGAAATCAATTCCGAACTGGCCCGGATTTTTTTACCCAAACCGTCCACCATCTTTATGCCTAAACGCCGGCAAAGCGCGGCCTCGGGCACGTCGCCGACGTTGTGGCGGTCGCCGCCGTTGGCGAAAATATCGGGCCGGACTTTAGCCAGAGAGCGGCAGACGCTCAAATCGCGGTCCAGGGACAAAAAAACTTCGTCCACGTCGCGCAAAGCCTTGATGATTTTCAAACGGTCATTTTCCTTCATAAAAGGTACGCGGCCCTTCAGTTCCACCTGGTAATCGCTGTTGACTATGGCGACTAATTTATCGCCCAGCTTTTTCGCTTTGGCTATCATTTCCAAATGCCCGACGTGAAGCGGGTTGAAATAGCCGGACACGGCCACGACCACTGGTTTCTTAGTTTTTCTCTTAACCGGCATAAAAAACGCGGCAAATTTAGATATAAATTTATTATAGCAGAAAGGAAGCGTCTTGGCTAAAATTGCCCCGGCCAAAATTCGTCAAGGAATAAAAAACAAAAAGACCTTTTTGGATCTTTTTGTCTTAGACGAATTTCCCTTTTATTACATCATGCCCAAGCCTTCCATGCCGCCCTCATGATTATGTTCATGTTTTCCTTTTTCCGGCTTGTCGGCGATAACCGCTTCCGTGGTCAAAAACATCATCGCCGCGGAAGCCGCGTTCTCCAGGGCCGAGCGCACGACCTTGGTCGGATCGACGATGCCGGCCTTGACCATATCCGTGAATTCGCCCTGGGCGGCGTCATAGCCGCGAACGGTCTTAGCGTTCTTGTTCTCTTCGATAATCCTTTGCAAAATTAGGGAGCCATCCACGCCGGTGTTGGCCGCTATTTGATTGATCGGTTCCAGGCTGGACTGGTTGATGATCCTTTCCCCGAAAGCCGCTTTTTCGCCGCCGCGCATTTCTTCCTCGAAGCGGCTGAAATTACGGCCGTAGCAGGCGATCGCCAAAGCCAGGCCGCCGCCGGGCACGACGCCCTCGGCCACGGCCGCCTTAGTAGCGTTCAAAGCGTCCTCGATGCGGTATTTCTTTTCCTTCATTTCCGTTTCCGTGGCCGCGCCGACCTTGATGACGGCGACGCCGCCGGCCAGTTTGGCCAGGCGCTCCTGCAGTTTTTCCTTGTCAAAATCCGAGTCGGCCAATTCCTTTTCTTTCCTTATCTGTTCCACGCGCGCCTTGATCGCCTTCGCCTCGCCCTGACCGTCCACGATGGTGGTGTTGTCTTTGGAAGCGACGACTTTACGCGCCCGGCCCAGGTCTTCTAGTTCCGTCTTGTCCAATTTCAGGCCGACTTCTTCGGAAATCACGTGGCCGCCGGTCAAAACCGCTATATCCTCGAGCATCGCCTGGCGCCGGTCGCCGAAACCGGGCGCCTTGACGCCCAAGACATTGAAAGTGCCCCGCAGTTTGTTGACCACGAAAGTGGCCATGGCCTCGCCGTCAATGTCTTCGGCAATAATGACTAAATCTTTCTTGCCGCTAGCCACGACTTTTTCCAAAAGGGGCAGGACGTCAGCGATGGCGGAGATTTTTTTGTCCGTTATTAGGATATAGGGTTCGTTCATCTCGGCCTTCATGGTTTCGGGATTGGTGATCATATAGGGCGAGACGTAACCCTTGTCAAACTGCATGCCTTCCACGACTTCTTTCTCAATGCCGAAAGACTGGCCTTCCTCCACGGTGATGACGCCTTCCTTGCCGACACTGGCCATCGCCTCGGCGATGATGGCCCCGATCTCGGCGTCGTTGGCGGAAATGGAAGCGACCTGGGTGATTTCTTCGGGCGTGGAAATCGTTTGGCTCATCTTCTTGAGCTCGGCGACGATTTCGGCCACCCGTTTCTCGATGCCCTTGCGTATTTCAATGGGGTTCACGCCGGCGGCCACCAGCTTCAGGCCGTTGGTGATTATGGCCTGGGCCAAAATCGTGGCCGTGGTCGTGCCGTCGCCGGCGGTATCGTTGGTCTTGGCCGCCACTTCCTTGATGATTTCCGCGCCGATGTTCTCGAATTTGTCGGCCAGTTCTATCTCCTTGGCGACCGTAACACCGTCCTTGGTGATGGTCGGGGCGCCATAGCTCTTGTCTATGACCACATTGCGGCCCTTCGGGCCCAAGGTGATCTTGACCGCGTTGGCTAATTGGTCCACGCCCTTCTTCAGGGCCAAGCGGGCTTTTTCGTCAAAAATTATTTGTTTGGGCATATGGTTATTATTCAATGACAGCGATGATATCGCTCTCGCTTAAGACTAAGAATTCCTGGCCGTCGATTTTGACTTCGTCCGGCGAATATTTCTTGAACATGACTTTCTGGCCGACTTTGACGGTCATGGCCGCCAGTTGGCCGTTGTCCAGGAGGCGGCCCGGGCCGACGGCCACGACTTCGCCTTTTTCCGGCTTTTCCTTGTCGACCGTATCCGGCAGGACGATGCCGGACTTGGTCGTCGCCTCGTCTTTTAATGGCTTGACGATGACATTGTTGAAGAGAGGTTGCAGCTTCATATTTTTTCTTTAAGATTAAATGATTTTAATTAGCAGTCTAATAATATGACCGCTAAGCTTA
>Ga0136653_10000708_pt1 | contig 17550 bp, 15 predicted proteins | sample LakKivw275mmetaG_FD_94866 | JGI IMG/M metagenome (GOLD analysis project Ga0136653, IMG submission 94866) | Anoxic lake water microbial communities from Lake Kivu, Rwanda to study Microbial Dark Matter (Phase II) - Lake Kivu water 275m metaG... | ecosystem: Environmental > Aquatic > Freshwater >...
GAGCGGGGAGGAGCCGGAGAGGGCGCCTACGGGGCAGAGCCAGGCCGCGAGCACGCCGTGGCGCGGCAAGCGGCCGGCAGTGCCACCTGGAAGCGCTCGGCGGCGGCGCGCAGCTTCGCCACGGTACCCGCCGGCAGCGGAATGCCGTCGCGAAGACGCTCCCCGCGCACCCGTTCCTCGCGCTCGCCGGGAACCAGCACCTCGCGCGCACCCGCGGCCAGCGGCAGCCTGTGCATGGTCTCGACCAGCTCGTCGACCTGCGCGGCGTACGCGTCGGCAGCCGTCACCGCCGCGATGTCGATGGCCGCCACGGTCGAGTTCTGCGTCCCGGGCCGCACCTCGTCGCCGCCGGCCCGGGGCAGCAGCAGGGGATTGCCGGCCAGCAGGCTCGTCAGGCACTCGAAGAGGAGCGCCAGGCCGTAGCCCTTGTAGTGCCCGGCCGGCAGCAGCGTGCGCACGCGCCTGGGATCGGTGGTGACGGTGCCCGTCTCGTCCATGCCCCAGTCCGGCGGGATGGCCGTATCCGCGTCCACCGCCACCTGGATCTTCCCGAAGGCAGCGACGCTGGTCGCCATGTCCAGGTCGAGCGGCGGGCCACCGCGACGCGGCACGGCGATCGAGATCGGGCTGTTGTGCACTCCGGGGACGCGGGCGCCCGTGGGCGCCATGTTCGGGCGATTGCTGGCCAGCGCGATCCCCGCCATGCCGGCGGCGGCGATGCGTTCGGTGTAGTAGCCCATGGCGCCCTGGTGCATGGTGTTGCGGATCACCGCCCAGCCGACGCCGGTGCGCCTGGCCTTCTCCACCGCGCAGTCCACCGCGAAGACCGTGACCACGGGTCCCAGGGCCCAGTCGCCGTCGACCAGCGCCAGCGAGGGCGTCTCGCGGAGCACGCGGATGGCCGGCCGGGGGTTCATGTGCCCGGCCTCGATCTGGCGCGCATACTCCGCGATCCGCTGCACGCCATGGGAGTCGATCCCGCGCAGATTCGCCCAGACAAGCACCTCCGCCTCCAGGGCCGCGTCCGCAGGGGGCAGGCCCAGGGCCACGAAGACCTGGGTGGCGAACGTCTGCAGCTCTGCCGCACCCACCCGAGTATCCGCCATCCGCCTGTCCTTCCTCGAGGCCGGCAGGCAGCCACCGGCGCCGCCGGCTCAACAGATGCGGGGAAGCTGCTCGCCGCTGAGTCGATCGACCAGCCGGTGACCGCCCACCGCGCTCTCCATCGCCACCTGACCGGCGGCGGCCGCCGTCGTCCGGCCGATCGCCACCGCCTGCGCGGTCTCCGCGTGCGCGCGCAGGACCTGCAGCGCTTGCTCCGCCTGGACCTGGGGAACGATGGCCACGAAGCGGCCCTCGTTGGCCACGTAGAGGGGGTCCAGACCGAGGATCTCGCAGGAGGCCCGCACCGCCTCGAGCACGGGGATCTCGCGCTCGCACAGCTCGATGCCCACGCCGGCGCGCGCCGCGATCTCGACGGCCGCGCTGGCCAGCCCACCCCGGGTCAGGTCGCGCAAGCAGTGCACCTCGACGCCGGCCGCCAGCAGGGCCATGACCGGCTCGGCCAGCGGCGCGCAGTCGCTGCACACGGTCGCTTCGAACTCGAGCGACTCCCGTGCCGCGAGGATGGCCACCCCGTGCCGGCCGATATCGCCGCTGAGCAGCACGACATCGCCGGGGCGCACCTGATCCGGACCGATGTCGATCTGGCTCTCCACCACGCCGATGCCGGCCGTGTTGACGAAGAGCCCGTCGCCCTTGCCGCGCTCCACCACCTTGGTATCGCCGGTGACCAGCTGCACGCCCGCGCGCCGGGCCGCCCGCTGCATGGAGGCGGCGATCCGCTCGACGACCTGCAGCTCCAGACCCTCCTCCAGGATCATCCCGCAACTGAGGTACTGCGGTCGCGCGCCGCACATCGCCAGGTCGTTCACCGTGCCGTACACCGCCAGCGAACCGATGTCGCCGCCGGGAAAGAACAGCGGCTGGACGACGTAGGAGTCCGTGGTGAACGCCACCCGCGTGGATGCCAGCCGCACCACGGCCCCGTCGTGCCGCCGGTCCAGCTGAGCGTTGGCGAACGCCGGCAGGAACACCCGTTCGATGAGCTGGGCCATCAGCCGGCCGCCGCCGCCGTGGGCCAGCACCACCCACGGGTACTCGCCCAGCGGCAGCGGGCAGGCGGGGCCTGCCGAGGACGGCGTGCTCATGGGCCGGCCTCCTGGGCTGCAGCCCGCCGGTAGCGGTAGTAGGCGGCGCAGGCGCCCTCGGACGAGACCATGGTCGCGCCGAGCGGATGCTCTGGCGTGCAGCGGCTCCCGAAGGCTGGGCACTGCGGCGGCTTGAGCCGCCCCTGCAGGATCCGGCCGCTCAGGCAGGCCGGCGCCGCGCGCGCCGCCGGAGGCAGTGCCGGGAACCGCGCCGCAGCGTCGAAGGCCGCGTATTCGGGCCGCAGAGCCAGGCCGCTGGCCGGGATCGAGCCGATGCCGCGCCAGTCGCGGGCGACCGGCGTGAACACCGTGTCGAGCAGACGGCGGGCCGGCGCGTTGCCCTCGCGGCGCACCGTGCGGCGGTACTGGTTCTGCACCCCCACGCTCCCCGACTCGAGCTGCCGGACGAGCAGGTACACGCCCTCGACGATGTCCAGCGGCTCGAATCCGGTGACCACGATGGGAACTCCGTAGCGGGCCGCCAGGGGCTCGTACTCCGCATAGCCCATCACCATGCAGACGTGCCCCGCGGCGAGCAAGCCCTGGACCCGGCAGTCGGCAGCGGCCAGGATGGCCTCCAGCGCCGGCGGCACCCGCACGTGCGCCGCCAGGACGGAGAAGTTGGCCAGTCCCTCGCGCGCCGCCTGGCAGACGGCCAGCGCGGTCGCCGGCGCCGTCGTCTCGAAGCCGACGGCGAAGAAGACCACCTCGCGGTCGCGTTGGCTGCGCGCCAGCTCGAGGGCCTCGAGGGGCGAATACACGGTGCGCACGTCGCCGCCGGCGGCTCTGACCGCGTACAGGTCCGCACCGCTGCCCGGCACGCGCATCATGTCGCCGAACGTGCACAGCGTGACCTCGGGGCGGGCCGCGATCGCCAGCGCCTGGTCCAGCAAGTCCACCGAGGTGACGCACACCGGGCAGCCGGGTCCGTGCACCAGCTCCAGCGTGGCGGGCAGCAGCTCGTCCAGGCCGTACCGCACGATCGCGTGGGTCTGCCCGCCGCAGACTTCCATCAGCACCCACGGCCGCCGCGCCACCCGCCCGAGCAGCGCCGCCATCTGGCGGACCCTGGCGGCGTCGCGGTACTCGTCGACGTACTTCACCCTCGCGCGCCTTCGTCGCTGTCCGCGCCAGCCGCGCCAGCTTCAGCAGGCGGCGACGCCTCGCCGGCTTCCCGGAGAAGCGCGAACACCAGGGCAGCATCCTCGGGGTCGACGATGCTGAGCGCGAGGCCCACGTGCACGGTCACGTAGTCGCCGACGCGCGCCTCCGGCAGATAGGCCAGGCTGACCTCCTTGAGCACGCCGCCGAAACTCACCTTGCCGGACCGGCCCATGGGGTCGTCGCTCGCGCGGATCTCCACCAGTCTCCCAGGCACCGCCAGGCACATGCGCAGTCTCCTCGCGGGTCACACGGCGCCGGCAGCCGCCGCCGCTCGGCTGCGAGCGATGGCTGCCTGGCCCAGGGCGATACCGCCGTCGTTGGGCGGCACTCGCTGGTGCCAGTAGGGACGCAGACCGGCGGCGCGCAGCAGGGCGACACTTCGTTCGACCAGATGCCGATTCTGCAGGCAGCCGCCGGTCAGCACCACCCGCTCGCGGCCCGCCCGCACGCACACGGACACGATGCCCGCCGCCAGGCCATTGTGGAAGCGCGCCGAAACCCTGCCGGCCGGCACTCCGGCCGTCACGTCTCGCACCAGCTCGCGCACCATGGGCTCCCAGTCGAGCACCAGTGCTCCTCCCTCGCCGGCGCTCAGCGCGGTAGGATAGGCGCCGGCCTCGTCGCCGTCCAGCCGGTGCTCCAGCGCCATGGCCGCCTGCCCCTCGTGCCCCAGCCGCTGGCAGAGGTCGCACAGGGACGCCACCGCGTCGAACAGACGTCCGGCGCTGGTGGTGACCGGGGAGTTGACGCGGCGCCGCAGCATCTGTCCCAGGACGCGCCGCTCGGCGGGGCTGAACGCGCGCAGAGGGGCCAGATCCAGACGGTCCAGAGCCGCCTCGCCCCACAACTCGTAGAGCAGTCCGAGGGCTGTCCGCCGCGGCTCGCGGATCGCCTGCTCGCTCCCCGGCAGGCGAAACGGGCGCAGATGCGCCACGCGCGTGCATTCCCGGCGGGTGGCGGCCAGGAACTCGCCGCCCCAGATCGTCCCGTCCAGACCCAGACCCATGCCGTCCCAGGCCACCCCCAGCACCTCGCCATCCAGCTCGTTCTCCGCCATGCAGGCGGCCACGTGCGCATGATGATGCTGCACCGACACCAGCGGCGCGCCGGCCGCGGCCAGGGTTCGCGCCAGGACGGTCGAGGCATAGTCCGGGTGCAGGTCGGCGGCGACGATCTCCGCCTTGACCGCGTACAGCCCGCACAGGTCCTCGATGCTGCGCCGCAGGGCGGCCAGCGCGGCGGGCGTGTCCAGATCGCCGATGTGCTGGCCCATGACGTTGCGGCCCCCGGCTACCACGCAGACGGCGTTCTTCAGCTGGGCCCCCACGGCGACCACGTCCGGACCGGGCGCGGCCCGACCGACCGGCAGCGGCGCATACCCGCGGGCCCGCCGCAGCACCAGCTCCCGGCCCGCCACCACCCGCACGACCGAGTCGTCCATGTGACGCGCGATCGGCCGGTCGTGAACCAGGAACAGCGCGGCGATGCCGCGCAGGCGGATCAGCGCCTCCTCGGCTGCCGTGCAGATGGGCTCGTCGGCGCGGTTGCCGCTGGTGGCCACCACCGGCATCGCGAGGTCGGCCAGCAGCAGATGATGGAGGGGCGTGTACGGGAGCAGCACGCCCAGCAGGGGGCTGTCGGGCGCCACTTCGGGGGCCAGCTCGCCGCTGCAGCCGTGGCGCTCGAGCAGGACGATGGGAGCCTCCGGCGCGGTCAGCAGCCGCTCCTCCAGCCGCGACACGCGGCAGTGCCGCCGCACCGCCTCCAGATCCGGGTACATCAGGGCGAAGGGCTTGGTCTCCCGGTTCTTGGCGGCGCGCAGCCCCGCCACGGCCGCGCCCTGGCGCGCATCCACCATCAGATGGAACCCGCCGAGGCCCTTGACGGCCACGACGCGCCCGTCGCGCAGCGCCGCCTCGGCCCCGGCCAACGCTGCCTCGCCTACCGCCAGCACGCGCCCCGCGTCATCCCACAACTGCACCTGCGGCCCGCATGCCGGGCAGGCGTTCGGCTGGGCGTGGAAGCGCCGGTTCGCAGGATCGTGGTACTCGGCCAGGCAGTCGGCGCACATGCCGAAACCGGCCATGGTGGTGTTGGGCCGGTCGTACGGCAGGCGCCGGATGATCGTGAACCGCGGCCCGCAGTTCGTGCAGTTGGTGAAGGGGTACCGGTAGCGCCGGTCCGCGGGCGAGAAGAGCTCCCGGCAGCACTCGGCGCAGGTGGCGATGTCGGGCAGCACGACGGCAGCGGGCCTGGCGTCGTCCCGACTGGCCTGGATCTGGAAACCCGCCAGCCCGCATGGATCCAGAACCACCGTCTCCATGCCGTAGATGGCGGCCCGCGGCGGGCGTTCGCGGCTTAGCCGCTCCAGGAACGTCTCCAGCCGGTCTGCCGGGCCCTCCACCTCCACGGTGACGCCCTGCATCGAGTTGCGCACCCAGCCGGCCAGCTGCAGCTCTCGCGCCAGACGGTAGACGAAGGGCCGAAAGCCGACGCCCTGCACCGCGCCGCTGATCTCGGCCCGCAACCGCCGGCACTCCGGGCCCTGACCCGTCATCGGGAACGGCGCTCCCGCGTCACGGGCCAGCAGCGGGCAGTCGTACCGTGAAGCGGCTGCCTCTGCCAGGCTCGCTGTCCAGCTCGATGTGCCCTCCCCAGCGCTCCACCAGGCGCGCCACGATGGACAGCCCCATGCCGGTTCCGGCCTCCCCGGTAGCCCTGGCAGCCGCCGTCCTGAAGAAGCCCCGGAAGACCCGCTCCCGGTCGGCGCTGGCGATGCCGATGCCCGTATCCTCCACCGAGGCCACCAGTTCGTGCTCCTCGCGGTGGACCGCGAACCGCACTCTTCCCCCCGCCGGCGTGTACTTGATGGCGTTGTCCAGCAGGTTGCTGAAGATCAGCTCGACGTCGCGCGCCTCGGCCATCGCCGCCGCCCCTTCGGGCAGCGCGACGTCGAGGGCGATCTGCTTGCTGTCCGCCCGCGCCATGGCCGTGGCCAGCGCGCCGGCCAGGCACTCGGCCAGGCGGACGGGCACCGCGCTGCGCCCCGCCAGCGGCCGCTGCGCCGCGGCCAGCTCCAGAAGATCGCGGACCATCCAGAGCAGCTCGTCGACGCGCCGCCGGCAGCGCTCGACGAACTCCGCCTGCTTGGGCGTCAGCGGTCCGGCATAGCGCAGCCCCTCCAGCATGCTCTGGACCGCCGCCAGGGGCGCCCGCAACTGATGATGGGTCACCCGCGCGAACCAGGCCCGTTCCTCGCTCAGGGCCCGCAGCTCCTCGTAGGCGCGCGCGTTCTCGATCGCGGCCGCACCCAGGTTGGCCAGGTTGCGCAGCAAGTTGGCCTCGCTGCGCGTGAAGTCGCGCTCCTCGGCCGCATACACGCGCATGCAGCCCATGGCTCGTCCCTTGGCCTGCAGCGGCACGCACAGCACGGCCCGCAACCCTTCCTCCTGCGCCTCGCGGGCATACTGAAAGCGTGGATCGCGCGCGGCGTCGCGGATCTGGACCGTGCTGCCGCGCAGTGCCTCGGCATCGATCCCGCTGCGGTCCACGGCGACGCGTCCCTTGGCCAGGTAGCGTTCGCTGAGCCCGTACGCGGCACCGATCCGGAGGTGCTGCCCATCCTCTTCGAGCAGCCGGATCGAACAGGCCTTCACGCCCAGGAGCTGGGCTCCTTTCTCCGCGATCTTGCCCAGCACCTGGTCGAGTTCCAGCGTCGCATTCACCGCCCGCCCCACCTCGTACAGCGCCTCCATCTCCCGGTAGGAGCGCTCCAGGGCGCGCTCGGACGCGAACAGCGCCTCCTCGTTCCGGCGCACCGGCACCGTGATCGAAGTGGTGAGATAGGCGACGACGGCGAAGAAACCGGCCAGCACGGCCCAGCGGAACAGGCAGGCGGCAGCCGAGGTGGGCCCCGAACCCGCCAGCACGTCGGCCTGCACCGGCGGCCACCATCCCAGACGTTCGACGCCCACCAGCAAGCCGAGCATCACCGCCGCCGCTCCCGCCTGCACGTAGCAGGCAGCGCGCGAGAGGAGGATCGCGCCGATGATCACGTGGAAGGTGAAGGCGAGCGGAACCGGGCTCTGGATGCCGCCGGCGTAGTGCACGAGGCCGGCCAGGGCGACCCAGTCCAGGCCCATCTGCGCGTAGATGACGCGGCGATAGGCACGGCTGCCGGGGCCGAGGCCGGCGACCCGGCGCGTCGCGAAGAGAAAGGCGACGTTGTACACGGCCACCGCCGCGGCGATCGCGTACATCGGTCCCGCGGCGAGCTGACCCGCGGCCGCCCGGGCCGTCCCCCACGCCCAGAGGGCGATACCCGCGGCCGCGGCCCAGCGCAGCCGCACGAACCATGCCAGCCGGGCCCGCAGCTCGCGCTCCAGGGGAATCAGTCCTGGCCAGGCGCAGGAGGTCGGCTCCTCGATTGCCGCCGCCGTGCCGGTGCCGGGCCCACCGGCAATCCCGCCGTGGTTGCCGGGCATCAGCGCTGGAGCCTTGCCCGCAGCAGTGACAGCAGCACGTCGCTGTCGAGCGGTTTCTGCAGGACCCCCGCCAGCCCCAGCCCGGCCGTGTCGATGGTGCGGCTGAGATTGTCGCCCACCGAACTGAGCATGAACACCGGGGCCCGGTTGCCCGCGGCCTTGAGCTCGGTTACCAGGCCGGTGCCTGCGTCGATCTCTTCCATCATCAGGTCGACGATGAGCGCGTCGGGGTTCACCTCCCGGTACCGGCGCATGGCCTCCTCGGCGCTGGCGGCCGTCTTCACCGCGTAGCCGCTGGCCTCCAGCACGACCTTGAGGTACTCCACGATGTCCGGGTCATCGTCGACGCACAGAATCACGTGCTTCCCGTCTTCCATCTCTCCCCTCCATCCGGGGCGGCCGCCTGCAGCTCTGCAGCCGCCTGAGCGAAGCTCCGGGTCTCGATGACCGGCAACAGGAAGGCGAGTGCGGCCGCCAGATTGTCGCGCGCCCGCGCCGACAGCCCCTCCTCGAAGCGACCGAAGCGATAGCCGCGGATGCCCAGGCTGTAGGCCTCCGGCGCGCGGCCGAAACAGCTGGCCGCCATCGCCAGCAGGAATTCGGGCTCCACCCGATGCGTGCTGAACGTCATCGCTGCGCCCCGGGGCCTCAGCGGCCAGAAGCCGAACGGCTCCCGCCCCGAGACCGCCGCATCGACGCACACCGCGTACCGGCAGCGCGCCAGTTCGGCCGCCTGTTCGACGTTCGGCTGGTAGTCGACTTCCAGCACCACCCCCGGCAGGTCTGCCTGCCTGCAGGCCTCGGCAAAGGCGATCCCGAGACCATCGTCCTGGCGCGCCGGGTTGCCCCAGCACAGCAACAGCACCGGGTCGCTGGTCACCAGCCGCGCGCCCGGCGCTGCAGCAGCGTGCCGTCGGCTGCGTACAGCTCCACGACCAGCGGCATCCGGCCCAGCGCGTGCGTCGCGCACGACAGGCACGGGTCGTAGGCACGGATCGCGACTTCGACGTGGTTGAGCAGGTCCTCGGTGAGCTCGGGTTTCCCGGAGAGGTGCTCCGCCGCGACCTGCTGCACTGCCCGGTTCATCGGTTCGTTGTTGCTGGTGGTCGAGACGATCAGGTTCGCCATGACCACCTGGTCGTGCGCATCGATGCGATAGTGATGAAAGAGTGTGCCGCGCGGCGCCTCGATGATACCGACCGCCTCCTCCCGGCGGTCGCCGCTCACCACCAGGTCCTCGCCCTGCAGATCCGGGTCGTGGAGCAGCTCCTGCAGCTTCTCGCACGAGTGCAGCAGCTCGATCATCCGCGCCCAGTGGTAGGCCATGGTGATGTTCGCGGGTCTGCCGGCGTGCCGCGCGAACTCCTGCCGCTCCTGCTCCGCCAGCGGCGTGTCGAAGAACTCGGCGTTGTTGACGCGCGCCAGCGGCCCGACCCGATACCAGCCCAGCTCGGGCCCCAGCGACTTGATGAACGGGAACTTCATGTAGGACCACGAGCGCACCTCTTCGGCGATGAACTCGACGTACCGCTGATTGTCCACGTGGTCGAATATCCTGCCGCCGCAAGCGTCGGTGGCGCGCAGGCCGCCGTCGTAGATCTCGTACGCCCCGTCGCTGCGGACGATGGACAGATGGTTCGACGCGAAGGAGCCGAAGGGTGCCAGCCGCTCCAGGTTCTGCAGGGTGTACTCCTTGGCCACCTGGACCGCCTGGCGGCTCCAGACCATCATCTGCTCCATCTCGCGCAGCAAGGCGTCGCGCTCCGCCACCGACAGGTTCTTGTTGATGCCTCCCGGGATCGCGCCGGTCCCGTGGATCTTCTTGCCCGCGGTGGCCTTGATCACCTCCTGGCCGAAACGGCGCATCATCACGCCCTGCACCGCCAGCTCGGGGTACTTCGCCGCCACGCCGATCACGTTGCGCACCGCCACGTCTGCATCGAAGCCGAACAGCAGGTCGGGGGACGAGAGATGGAAGAAGTGCAGCGCGTGCGACTGGAAGAACTGCCCGTGGTGCATGAGCAGCCGCATCTTGCGGGCGGTCGGGGTGAGGCATTCACCTCCCACCAGCCGGTCCACCGCCTTGGCCGCCGCCAGATGGTGGCTGACCGGGCAGATGCCGCACAAACGCTGCACCAGGACGGGCAGCTCCCAATAGGGCCGCCCCTGGATGAAACGCTCGAAACCGCGGAATTCGACGATGTGCAGCCGCGCCTGCTCGACCTTGCCCTGCGCATCGAGCACCAGCGTCACCTTGCCGTGACCTTCGACGCGCGTCACGGGCTCGATGACGATCTTCCTGTCCTGTGCCTGCGCAGTCAAGATGGCCCTCCTGTCGGCTCGATCGATCAATCGTACTTGATGAGTTCGTATGGCAGTGCCAGCGGCTTGCCCTCGAGCAGCGCCACCAGCGCCGCCCACAAGGCGTCCGCCGGCGGTGGGCAACCGGGCAGGTGGTAGTCGATCCTCACCACCTCGTGGCAGGGGTAGACCCGGTTCAGGAGCAGAGGTATGTCCGGGCTGTCCGGAATCCTGCCGCTCGGATTGTACACCGTCGGGCCCTTGAGGTAGGCCTCGGCGAGGCACTCCTGCAGGGGGATGTTGTTCCGCAGGGCCGGGACCCCGCCCATGATGGCACAGTCGCCGACGGAGACCAGCACGTCGCAGTTGGCGCGGAACTCGCGCAGCACCGCCACGTTCTCCTCGTTGGCGCAGCCGCCCTCCACCAGGCCGATGGCGCAGCGCTGGGCGATGTGTTTGATGTCGTCGATCGGCGACCGGTCGAACTCGACCAGCTCGACCAGCTCGAGGATGCGGTCGTCGATGTCCAGCAGCGACATGTGGCAGCCGAAGCACCCCGCCAGCGACGTCGTCGCGACTCTCGGTTTGGCCATGGTCCGTTCCTCGTCATCTGCGCGGCCGGCTAGCGGGCGATGGTCCGCTCGATATCCGCGCCGATCGGCTTGGTGTCGTATGCGCGTCTGCCCACCGGCACGCGGTAACCCTCGCGCTTGCGCAGGATCGCTCCCACGGGGCAGACCTCTATCGCCTTGTCCGTCACCGCGGCGTCGGTGTCCGCAAGGTTGGCTTCGGCGTTGACCGCGATGCGCTTGTGCGGCCCGCGGCCGACGAACTGGAAGACGTTCTTGCCGTCCACGTCGCGCGAGGCACGCACGCATCTGCCGCACAGCACGCAGCGATTCCGGTCGATGAAGATGTCGGGATGGGTGGCGTCCACGTCTCGCTCGGGGAACAGGTACGGGAACCGTGGCGCCGTGATGCCGAAGCGATAGGCCAGCGCCTGCAGCTCGCAGTTGCCGCTCTTCTCGCAGAACATGCAGTAGTGGTTGCCCTCGACGAAGAGCATCTCGACGATCTGCCGGCGGATCTCCAGCAACTGCGGCGTGTCGTTCTCGACGACCGCCCCGCCGGCCACCGGCTGCGTGCATGCCGCCTGGGGCCGCCCGTTGACCAGCACGGTGCACACCCGGCAGCTCCCGTGGGGCCGCAGCTCCCGGTGCGCGCACAGCCGGGGGATGTACACCCCCGCCTCCTCGGCCGCCACGAGAATCGTCCGGCCCGGTTCTGCCTGGATCTCCTTGCCGTCGATGGTGAATGCGATCTTGTCGCCCATGGCTCGGCCCCTATCGAGCATGTGAGTGCGCTGAAGAACGGCCTGCGAGCCTCTCTGCCGCCGCCACCGCCGCGCGCAGGTCGAAGGTGGCCACCATGCCGTCGTCCACCTTCTTGAGCCGGGCCTCGTACAGATGCCGGAAGTTCTTCAGCGTGCTCAGGATCGGATGGGACGAGGTCTGCCCCAGACCACACCGGCTAGCCGACTTCACCGTCGTGCCCAGCTCCTGCAGGTACTGCAGATCCGCGGCCGTGCCGAGGCCCTGCCGCACCTCGTTCAGGCGCCTGCGCAGCAGGACGTTGCCGACCCGGCACGGCGTGCAGTAGCCGCAGCTCTCGTGGACGAAGAACTCCATGAACTTGTCCACGACCCACAGCAGGTCCCGCTCGGGCCCGAACACCATCAGCGCACCGCCCGTCGCCAGGTCGTCGTAGCAGATCTTGCGACCGAACTCGGCGGGCCCGATCATCTGCCCGCTCGGGCCGCCCACCTGCACCGCCGCCGCGTCCCCGCCGCCGGCCATCTCCAGCAAGTCGCGCACCGGGATCCCGAAAGGCACCTCGTACACGCCCGGGACCTTGCAGTCGCCGGAGATGGACAGCAGCTTGGTCCCCGGGCTGCCGCTCGACCCCATCTGCACGAACCATCCCGGTCCCTTCTCGAGGATTCGCGCCACGCAGCAGAAGGTCTCGACGTTGTTGACGGTCGTGGGCTGCCCGAGGTACCCCCTCTCGGCCGGGAACGGCGGCCGGTTCCTGGGATCCCCGCGCTCGCCCTCGCAGGAGCTGATGAGAGCGGTCTCCTCGCCGCAGACGTAGGCGCCGGCTCCCATCTGGATGCGGATGTCGAAGTCGAAACCAGCCTTGCCGCAGATGCCCTTGCCGAGCAGGCCGCGCTCGCGACGGGCCTGCAGCACGCTCTCGAGGTACCGGCGGAGGTAGGCGTATTCCGCGCGCAGGTACACGATCCCCTCCGCGGCGCCCACCGCATAGCCGCCGATGGCCATCCCCTCGAAGACCAGATCCGGGCATTCCGTGAGGATGACCCGGTCCTTGAACGTCCCAGGCTCCCCCTCGTCCGCGTTGCAGATCACGTACCGGCGCTCGCCCGCTGCCCGCCGCGTGAAGCTCCATTTCATGCCCGTCGGGAATCCGGCCCCGCCGCGGCCGCGCAGCCGCGCGGTGTTCAGGTCGCGGATCACTTCCGCCGGCGTCATGGCCACGGCCTTGCGCAGGGCCTCGCCTGCGAGCATCGGCGCCAGCACGACCTCGCCCCGGCGGCGGATGTTGTTGTGGACCATCGCCTGCACCAGTGGATGGGCGTTGTTCCCGTCGCCGTAGCCGCGCACCAGCAGCTCGGGCTGGAGGTGCTTCCTGAGCGACCGAGCGATGTCGCGGGCCTTGTCGCCGGTCAGCTCCGTGACGATCACGTCGTTGACCATGGCGGCCGGAGCCTGATCGCACATGCCGATGCAGGGGGTCCATTCCAGACCGATGGCGCCGTCCGCCGTCGTCTGGCCGGGTTCGATGCCCAGTTCCGCCGCGAAGGCCTGCGCGACCGGCCGCGCACCCATCATCTCGTCGATCACGTCGCTGCACAGGCGGATCACCACCTTGCCCCGCGGCCGGCCGGAGAGGAAGGCGTAGAACGACACCACGCTCTCCACCTCGACCCGATGCGTGCCGGTCTCGGCCGCGATCGCCTCCATGAGATCGCCAGGCACGCAGCCGAACGCCTGCTGGACACTCCGGACGATGTCCATCATGCGGCGGCGATCGCGGCCGTACGCCTGGCAGATCTCGCGAACCACTGCCGCTCGATTGCCCTTCATCTCGCTCTCGTCCTCTCCGAACGCCGGAAACGCGCCAGCGCGAGCTCCGCACCCTCGCCTGGAGCACGGAAGCACGCCATCCCTCGTCCCACCCGCTCGACGGGCGGCACTGCCGGCCAACCCTGCGCGTCCTGTCGCCCCTCGACGCGACGAGAGCGCGCCGAGACACTGGCGCCCAGCACGCTGCAAGGAGTGGGACGCACCGCCATCCACAGCGCCGCGAGGGCAAGGAAAATAGGTCGCATGCCGGTTTCACGCACCCCGGGGCAGGAGGGATCCCCTCGCTGGTCCACGTTCGGCAGAGCATGGCGGCGAACGCTGCGGTCTCTGTCGAGACCGGCCACGATGGGTGCTGCGCGCTGCGCAGCCGCCACCCGCAGCGACGGCGAACCGCGCTGGGCGCCGGGCATCGCGGCGTGCGGCGCAAGACCCGCCGCCCCCGGGAGCCGGTCACGGTGCCATTCGCACGAACTGGCGCAGGCCGCCGGCGTGTCGGCCGCCCAGGTGCGGCGCGACATCATGGAGCTCGGCCACTCGGGGAACCCGTCCACGGGGTATGCGGTGCGGCGGCTGCTGGCGGACATCACCGCCTGCCTCGATGCTCCCGAGGGACAGCAAGCAGCCTTGGTGGGCATCGGCAATCTGGGACGCGCTGTGCTCGCCTACTTCAGCGGCAGCCGGCGGCCCGGCCTGCAGGTCGTGGCCGCCTTTGACGTGGAGCCCCAGAAGATGGACCGCGTGCTGCTGGGTTGCCGCTGCTATCGAGTGGAGCAGCTGCAAGAGGTGATCCGGGCCGAGAAGATCACGGTCGGCATCGTCGCGGTGCCGGCCGAGGCGGCGCAGCAGACAGCCGACCAGCTGGTGGCCGCCGGGATCACGGGCATCCTGAACTTCGCGCCCGTGCCCCTCAAGGTGCCGTCGCTGGTCTACGTGGAGAACGTGGACCTGGCAGTCAGACTCGAGACGGTCGCGTACTTCGCCCGCAAGAGAAAGGGATGAGGAGAGGGCAGCGATGGGAACCCCAGCGGATATCCAGGAGATCCTCGCCCGCCACCCGCGTGCCGGGCGGGATTCGCTCGTCGCGATCCTGCAGGAGGTGCAGGAGCGCGACGGGTATGTCTCCGAGGCGGCGGCGGCGCAGATCGGCGCCCACCTGGGACTGGCGACGAGCAAGGTGTTCGGTGTCGCGACGTTCTACAACCAGTTCCGCTTCACCCCGCCCGGCCGCTGTCACATCCAGGTGTGCCGCGGCACCGCCTGCCACGTCAACAACTCGGCGGAGATCCTCGCCGCCCTCGAGCGCGAGCTGGAGATCAAGGCGGGCCAGACCACGCGGAACGGCGATTTCAGTCTGGAGGTAGTGGCGTGCATCGGTGCCTGCGGGCAGGCGCCGGTCATCACTACCAACGGGGAGTTCCACGCCAAGATGACGCCGAAGCGGATGCGGCGCGTCCTGGCCCAGTGGCGCAAGCAGCTGGAGGCGAAGCATGACCGTGCTCAGTGACAGAACCGAGGCCGCCGCGGCATTGTGCCGCGAGCTCGTCGGCGGCCTGGCCCGCGACCCCGACCTGCACGACGAGATGCGTGCCGCGCTGGCGCCGCTGCGCCGCGACCGGGTGGAGCGGCCGACCATCTACGTCGGCGCCGGCACCTGCGGCCTGGGTGCAGGCGCCCTCCAGACTCTGCAGCGGGTGCGCCAGCATCTGGCCGACCGCCGCGTCGACGCCGACGTCGTCACGGTCGGCTGCATCGGGCTGTGCGCCGCCGAGCCATTGGTGGACGTCCAGCTGCCGGGCCGCACGCGGGTCTGCTTCGCCGAGATCGGGGCGGACAAGGTGCCCGCTCTTCTCGACCAGACGCTGGCCGGAGCGATCCCTGCGGGAGCCGCGCTCGGCCAGCATCGCCATCCTGCGCTGACCCCGCACGACGGGGTTCCGTACCTGGACGAGCATCCCTTCTTCGCCGCGCAGACTCGCTGGGTCCTGGCCAACTGCGGCCTCATCGACCCGGACCGGATCGAGGAGTACCTGAGCCGCGACGGCTACCGCGCGCTGGCCCGCGCCCTGCGCGAGTACACCCGCGAGGAGCTGTGCGACCTGGTCGAGCGCAGCGGCCTGCGCGGCCGCGGCGGCGGCGGTTTCCCCACCGGCAGGAAATGGCGTCTCGCCCTGCAGCAGCGCGAGCACCAGCGATTCCTGGTCTGCAATGCGGACGAGGGCGATCCCGGCGCTTTCATGGATCGGGCGGTCATCGAGGGCGACCCCCACCGTCTCATCGAGGGCATGGCGATCGCCGCCTACGCCATCGGCGCCACCAAGGCGTATGTCTACATCCGCGCCGAGTACCCGCTGGCCATCGAGCGCCTGGAGCGCGCGTTGGACCAGGCGCGCGCCTACGGTCTGGTCGGCACCAACATCCTGCAGAGCGGCTTCGAGCTGGAGTTCGTCATCAAGAAGGGCGCCGGCGCATTCGTCTGCGGGGAGGAGACCGCGCTGATCGCCAGCATCGAGGGGCGGCGCGGCATGCCGCGGCCGCGGCCGCCGTTCCCGGCCGTGTCCGGCCTGTTCGGCAAGCCGACGATCATCAACAACGTGGAGACGCTGGCCAACATCCCCACGGTGGTCCGCCACGGCGCCGAGGCGTTCGCGGCGGTGGGCACCGCAGGCAGCAAGGGCACGAAGGTATTCGCCCTGTCCGGCAAGGTGGCGCGCCCGGGTCTGGTGGAGGTCGCCATGGGAACCACGGTGCGCCGGATCGTCTTCGACATCGGCGGCGGCATCCGCGACGGCAAGGCCTTCAAGGCGGCGCAGATCGGCGGTCCCTCCGGTGGCTGCATCCCGGCGCAGCACCTGGACATCGAGGTGGACTACGAGTCGCTGAAGACCGTGGGCGCGATGATGGGTTCCGGTGGACTGGTGGTCATGGACGAGAGCACCTGCATGGTGGACGTGGCCAAGTTCTTCATGGACTTCATCCAGCGGGAGAGCTGCGGCAAGTGCATTCCATGCCGCGAGGGCACGAACCGCATGCTCGACATCCTCACGCGCATCACCACCAGCCACCGCCGCGAGGAGGTCAAGGCCGATGCCCTCGAGCGCTTCAAGGGCGTCATGTCCATGGATCGGCTCGCCAGGGCCATCCAGGATACGAGCCTGTGCGGCCTGGGCCAGACAGCGCCCAACCCCGTGCTCAGCACCCTCCGCTGGTTCCGCGACGAGTATGAAGCGCACGTGTTCGAGCGTCGCTGTCCCGCCCGGGCGTGCAAGGACCTGCTCATTTACGCGATCGACGCTGACCGCTGCCAGGGCTGCACCCTGTGCGCCCGGCAATGCCCCAGCGAAGCCATCATGGGCGCGGCGAAGAGCCCGCACTACATCGTCGCCGAGAAGTGCATCGCGTGCGGCAACTGCCTGGCGGTGTGCCCGGCCGGCGCCGTGTTGGTCCACTAGCGAGGAAGGCCAATGGTCACCATCGAGGTGAACGAGCGGAAGCTGACCGGCAACGAGGGAGAGACGATCCTGCAGGTGCTCAGGCGCAACGGCATCCATGTGCCGACCCTGTGCCACATGCCGGAGCTCGTGCCGAGCGGCGCGTGCCGCCTGTGCGTGGTCGAGGTCGAGGGCATGCGCACGCTGGTGCCGAGCTGCGCGTATCCGGTGGCCGAGGGCATGAAGATCCAGACGCACTCGCCCCGGGCCGTGCGTGCCCGCAAGACGATCGTCGAGCTGCTGCTGGCCAACCATCCCGACGACTGTCTGTACTGCGTGCGCAGCGGCAACTGCGCGCTGCAGAGCCTGGCCGAGAACCAGGGCGTGAGCGAGCGGCGCTACCCCGGCACGCGCAACCGACTCAGGCTGGATGTGTCCAGTCCGTCCATCGTGCGCGATCCAGAGAAGTGCATCCTGTGCGGCAAGTGCGTGCGGGTCTGCGAGGAGATCCAGGGCGTGGCGGCCATCGATTTCATCGGCCGCGGCAGCCGCACGAAGATCGGCACCGCCTTTGATCGGGGGCTCAACGTGTCGTCGTGCGTCAACTGCGGCCAGTGCATCATGGTCTGCCCCACCGGCGCCCTGCGCGAGCAGAGCTCGATCAAGGAGGTGCTGGCGGCGCTGAGCGATCCTGAGCGCCACGTGGTCGTCCAGCATGCCCCGAGCATCTCCGTGACGCTGGGCGAGGAGTTCGGCATGAAGCCGGGCACGGACGTGGACGGCCTGTTGACCGCGGCGC
>Ga0136653_10000710_pt1 | contig 17526 bp, 12 predicted proteins | sample LakKivw275mmetaG_FD_94866 | JGI IMG/M metagenome (GOLD analysis project Ga0136653, IMG submission 94866) | Anoxic lake water microbial communities from Lake Kivu, Rwanda to study Microbial Dark Matter (Phase II) - Lake Kivu water 275m metaG... | ecosystem: Environmental > Aquatic > Freshwater >...
ACACTCTTTGATCCTCCGGGCGACAGCCAGGGCCGCATCCGGCCTGGCAACTGACCGTGCCGCTGCCTCCATCTGCTGCCGGCGCGGCGCGTCATCCATCAACGTGCCGACCAGGCTGGTGAGTCCGGACAGGCGGCTTTGGTCCAGTACCGTGGCCGCTCCGACCGACGCCAGGTATTCCGCGTTCGCGTCCTGGTGCCGGTCGGTGGCATGTGGGAAAGGAATGAGTATGGCGGGAATGCCAAAGGCAACTAGTTCGGAAAGGACCATGCCGCCTGCCCGGGACACTGCAATCGTTGCCCGCCGGTACAGCTCCTCCGGGTGGCTGGTGAATTCGACTATCTCGCAGTTCTTCGAGCTGACGCGGGACCGGACGAACTCGTAGTCACGCCGGCCCGCGAGAACGATGAAGTTCAGGTTGGCCAACGCCGCTGCCGCATCCAGCGCCGCGACGTTCAAAGCCTGGGCACCGAGGCTCCCACCGATGAAGAGCACGGTCTTGCCGTCATCCTCCCGCGCCCCGCGCCCCGCGCCGCTCGCACCGAATCCCCTTCTCAACGGATTGCCGGTCACGCTGCTCGCGCCGGGAAACGGTCTGGTACACGGGAAAGCCAGAAAAGACTCCCGCGCTCGCGCCGCGAAGAAGCTCGTCACTCGACCCGGAATGCAGTTCTGTTCGAGCAGGAAATACGGCGTTCCGGCGAACTCGGTAGCCGCCAAGAGCGCCGCGGTGGCGAATCCACCGGTGGCCACGACGCCGCCGGGCGCGACTCGACGCAGCAGGCTGATTGCACCAAACAGACCCCGGCCCAGCAACCCGGCCGCCCGTAGCTTCCCGCCGATCCCCTTCCCATAGAAGCCGGCCGAGGCCAGCGCTGCAAAGGCGAAACCGTGTTCGGCCGCAATCTCCTGCTCAAGACCGGATTCACGCCCGGTCCAGAGCACATCGATTCCCAGGTCACGCAACTCAATGCCCAGAGCCAGGGCCGGAAACACATGCCCGCCGGTCCCGCCCGCACCAAGAACAACCTTCAACCCGGCCCTCCGTCCCTCATACTCGGCCCCCGAACCTACCAAGCACCAGCACCTTGTGCCGGGTCGGCGCCGCCGGCCCGAAACGAAGCACGCTGCCGCGTGGAGTTGACGGCAGATCCACAGTCACCCGGTTCCGCCGATATCGTGAGATGTTGAGCAGGACGCCGACTGCGAACAAGTTCGAGAGCAGCGCCGAGCCTCCGGAGGAAATGAAGGGCAGCGGCTGGCCGGTGGTTGGCATCAAACCCAGTGCAACGGCGATGTGAACCAGAGCATACAGAAAGAGCACCAAGGTGATCCCCGCGGCCAGGTACTGGCCGAATGGTGTCCGCGCCTCGCTGCTGATCTTCATCCCGTACAGAAAGAGTATCAGATAGAGCAGGCAGACGGCCACGCTGCCTATGAACCCGAACTCCTCGCCGATCTCGGCGAAGATGAAATCATTGTACATCTTCGGCAGGAACTGAAACTTCTGCCGGCTCTCGCCCAGACCCCGACCGAAAGGTCCGCCGGAGCCGATGGCAACCAGCGACTGCTCTTGCTGGCGGTGCTTGCCCGTCCTGAACTTGGCCCAACGGTCGCGCGCATAGGGAATACAGGTAATGGCCATTGTGAACAACGCGACCCCGACCAGCACGGTCACAAACAGGTACCGCCATCTCACGCCGGCCACCACGAACAGAGCGAAGCCCGCGACGGCGATGATGAAACTCGTGCCTACCGCCGGCTGCAGCAGAGTCAACCCGACGATACCGAGCACCACCGTCCCGGGCAGTATGCATCCCCAGACCACGTGCTGCTCGACACCGCGTTCCTTCAACGAGTCGAAGTACCCGGCCAGCCAGACGAGCAGCGCGAACTTGGCGAACTCGGCGGGCTGAAACGAAAGCGTCCCGCTTCCCAGCGCCCGCTTCACATCCTTGAACACTAGACCGATCGCCAGAGTGAGGATCAGCACGCCGGCCGACCCGACCAACATCACCCATTTCACCTTTCGGTTCCATATCGGGTAGCGGAGCTTCGCTCCCAGAAACAACGCCACCAGACCTGCGCCCGCCCGCAGACCCTGAGACTTCAGGAACGCGACACCCTTGTGACAGGTCGTCGCGTAGACGAGTGTCACGCCAATCAGCACCAGAGTCACGACGACAAAGAGCACGGTTGAATCAATCGGCCCCGAAGGTCGCTCCGGCCGATGCGCTCCCTCCAACCGGAGACTAACCAAGTCGGCCCACCTCACTCCGGAACGCCTCGCCCCGGGCTTCGAAGTCCCGAAACTGGTCAAAACTCGCGAAGCCCGGCGCGAACAACACCGCGTCCCCGGCCTGCGCCTTCTGTCGTGCGACTATGGTCGCCGCCTTGAGATCAGGAAGGATGCTGTAGCGATGAAAACCGATCGCAGCGAGTTCGCGCGCAATCCTCTTGCTGCTCTCGCCAGTCAGCAACACCCAACTCGCGTATCTCCTCATGGCCCGGACGTACTCCGCTATGGGCAAACCCTTCTCCCTGCCCCCGGCAATCAAGACCACGTTCCTCACGCCTCCTTCCTCGCCGTTCGTCGCGACCGCTGCAAGCGACTTCGCCCCGGCGGCCGGGTTTGTCGTCATCGAACTATTGATGTAGTCCACTCCGTGCAGCCGACGGACGTGCTCCAGCCTGTGCGGCAGACCGGTGAAGGTCTTGAGCGTGCGGCGAATCGCCGGAAGCCCGACTCCCAACCGACGCACCGTGGCAGTGGCCGCAAGACAGTTCTGGACATTGTGTCTACCCAGGAGTTTCAGCTCGCCGACCGACAGCACCTTGCCCCTATCCCCCCGCCCCTCACTCAACCACAGGCTCTCGTCCGCAAGAAACGCATCCGCACTGCTCCGCCGCAGCGAAAAGAAGTGCTTCTCTGCCTCGCCCCGGGTCCTGGCCGCGAAGACCAGCCGATCATCCCGATTGAGGACCGCGTAGTCATCCTGGCCCTGGCGGTCGAGGATTCTGAACTTGCAGTCCGCGTACCGGCGCACAGTGCCGTGGCGGTTCAGATGGTCGGGAGTGATATTGAGAATCACGGCTACCTTTGGCTTCAGCCAGCGCACCCGTTCGAGCTGGAAACTCGAAACTTCCACGACATAGTAGTCCCTTGGTCCGGCAAGGAGCGCCGCCGAGAGCGGCCGTCCCGGCGCCAAATTCCCACCGTAGAAGACCCGCTTGCCCGAATTCTCGAGCATCCGTGCAACCAGAGCAGTGGTGGTCGACTTTCCGTTCGTACCGGTGATGGCGACAATCGGGCCGCCCGCGTACCTGCTCGCCAGATCAAGCTCATCGACAATCGGAACCGACCTCCGCCGCAAAGCCCGAACCAGCGGATTCGAGTTGCTGACTCCGGGGCTCACGACCGCCCAATCCACGCGCGCGGTTTCCGACCGTCGGGTTATCCTGAATCCCGCGGTCCTGAGACTAACCACAGCCTTCGATGCAAGCACGGCCGCCGCCTCATCGGTAGCGGTGACCTTCGCGCCTGCCCGCAGCAGGAATCGGGCAACGGCCACGCCGGACCGCCCCATCCCGACGACCAGTACCTTTGCGCCTCTGATTCCGTCCGTGTTCGTCAGTTTCAGTCCACGTCCGGCCCTGTGCATCATCGAATCTTCAGCGTCCCCAGCGCTGCCAGCCCGAAGAGCACGGCGAGAATCATGAAGCGGGTGACCACTTGCGGCTCGGACCAACCCGCCAACTCGAAGTGATGGTGCAAAGGGGCCATCCGGAACAACCGCTTGCCCCCGGTGGTATGAAACCACCCGATCTGCAACAAAGCCGAACCGGTCTCCATGACCAGCACCCCGCCGACCAGCGGCAACAGAATCTCCTGTTTGCACAACACCGCTGCCAGCCCCAGGACACCCCCCAGCGGCAGCGATCCGGTATCGCCCATGAAGACCTGGGCGGGCCAGGCATTGAACCACAAGAACCCCAGACACGCCCCGACCACGGCCAGACAGAACACCGTCATCTCCCCGCCGGTCGGTATGAACATGATGTTGAGATACTGAGCGAGTTTGTAGTTGCCGGAGACGTAGCTGAGGACGGCGTAGCTCCCGAGTGCGATTGTCACAAGTCCGGCCGCCAGGCCGTCCAATCCATCGGCCAGATTCACCGCATTCGACGCCGATACGATAACCAGCATCACGAACGGAATGTAGAACCAGCCGAATTGCACAACGATGTTCTTGAAGAGCAGCACGTTTGTAGTCGAACGGTTCGCCGGGTCCACCGGGATGAAGTAGAGCACCGCCCCGACCAGAAACGCGAGAGCGAACTGGCTTGCCAGTTTCACCGTCTTGCTCAGGCCCCGCGGCTTCCGGAGCCTGACCTTGACATAGTCATCCACGAATCCGAGCAGCCCGAGCCAGGTTGCGACCAGCAGACCGAGCTGTATCTGGCGGTTTCTGAGATCGGCGAAGAGAAGCACGGCGATCATCCCGGCCGCCAGTATGAGAATGCCGCCCATGGTCGGTGTGCCGGCCTTTCCCTTGTGGCTTTCCGGCACCTCGTCGCGGACGTTCTGGCAGATGTTCAAACGCCGGACCAGCCGGATCAGGGACGGCCCGAGCAGGAGCACGAGCACGATAGCGAGCCCCCCGGCCGCCGCTGCCCGAAAGGTGATGTACTTGACCAGATTCAACGGTCCGAACGAACCCCGCAGCGACATCAACAGGGAGTACAGCACCTAGGCCATCCCTTTGAGAAACTCGAGAACCGTCTCCCGGTCGTCGAAGTGCCGGCGCTCTGCGCCGACAATCTGGTAGTCCTCGTGTCCTTTGCCCGCGACCACGACCGCATCGCCGGGCTTCGCTTCGGCCAGCGCGCGTCGGGTTGCCTCTCGCCGGTCCGGTTCCACGATCCCGGAAACCGCGGCCATGCCGCGCAGGATGTCGTCGATGATCGCCTGCGGCGATTCGCCACGGGGATTATCGGAGGTGACTATGGTCACATCGGCAAGTTGCGCGGCGGCCTCGCCCATCAGCGGCCGCTTGCCGCGGTCCCGGTCGCCGCCGCAGCCGAACACAAGAATGAGCCTGCCGGTTGTCAACTCCCTTGCCGTTGCGAGCACCCGGCGCAGGGCGTCGGGAGTATGGGCGAAGTCGACGTAGACCTTGAAGGGCTGGCCGGCGTCCACCGGTTCGAGCCGGCCGGGGGCGGCGGCGAGCGCCTCTGCGCCCGCCACCATCAATTCCGGTGCCCAGCCGAGGGCCTTACCGGTACCGATGGCCGCCAGCAGATTGGAGAGGTTGTGGCGGCCGATCAGCTTAAGCCTCACCGGCCAGATGCGGGCATCCACATTCACCTCGCAGTCGAGTCCGTCCGGCCGCACTCCGTTGACCCTGCCCCAAATGTCCGGCACCGGATCGAGGTCCGGCCGCGTACCGTAGGAGATGACGCGGGCCCTGGTCTGGTGCGGGATACTCCTGCCCAGAGGGTCATCGACGTTCGCAACGGCCGTCGCGCTCGGAATCAGCGCGGTGAACAGCCTCATCTTTGCTTCCCGATACGCATCAAGGGTCCGATGGAAGTCTAGGTGGTCCTGAGTCAGGTTCGTGAAAGTACCGGCCTTGAAGTCGAGGTCGAACACCCGGTCGAGCACCAGGGAGTGCGATGAAACCTCGGCGATGCAGAGCGGAACCTGTTTCTCTGCCAGCCGCGCGAGGAGCTGCACGAAGTCGAGGCTCTCGGGCGTTGTCTGCCCGGCTTTGACCGTTTCGCTACCGTCGAAGTACTCGATTGTACCAACGAATCCCGGTTCGACACCGGACTGTCGCGCCATCGACCGCAAAAGGAAAGCGGTTGTTGTCTTTCCGTTGGTGCCGGTGATACCGACCAGGCTCAACTTGCGGGCGGGGAAATCGTAGAACCGGTTCGCAACCTGGGCCAGAAAGCGCCGCGGGCTCTTGGTCTGGACCACGGTTACCCAGTTCTTGTGTACGCTGTTGACGTCGGTAGTCGCCACTGCAACCGCTCCACGGTTGACTGCCTCGTCGATGTACTGCTGCCCGGAAACCTTGAATCCCTCGACTGCAACGAAGAAGTATCCGGACTTGACCGCTGCCGAGTGATAGGCGATGCCCTTGATCTCCAAGGCCGAGTTGCCTTGCACCGTACAGGGGACGCCTTTGGTCAAGTCCGCGACTCGCTTCACGGCTATCCCCTCGTCCCTCGGCCCTCGCCCCTCTGAACCAACTCGGTCTCCCGGCGTCGCATCCGCTCCAGCAGCAGCAGGCTCTCGCCGATCTGTTTGAACACCGGGCAGGCGGCGGTACCGGCGAACCGCTCGGTCTTTGGTTCATCGACTAACACGGCAATGACGTAGCGGGGCCGTTCCTTCGGAAAGAAACCGATGAAGGACATGCGCGACTTGGTCCGGGAGTAGCCGATTCCGGGCTCGACCTTCTGCGCCGTGCCGGTCTTGCCGCAGACTGACACGCCTTCGATCTGAGCCAGAACTCCGGTCCCCTCGATGACCGCCCGCTCGAGGATGTCTTTCATCCGGCGTGCCGTTTCCGGCCTAAGCGCCTGCCGCAGCCGGCTCGGTTCGAACCGCCGCACCACCCGGCCCGACTGCCGCACCGACTCGATGAGATAAGGCCGGAGGTAGGCGCCATCATTCGCCACGCAGAGGTATGCCGCGGCGAGCTGCAACAAGGTCACCGTCACGCCCTGGCCGAAGGCGACGTTCGCGAAGCGCAGTTGGTTGAGTCGAGCCGGCCGGTCGAGCCGGCCGCTCCCCTCGTTCGGGAGGCCGATGCCGACGGCATTGCCGAAGCCGAACGCCTGCGCCAGTTCGTAGAACTTCTCCGGACTCAGTTGCTGCGACAGCAGCGCGCAGCCGGGGTTTGACGACTTGATGAACAGCCCGGCGAAGTCGAGTATGCCGTTCTTGTGGACGTCGCGTATCCTTCGATTGCCGATTTCGACAAACCCGGACGAAACGTCATAGGTCTGACGCGTCAGCCGGTCCGCGGTCGGGCTTTCCAGCGCTGCGGCGCAGACGACGATCTTGAACGACGACCCCGGCTCGATCTGGTCGGACACGGCCGCGGACTTGTACCACTCCTGGGGAAAAGCCGCGAACCGCATCGGGTCATAGCCCGGGTAGTCAGCCAAGGCCAGGATCGAGCCCTTCGCAGCATCCAGCACTATCGCCGAGCCCCGGAGCGCGCCGCACTCCTCGACTCGCTGCTTCAGTGCATCGTAGCAGGTCTGCTGCACGTCAAGGTCGAGTGTCAGGTAGATGTCCAGGCCGGCGACCGGACGCCTGGTCGGGAAACTGGGATACGGGAATGCCCGGCCGATCGCATCCTTCTGAAGCTGAACCCAACCTCCCCTCCCGCGCAGCACCGAATCGTATTCATACTCGAGTCCCGCCCGTCCGCAGTCGTCGCCGGTGAACCCGACAACATTGGCGCAGATCTCGCCGTGCGGGTAGACCCGAACACACTCATCGTCGACATACGTACAATTGGCGAACTGCCGCTCGACCAGCACTCGTCGCAGCGAGTCTCCGGCCGCATAGTCGACATCGCGTCTGAACCAGAACAGACGGTTGCGGCGGTAGAGCTCCCGGGCAATCGCGTTGCGTTGGGCCAGACCGAATTCCGACAGGATCGCGGCCAGCGTATCCTTGTCTCGCGCCCACTGCGGCAGAATCCGGATTGAGCAGCAGGACCGGTTGAGCGTCAACGGACGGCCGCCCGCCTCAAAGACACGGCCCCGCGCCGCATGCAGATCAAGCGTTTCGCCCTGCTGCCCCATTGCCTGCCGCTCGTAGCGCTTCCACTGTCCCAGTTGAACGTATCCGAGGAAGAGGAGCAGACCGGTCCAGACCGCGGCGGCCGCGGCAATTACTGCCTTCGCTCGACTAACGGGCTGCCGCATCCACCCCTGCGTGCTTTGCCACCACCGCCAGCTGTTCGTCAACGACATTGGTGCGATCGGCGGGAGCCGCCGGCCGCCCCTGGACCACCCACAGCGACTCCATCCGGGCAAACCCGGACAGTGTCACGATCTCGGCATCCACTCGCTCAAGCCTCTCAGCCAGCAGTTGCCGTTCGGTCTCCAACCGAGAGAGGTTCCGGGTCAACTTCACGCTGCAGCTATGCTGATACAAGTAGACGACTGCCAGCACACAGATCACAAAAACCAACAGAATGCGTCTGATCGTTGTCACGAAATCACCTCCGCAGCTCGAAGCCGGGCCGACCGCGAGTGGGGATTCCGTGCCACCTCTTCGAGACTTGGCCGAACCGGCTTCGGCGTCAGCACCTTCAGCCTTCCGGCGATCCGACCGGCCCGCATGAACTGCTTCGCCTCCTTGTCTTCAAGCGAATGATAGGAGAGAACGACCAGCCGGCCGGCCGGGGCAAGCACTTCCTGCGCCCCGGCGAGACCTCGCCGAATATTCTCGATCTCATCATTGGTTGCGATCCTAAGAGCCTGAAAGACCCGCGTCAGCGCCTTGCGGACGAACCGGGCTGGCACCGCGCTCTTCACCGCTCGAACCAGGTCACCGGTCGTCTCCAGCTCCCGCCGCCGTGCGTGGATGACCCGAGCAATCCTGCCGCTCATCGGCTCCTGACCGTACGCCCGCAACCAGTCGCACAGGGCCTGTTCCGACGACCGGCGAATCCGGTCCAGAGCAGTCGGGATCTCCGCGGTCTGGTCGAATCTCATGTCGATCGGCCCGTCCGCGTCAATCGCGAATCCCCTGGGACCCGACGTGAGCTGAAACAGACTCGCGCCGAAGTCGAACAGGACTCCAGCCACAGGTCCAAGGCCCAACTCGCGCACAAGCGCGGGCAGGTCGGCGTAGTTTGCGTGAACGATCTCAACATTGTCTAAGCCAATAAGCTGCCTTTTCGCCGAGGCCAGCGCCTCGGGGTCGCGGTCAATCCCTAGGAGGCCGAAGGGCCAGCGACCCTGTCCCTTGCCACCGTCGTCATGCGCCGTCCGGTGAAGATCGGCGGATGCGTTTCGGCCGTGCTCTCCCTGGTTGTTCGCGACGAGGGCCTCGAGTATCGGCCGCGCGTGCCCGCCTCCACCGAGGCAGGCATCGATGATGGTCCCGCGGACCGGCCGAAGGTACTCAAGAACCTCACGGAGTAGAACCGGCTGATGGTACATCGCGCTGCATCCGTCCGCCGGGAAATGCGGACCTATCCTCGGCCGCTTGTCTGCCATCAAGCCTCTTAATCAGTTCGTCGTACAACCGGCTGTTCTGGGCCACGTAGTCGTCAAACCGCGCCGGATTCCATATCTCAAAGAACGGACCGAGACCGACAAAACGGGCCTCAGCGCTGATTCCCGCCACGTCGGTGAGTTTCTTCGGCAGGAGCACGCGGCCTTGAGCATCGAGGTCTATCTCGGCGGCACCCGGCAGCCACAGGCGCCGAAGCACCAAGTCCTGCTCATTGTACAGATCGAGATTCCTCAGCCTCGTCACATGCACGCGCCACTCCGGGCGGACGTGACCCTCAATGCACCCGCTGGCTCCGCGCAGCAACACAACCTTGTCGTCGGTTCCGGTCGGGAAACTCCGCCTGAAACTCGAAGGGATAGCCACGCGATTCTTGGTATCCACGGAGTGAACGCAGTCTCCAAGAAAGAGGAAATCGTAGCTATCTTCTGCCATATTTCACCACTTAACTAACACGTAGCTTGATTGTATAAACACTCGTGCCCCACGTCAAGCAATATGTGGAACGGCTTATGTTGCATAAGTATATGAAAACAATGCTATTATGTTGGTGGGGAGTTTCCAGTAAGCTCTCTCCAGCCGAAGGGGACTGCAAACTGCCGACCGTCGACCAAAGCCTGCGCCCGGCTGTGGCTTGACACAGCCTGTGTCGTCAGCCAGCCTGGGACCCGGCAAGTTCATGCGGACGAACAATGCTGACGCCACGATTCGTCGGAGGTCCGAGCCCTGCGTGGCAGACAGGAATCGCTTGACTTGTCGTCTGATTCGTGTTTGAATGGGGCCATGCATACAGGCACATCTGCCGCTCAGACAAGATGAAAAGGCAGTCGAAGATCACAACCGCGGCCTACCTGCGCGAGCTGCGCAAGACGTTCCCGAAGTTGGCCAAGAAGTACGGAACTCCTCTGTTCATGGTGAGCAAGACGCTGCTGCTCGAACAGGTCGCACGGTTCCGCAAGCTGCTGCCGCGAGTCGAACCCTTCTACGCGGTCAAGGCCAATCCCAACCCGCACGTACTGAAGGTGCTCGCCCAGGCCGGACTCGGCTTCGACGTTGCCTCGCCGCAGGAAATCGACTGGGTCCTGGCTGCCGGCGCGAAGCCGGACCTTCTCGTCTATGCCAACACCATGAAGCGCAGCGAGTCGATCGAACTCGCCCGCCAGCGCAAGGTGAATCTGATGACGTTCGACTCGGAGTACGAACTGTCCAAGATCGCCCGCCATGCTCCGGGCGCTTCAGTCATGGTGCGCATCAAGGTCCCGAACGTCGGCTCGATAATCGAGCTCTCGCTCAAATTCGGCGCCGACCCCGCCGACGCGGTCCCGCTGCTCCTGAAGGCCAGCCGGCTGGGCTTGAAGCCGGTCGGGGTCAGCTTTCACGTTGGGTCGCAATGCACGCACGGCGACAACTACCTGGAGGCATTCGAGCTCTGCAAGATAATCGTCAACGATACGCTGCTGAAGCAACTACCCCTTGAGATGATCGACATCGGCGGCGGGTTTCCGATCCGGCACTTCGACACCGACGAAGACTGGTTCGCCTATATGGCGCCGGCGATGAACATGGAGATCGACCGGTTGTTCGATCGCAGCATCCGGATCATCGCTGAGCCGGGCCGGGCGATGGTGGGCCCGGCTTGCATGCTGCTCACCAGCGTCGTGGGCAAGTCCATCCGCAACAACAAGCACTGGTACTTCCTCGACGATGGCGTCTACGGTGCTCTCTCGGGTATCATTTTCGATCACTGCAAGTACCAGTTCGAGGTCCTGAAGAAGGGGCCCACGCAACTGACGACCCTGGCCGGACCTACCTGTGACTCGCTCGATATCATCTCCGGCGCCGAAGAGCTGCCCGAACTGGACTTCGGCGACCTCGTTTACGCCCGCAACATCGGCGCCTATTCGCTGGCCAGTGCGACAACTTTTAATGGCATCCCCCCGGCCAAGCCGATACTAGTCCCGTGAGGAGGGCACTTTGAGGAAAGACCGCGTGACCAGGAAAACAAGACGAGCACCAAGACCGGCGGCCGGAAGAAAAGAACAAGAAGCAGAGAGCATCACTCCGGAGCCGCCGGCGATGCCGCGCGTGCGCCGGGACCTGTCAGAAGTACCGGACTGGTTGCGCGACCGCGAATGCCCGCACAAAGCCAAATACATGAGCGGCAGGCGCATCATGCCCGCGGGCATCACCGGGAAGGAGAAGCTGGCCGCTCTCATGGACCGCACTTTCCTCGCCTACAACGCGGCGCGCCTGCGCCAGGGCTGCGAGCTGTTCACGAACAAGATGCTCGCTCAAGACACTGTGGTCGGCATGAGTCTCGCCGGCGCGCTCACGCCGGCCGGTCTAGGTTGCTCGGCCATTGTCCCGCTGATCAAAGCCGGATTCGTGGACTGGATTGTCGCTACCGGGGCCAACATGTACCACGACCTCCACTTCGCGTTCAACATGCCGCTTCACGTCGGCTCGCACTTCGTCGACGACACCGACCTCCGCCGCAACGATATAGTCCGCATCTACGACGTGTTTCTCGGCTATACCGACTGCCTGATGGCGACCGATAGAATCCTGCGCTCGATGATCGTGCAACCCGAGTTCCAGCGGGAGATGGGCACGGCCGAGTTCTACCACCTGCTCGGCCGCTACGCTGCCGACTGGGAAAGACAGACGAACAACAAGGACGTCTCGGTCCTGGCCGCTGCCTATCGGGCCGGCGTCCCCGTCCACACCAGTTCGCCCGGCGACTCCACCATCGGGATGATAATCGCCGGTCTTGAACTCAAAGGCCTGAAGCTGCGTATCAACCCGTCAATCGACGTCAACGAGACGACTTCGTACGTGCTGCACGCCAAGCGCTCAGGCGGCAAGTCGGCGGTCCTGCTCGTCGGCGGCGGCAGCCCCAAGAACTTCACGCTCCAGACCGAGCCACAGATCCAGGAAGTGCTGATGATCAAGGAATTGGGCCAGGACTACTTCTTCCAGATCACCGACGCACGCCCCGATACGGGCGGGCTGTCCGGCGCCACCCCGCAGGAGGCCGTCTCCTGGGGCAAGGTGGACCCGGAGCGGCTGCCGGACTCAGTGGTCTGCTACACCGACTCGACGATTGCCTTGCCGCTGCTCGTCCACTACGCGTTGGCCACGCATCCTCGACGCAAGCTCCGTCGGCTCTACGACAAGCGCGCCCGGCTGCTTGAAGACCTCACGCGCGAGTTCTTCGCGCACTCGCACTACTAGAATAGGTCCTATTGATCCTATCGGTCCTATTCCTCACAACTTCTCCAGCTCTTCGCTGATCAACTGCCGCTGGTAGAGTTTCCAGTACAGACCCTGCTTTGCCAGCAGGTCCTCGTGGGTGCCCTGCTCCCGGACCTTGCCCATGTCGAGCACGTAGACCCAGTCGCACGCACTCAGTACCGAAAGCCGATGCGATACGATGATGACGGTCACTCCCGGCAACTGGTTCATCATCCGGTTGACCAGTTCCTTCTCGGTCTCGGCGTCGAGCGCCGACGTGGCGTCATCGAAGACCATGATCGGCGGACGACCGACGAGCGCCCGGGCAATTGCCACCCGTTCCTTCTGCCCACCGGAGAGACGAGTCCCCCGCTCACCCAGCATCTCGTCGAGGCCCTTCGGGAATCCGGCCACGTCTTCTGACAGCTCGGCCCCGGACACAACGCCCGCCAGCTGCTCTTCGCCCACGTTCTCCCGGCCGAAGACGATGTTGCCCTTGACGGTGTCGGAAAACAGCGTCGCCTCCTGCGGTGCGTACCCGAAGAGCTTGCGGTAGACGTCGAGGTCGAGCCGTCGGATGTCCTGCCCCGACAGCGTGACGCTGCCCGCTTGCGGGTCAGCCAACCGGAAGAGCAGGCGGAAGACCGTGCTCTTGCCTGAACCGACGGTACCGGCGATGCCCACCTTCTGCCCGGCGGCGAAGACCATGTCGGCCTCGTCGAGCACCGTCCTCGTTCCGTAGGCGAAGGACGCACGGTTCAGCCGCAGCTCGCCGGTGGCCGGCGGCACGGCGTCCGCCGGCGACGCTACCTCGGGCGGGTGCTGCCGCAGCGCATCAATTCTCTCCGCCGCTCCCTGTGCCCGCCGCCCCGACACAAACAGGTTGCCGATGTCGAACATCGGCCCGATCAGCATCAGGATGTAGGCGTTGAACGCCACGAACGCGCCCAGGGTCAGGCTCTTGTGCACGACCTGAACGCCGCCCAGCCAGAGCACGAGCAGCGTGGCCATGCCCGCAATCGCCATGTACATGATGTCGATCTTCGCCTCGGTGCGGGCTTCGCCCATGGCCACGCCGACGCGTTCGTCGAGGGTGCTGCGGAACCTGCGCCCGAGCCGCTCCTCCATGCTGTACGACTTGACAAGCCGGATGCCGGTAAACGCTGCCTCGAGCTGGTTGTTGATATCGGATATCTTCTGCCGCCACTTCATGAACCAGGAGTAGACCAACGGCCCGAGCCTCATCCACACGAGCACCGCGAGTCCGAGCGGCAGCACAGTGATGAGCGTAAGCAGCGGATTCATCCGCACCATGATGACCAGCGCGAAGATAACCGTCAGCCCGGCCGCGGCGAAGCGGAACAGCCCGGAACAGGCGAACCAGGAAAGCTCGCCCATGTCATGGTCCAGACGCTCCATGACGTCCCCGGTCGGGTACCTGGCGCTGAACGTGTGCCCCATGTCCAGCGCTCGCCGGAAGACGTCACTCCTCACCTTCCACTGGTACAGCTCGTTGATCCGGGCGCGCGAGAAAGGCAGCAGCACCTCGCCAACCACCCGCAGGAACCCGAACCCAACGAGGAGCAGCACCAGCCTGACGAGCTCCGGCTGCGTGACGCCGCGTTTGATGCCGTCGATGATGATCCGCAGGATGTAGGGAAAGACTATCGAGATGGCGGTGACGACGACCGTGCCGGCGAGAAGCCCGATTGCCCAACCCGGCCGCCGGCGCCAGAACTCGAACACAATCTTCAGGCTCCCGCCCTTCTGCGTTCTGCCTTCTGAATTCTGACTTCTGACTTCAGCCGTCATGCCGTCTCCCCCACGTACTGCAGCCGGTAGAGTCGGGAGTAGATGCCGTCCTTTGCCAAGAGCTCGTCGTGACTGCCCTCCTCGGTAATGCGGCCTTTGTGCACAACCAGGACCCGGTCGACCATGCGGATCGTCGCGAGCCGGTGTGCGACAATAACCGCGGTCCGGCCCTTCAACAGCTCCTCCAGTCCCTCTTGTATCAGGTGCTCGGTGTGCGGGTCCACCGACGAAGTGGCCTCGTCGAGGATCAGGATTTCCGGGTCGCGCACGAGCGCGCGCGCGAAGGCAAGGAGCTGCCGCTCGCCCAGCGAGAAGTTGCCGCCGCCCTCAGTCAAAACCGTGTCATACCCCTGCGGGAACGCCGCTATCTTCTCGTGGATCCGCGCCCGGCGGGCCGCGGCAATCACCAGCTCGCTCGATACCGTATCGTCGAAGAGCCGCAGATTGTCGAGCACCGAACCCGGGAACATGACGACGTCCTGCGGAACAAACCCGACGGCCGACCGGAGCCGGTGCTTGTCCATCGTCGCGACCTCCTCGGCGTCGCAGCGAATCCGGCCCGACTGCGCCAGGTAGAACTTCATCAACAAGTTCACGATCGATGTCTTGCCGCCTCCCGTTTCGCCGACCAGCGCCACCTTTTCACCCTTGCGCACAACCAGACTGACATCATTCAGGACCAGGTTCTGTCCGTCGTAGGCGAAGCTCAGGCCATCGCAGGTAATGGCCTCTTTGAGTCGAAACGGCTCGGCCACGGGAATGCCGGGCGGTTCCGGCGCCTGGTCCAGAACCTGGAAAGTCCGCTCCGCCGATGCGAACGCCCGCTGCATGACATTAATCTGGTCGGAGATTGCGCGCAGCGGCCCGAACAACCGGGTGATGTACGAGACAAACAGGAAAAGCGTGCCGATGGTCAGTTGCCCTCGCAGCGCCAATACCCCGCCGATGCCGAGCACGAGGCCGGTGCCCAGTACCTCGCCGAAGTCGACGAGCATCCAGACCGCGTACCACAGTATCGTCGCCTTCAGCTCGCCCTTGTACTTCAGCCGGTTCAAATCGTCCATACGCTGCGCGAAACGCTGCTGCTGGCAGAAGATCTGTATCACCGGCAGACCCTTGAGCGCCTCGCTGACGAGGTTGTTCGTCTCGGCGACGGTCCGGCGCACCTGCACATAGACCGGCCGTACCTTCTTCTGGAAGACCCAGAACGCGACCACAAACGGCGGCAGCAGCACCAGCACCAACAGGAACAGCCGCAGGCTCGTCACACCCATGATAACGCTCATCCCCACAACCATCAGCGCGCTCTGCGCGAGCACGACCGAAGTCCGCGTGAACAACATCTTCATGGCCTCGGTGTCGCTCTCAACCCGGGAAATCAGCTTGCCGGCCGGCGTCTTGTCGAAGAACGACATCGGCAGGTCGAGCACGTGCCGGAACAGCGCGTGCTTCAGGTTGGCCGCTCCCCGTTCGCCGACCAGGGCAAGCCAGACCTGCTGGAAGTAGCTCGCCACCAGCAGGGCAAGTTGCACTCCAAGGTAGACGAGTGAAGTGGCGGCGAGACCCCGCAGGTCGCCCTGACCGATGTTCACGTCGATCGCGCGTTTCAAAAGCACCGGCCCGACCAGGCCGAGCCCGGTCGAGACCAAGAGCAACACGCCGGCCGCGATCACCCGCTCGAGGTACGGCCGGAAGAACGGCCAGAGCCGCCGGATGTAGGTTCCGGCCTTGCCGGTGGGCTTGGTTTCCTCGAATTCGAGGTCGCTATCGTGCCAGTGCATGAAGGCGTATTATTGCAGCAAATCGGCGGAAGTAAAGAACGGAGCAACGAACCCGTGATTGGGCCGGTCAATGTACCTCTCATCGTTCGTCAGAAAGTACCGGTCAAGGCATCGCTCACTGCGTAGTAGAATGCGTCTACAACTGCGTCGGTGAGTGAATAGCGAACTGCGTCGCGCACTGCGTGAGCGATTGTACGCGGCATTGTAGCGCAGATTGCGCGCGGCGTTGTTCGAGACGTTGATCGAGAAAACGTTCGGGTCATTGTTCGGCTCAATGCTCAAGTCAATGTTCCAGTCATTGTTGGCTTCAAAGTATCTCGCGCTGCGACGGCGAAGGCCACAGGGAGGGCGGCCTCCGGGTCGTGGGGCGGGTAGCAGAATCGTGGGGAGCGGCCCGCTTCACACCACATGCTGTGGCTACGGGCCCGGTCTTCATTAAGTATACTTAAAAGCAGCCCATATTCCATGCAATCACCGGACCTCCTATGGCCTAACTGACGGTATCCAAGCAAGTTAGATAGCTAGACCACTTTCCCCGGGGTGTTATCCCCAGGACTATAGGGGGAGGCGCTTGCCACGGTCTTCGGTAAGGACTCTGCCCCGCTCATCGGCAGGCTCTCCGGCAAGGTCTCTACTCTGTTCCCCGGCAGGCTCTTCGGCGAGCTCTCTGCCAGGCTCAATGGTCGGCTCTCCGGCAAGCTCCTTGCTCAGCTCATCGGCAGGCTCCGGGGTGAGCTCCTTGCCGTGCTCTCCGCCGAGGCCTCTGCCGGGCTCTCTGCCCCGCTCATCGGCAGGGGCTTTGGCAGGCTCCTCGCCGAGTTCCCCGGCGAGCTCTCCGGCAGGCTCTTGAGCAAGCTGCTTGCCCCGTTCCTTGCCCGGCGCTTCGACCAGGACCTCGTCACGTTTCGACGAAGACTTGACTTCGTTCTGCCGGAGAATATCCTAGAGCCTCCATGGGAGCTTCTCCTCCCGCACTGGTGGCTGACCTCGTCCAGCGGTTCTCCCGCGACCGCAAGGTCTTCCTGTCCCCAGACTACAAAGAAGAACAACTCCGTCTCGAGTTCCTCAACCCCTTCTTCGAGTCCCTCGGCTGGGACGTATCCAACAAAGCCGGCCTGACCGAAGTCTTCAAGCCCGTCATCCACGAAGAGTCAATCAAGATTGCGGGCGCGACCAAAGCCCCGGACTACACCTTCCGCATCGGTGGCCGCCGCGTCTTCTTCGCCGAGGCCAAGAAGCCGGCCGTGCGCATCGCCGACGACTCAAGCCCCGCATTCCAGCTCCGCCGCTACGCCTGGACCTCCAAGCTCCCGGTCTCGCTCCTCACCAACTTCGAGCAGTTCACGGTCTACGACTCCCGCATCCGTCCGTTCCAGACCGACAAACCCGCGACCGCCCGCACCATGCTCCTCGGCTACACCGACTACC
>Ga0136653_10000711_pt1 | contig 17518 bp, 18 predicted proteins | sample LakKivw275mmetaG_FD_94866 | JGI IMG/M metagenome (GOLD analysis project Ga0136653, IMG submission 94866) | Anoxic lake water microbial communities from Lake Kivu, Rwanda to study Microbial Dark Matter (Phase II) - Lake Kivu water 275m metaG... | ecosystem: Environmental > Aquatic > Freshwater >...
ACCTACCACTGGCCGGTTTTAACCCGCCCCTGGGTGGCCGGTTTTAAGTGCCCCGTGACAAATTCTACTTCTAAATTTATTCTACAGCAGAATTTACCGTGTTTAATTTAATTTTAATACAGACTCTAGGCTTTCCTTAAATAGGTTTTCATCTTCATTATTATAGAAAGGCACTCCAATTAAGCGATATTTTGATTTATTTTCAAACTTCAAAATCTTATCTTTAAATTCCGAAGTGATTTCTTTCAGGAATGTTTGCTTCCAGAGGTCGTGTTCTTTGAGATATTTGCCTTTAGGTTCTATAAATAGTTGGTATGTCAGAAATTTGCCAGCTTTATCTTGTAGAAAAAGAACGAAGTCAGGTTCAAAGGCTTGCCCATCGGAGAAATTGTAAATTTTGAAATGCCCTTCATTGCGTACGAGGTAAATCTCTTCATACAATTCACTCAACTTATTCATTTGTCTATCGAGCATACGTACAAAGGCTTTCTCTTCACTTGTGCCATAAATTGTGTTGAAGGCAAACCAATCTTTGCCGGACACAAAATGCTCAAACTGTGCGTCATCTTTGCCCCGCTCGTTGTCTTTGCCGAATTTCAAGACCTTATCGGTAAAGCGTTCACGTACCCCGTCACGCCCGAACTCCTTTGATCCCTGATATTCAGTTATTTGCTGACGGATTTCTGCTTCAATTCGATCGAGCAAACCAATCATGGCATTTAGTTTTTCAGCCTTGTTTTCCTCTAGCGAATAGAGATCGCCCTGAAACGTGATTTCCAGTCCTCCAAGGTATTTATTAGATGTTACGAATTCCTGTATAGATGCGACATGAGGAAAATATCGACTCAGGGATGAAAATGTAAAGAATGAATTGCGTGCAATTGCAGATTGAACGATGTTGCGTTCCAAGTCTTTCACCATGACATCTTTACGCTTTTCGTCTGTCGTCACTACACGCTGACGCTCATTTGCCAACACTACACTCGTCCCGCCGTGACCGGTGGCAATAATGTGAACGTAATTCTTTCTATTCACGCCTAAGTCGATAAATGACTTGATATTCTGGTAGTCATTTTTCAGTCGTTCATTAATATAAATCAACCCGTATTTGTAGAACCGCGTTTTCTTGAAAGGCTCCTTGAGTGCCAGACGCTTTTCAATGACTTGTTCATCCATCATGCCTTCTTCAATCAAGGCCTGGCTGATTTCATAGATGTAGCGCGAATTGTTGATACTATGATAATGTAATTCTTCCAACACGCGCAGTTCATGTTCCATGTCTTCATCGAATTTGCGGCGGAAACGGTCATTGTTCTCCGGCAAAATAAAGGGGAAATAGCGAGCTCCACGTCCAATTAACTGAGCCTCAGAGATGGTGGTGGAACCCAACTTTCTGCCTGCCTGTATCACGCGCCTCATAACAGCGGACAATATCAAACAGGTTCAATACATCCCAGCCTTCATTCAGCTTTTGGACGGCGAAAATTGCCCGTACACGATTGTTTTTATCCTCAAGAGTATTTAATATGATTTGGTATTGCTCTTTCTCAACTTCTTCGTTGACCGAGAGACAAAAATCACTGTGGAATTCACGCTTCAGTCTTTCTACCAGTTGCTCGGAGCTAATGTTGTTGTCATCGAAAAAGCGAAAGGCGCGCTGTACTATAGGAATGTTTGACTTGCGGATCCTGGCGACTTGATTTACTGTAAGACCGTCAATGATCTGGTGAAAGTTAGCTTTATTTTCCTTCGATTGTTCGATGGTTCTCTGGGCTTTTAACAAGATTACAGGTTTAAGATTGATGCGGTGTTTTGCTGCCACTTCCTGCTTGTATTGGCTCAAAATCAATGCCTGAACGATACGTTCATTCAATTCAAAGTCTGAATAAACGAGTGTAACATCCTTAGAGAAACGGTCGTTGCGGAATTGTATCAAGTCATAGCGAATGATGACCTTATTGCGGTATTTGTCCACGATGGCAGCGCTGTTGTATTCTAGCGTAGCAGTGAATTCCAACAGTAGATTATCTTCATTCTGTTTAAAGATTCGCTCCACCGTGTTTTCCCAACTCTCAAACATCTCCCTTTGGTTCTTGGTTTTTATGTTCAGGTGATGAGCTTCATCTGCAATCAGCACGACTTTATGCTTTCTAAAATCTTCAAAAGTTAAGGTATTTTCTTTTTCGGTAGTCAAATCCGAGTGGAGTTTTTGAATCGTGGTGAAACAGATATTAATATCATTAGGATTGACTGCTTCAAAGTTATCTACAGTCGAGACGTGCACGTGACGGTTATCAATAGAAATTTCCTGATTGAACAGATACTTGAATGATAGTGGGCTAAGGAAATTATCCTTCGTCTTTTCAATTATATTGGTGTTATTTACAAAAAATAAGAATTTGTTGTATCCCTGTTCATATAAATACAACATCAATCCGGCCATGATGAGCGTCTTGCCGCTACCTGTTGCCATATTAAATAGAAAATGAAGCGGATAGGCTTTTTTGGGGAAATCGCTTTTTTGGCAATGGAAAAAGCGTGCAAAGGCTTCGATTTGATAAGGTCGTAATTCATACTTCGGATTCAGATTTATTTTCACTGAATCAGGGATATCTTTGGACAACCCACCAAAGCGTGAGAACGCATCTAACTCCTGATAAAGGAATTGATCACGCATTATTATATTTCACCATAAAATGCTCTGTTCAATATCTTATCTTCTTTGCTCACATTGAATTGCAGGTCATCGATCTCGGTCAGATTCACATATAATTGGTTTTTATCGAGTAATTCCACCAGTAATTGTTTTTGCTTTTTGAGACCTTTCTCTTCCCTGCCTATAGCTTCAAAATCTTGGATGGCTTCTTGTGGTATTTCAGAATTGACGTACCAGTTCAGGAACGAGCCTTCTGCTATATTCCGCCAGATATTGAGCAATTCTTTATTACTGGCGGCGGCTTGAATATCCTCCATGAAAGCTTCATTATATTTCATCAGTTCACAGTAAATAAAATCGCCACCACCTTGCCAGTTGATGTCTCGAGAAATTCCTGATTTGTCGCCTTTTATTACTTTTTGCAGCCTAATTAAATAATCAGTATCACCGTAAGTAAGCTGCTCAATACCAATATATTGTCTTTTCATTTTATGTGCCACCGCACAGGTAGTACCAGTACCTAATTGAAAATCACAGACTAATTCACCTTCTGCTGTTGTCATTTCAATAATACGAGAAACTAATTTTTCGGGTTTTTGTCCAGTAAAACCAAGTGCTTCTTCATTACTACCTTGTAAGTTATAGATATCATCCCATAAATTATTTGCTAAACGACCCTCATTTTTTCTTTCATTCCAGTAAGCTTTTTCAGCAATTATGTTTTCATCAATATATAATCGGCCTTCATTCTCTAGGGCCTTTAATTTTTCCTTTTTCATTCTCCAGCCTTTAGGTGGACATTTCCAAACTACGCCACCGTTGTCAATATAATCATAAGTGGTTTCCGGACCAGGTCCACCAGTTTTCTGTAATGGAAACAGCCTGTATTTCCCCCTTCCATCGTTATCATTCTTGTTATACATTTTCACCGTCGCGCTGGATAATGGTTTATAGACAGGATTGAAAGTATAGTTTTCTGAACGTGCATACCACAACAAATAATCAACATCGTTAGGCAAATTTCTTGAAATTGTTTTTCCACTGGAGCTTCGTAACCAAACAATTTGATTGATGAAGTTTTCCCTACCAAAAACCTCGTCACACAAAACTTTTAAATATGCCTGCTCATTATCATCGATTTGAATAATTATTGACCCATTTTTGCTAAGAAGTTCCCTGGCAACTTCCAAACGATTTTTCATAAATGTTAGCCATGTCGAATGATTGAAGCTATTGTTATATCCAAAGGTGTCATTTCCTGTATTATATGGCGGGTCAATGTAAATCAATTTAATTTGCCCATAAAATTGGGTTTTTAAAGTATGTAGAGCGAGAAGATTATTGCCTTTAATGATTAGGTTTTCCCTGATAACCCCATTTTCATCGCGCTTGAAGTTGCTAACAGGTTGTTTGCCTTTAATAGAATAGCGTATAAAGTTGGTTAGAACTTTTAAGTCGAGAAGGCGATTAATTTCGTCCTCTGCCAATACCTCATTAAAAAATATTTCTTTACGCTTTTCTTCTTCCTTCGTCTGTCCACCTTCCAGTATAGTATCTTTATAGGGCCATGCTAGTGCTACCTCACCATATTCGCGCAAGTATTTACCGCCGATAGTCAATCCAATACGGTTGCGAAAGCGTGTATATGAGTTGTTGAGGAAGTTTTTTTGCGAAATGTAATCAACGAAAGTATTGATATTGAAAATCCAATGGCTTTCAATTTCTTCGAAGAACTTGGCTTTGACTTCTTTATCTGATAGCAATAATTTTACAAGGCCGCGGTCAATCTTCCAGGCACAGTCCTGTACGGCGGCAATAACGAGCTCGCCTTCATCGTCTAGAAATCGAGGGTCAGTTTTAAGAAGATTAGCCAGTTTGGTATTGAATGGCATCAACCACCCCCCTAAATTCAATTAACGTTTTACGACAAGGCCGGATTGACCACATTGTAGTATTAAAAAGAGGAGGTGGTCAAGAGGGTAGCTATACTAACATTCTTAACAGAAACCCAACTACATATCCACATAGGTTATGTCATATTATGCCCAAGTTTTTACTAAAATTTTTGTTGTCTGAGATAGTTATTCTTTCAAGGACTTTTGTCGTGCTCCTGCTTCCAGGTGTCGGCGCGGTGTATGGCCATGCGGGCATCCATAATTTAAGTTTCGGGATAGTCGAGGCAGCCGGGCATGAGCAATCCCTTTTATTTATAACTAGCCCCATAATAAACCTAACTCGCACTCCTTTCAAACATGCGCTTGGCCAGGAGCTCGGTGAAGCCGGGGTCGTAGGGGCCTGCAGCAACGTTCTCCCGGCATTCGGCCATGATTTTGCCGGCATCGTTGTAACCGTAAAACCTCTTTATCCTGTCCTCATAAGTAACGTCCATGGCCCGGCCAACGAGCGTGAGCACGTGCTCGATACTGAAAGGATACCTGTACTCCTGGGGAAGGAACTGGAAATGGCAGCCCAGACAGGCGTCCACCATGACCTCAGCGCCGGTGGCGGCGGCCTCGTCCAGACATCTTTTTACCATCGCCGGGGCAACGGGCAGCTTGCGGCTGGCCACACCACCGCAGCAGATGGCCTTCTCCCTGTTACTGCGCATCTCCACCAGTTCCAGGCCGGGTATGGCCCTCAATATGGTGCGCAGGGACTCGTTGTCATCGAGTATGCAGGAAAGGGAACAGGGGTCGTGCAGCGTGACCTTCTTGTTGACCGGCTTGTTGAAGCCCAGCCTGTCAACATGCCGGCTGATGAACCGGAACAGGTGCTCATAAAGGAGTCACTAAGAGGGGCGCAGCCCCTCTTAAACTCCCTGCTTCCTATATTGATGAATGGCTTTTTATAATAGTGAGGTTCGCCTCTCTTTGATTCCTGCTCTTTTATAAGATGGAAAAGTAGATTCAAAGCAGACCGATGATATTCGAGCATCTTATGTCATAATAGCTTCATTCGCTCGAGAATCCAGATTATGCCCGGCACTCTGAGGTCCAGTTCAGAAGCCCTGGCGCTGCTTAATAAGAAATCATCCAGTTCCCTGAGCGGAACCTTCAAAAGCTCTATTTCTTCAGATAAGTCTTCGCCCGTCCTGCCCGCAAATTCAACATGAGGAGCAAAGAAATGAGTAGCGCTGGTTGAGGTTAAGTCCGGAGATAACGGTAACGAAACAATTGGTATAAGCTTGTCCGCCTTATAGCCGGTTTCTTCCAGCAACTCCCGCCGCGCTGTCTCCTCCTCGCTTTCCCCCTTAATATCAGTAAGCCCTGCCGGAAGCTGGATGATGTAAGATTCTGACGGAGCGCGCCAGTTCCTTTCCAGTATTAATTCCCTGTCCCCGGTTACGGCAATAATAACTACGGCACCTCTGCCATGGATGTTCACCCTCTCTACCGTCTCCCAGGCGATTTTATCTCCTTTGCCTGTTTCGGCATCTTTCCTTACAAACCTCAGGTGCTTTCCTTCAAAAAGCGTATCTCTTTTCGTTATTCTCATTTTAACCGGCCTCCCGCATCATCATCAGATATTGTAGTCCGAATTTTGTATTACCCGGCAGGGAATTTCTCCGTTCCCGCTGCTAGCCTGACTTTATGGACAGGAAACATTGAAGATGACTTAAATACAGCTTCCTCCGTTCAACCACACGAAATTTGGCCTTTTCCAGGGCATCGATAAACTCCGGCCATTCAAATCTGGACTCCCTGGGATGAAGTAGTTTCAAATAGCGTTCTCCGTCATCCAGGGTTTTCTTGTCCGGCTCCTCATCCAGAAAGACCCCGTGCGGCTTGAGCACCCTGTTTATCTCTTTGAGCGCCTGACGCCATTCCGGCACATGATGGAGAATGCCAAAAACGAATACCGCATCGAAGCTTGAAGAGGCAAGGCCGGTATCTACGACGTCGGCAACGAATATATCAGCCGGCAGCCCTCGTTGTTTGGCCATGGCGACCTGTTCGGGCATGATATCAAATGCCACCAGCTTCCCCGGTTTAAATTCCCGCATAATCAGTTCAGTGCTGTATCCGATACCACATCCCGCATCTAATATCGACTTATGAGTCAAATTAATGCTGTTATTTTTTAGGAACTTCTTGAAGACCCTGAATTCGCAATGCTTCAAGAAGAACTGTCTGAAGGCGCTGTTCATAAATCTGAGTTCTCTGTTATCCATTTCCATGACTTGCCTCACTGCAGATACGTGGCTGAGGGTCGGCTGCAGCACAAAGACAAAGACGGTCTTAAAAATTCTTTATATTGAACAGCCGTTGCTATATTTCAGGAACCCTTGTCCTGCTCCTGCTTCCAGGTGTCGGCGCGGTGCATGGCGGTGCGGGCGTCGATGAGGGAGGCTTCGGGGTAGTCAAGGCCGCCGAGCATGACGGCAATCTCTTTGGTGCGCTCCTCGCCTTCAACCGGCTGAAGCAGACTAACGGTCCTGCCGTCTGACTCCTCTTTGTGCACGTTGTAATGGGCATCGGCGTAGACGGCTATCTGGGGAAGATGGGTGACGCAGATTACCTGGCGGTTGCGGGCCAGCCTCCACAGCTTTTTGCCGATGATTTCGCCGGAGCGGCCGCCAACGCCGATATCGATCTCGTCGAAGATGAGAATGGGTATGCTGTCAATTTCCGATAGCGCGCATTTCAAAGCCAGCGTGAAGCGGGAGATTTCACCCGTGGAGGCGATTTTGACCAGCGGCTTGATGGGCTCGCCGGGATTGGTGGAAGCCATAAACTCAACCACGTCAATCCCATCATCCTTGAAGGCGTAAGTCTTGCCGTCAGGCAGCGGTATGCCGTCCTCGGCTTCATTCCTGATCAGTGATACCTGGAACTCAACCAGCTCCAGGTTCAGGTCCTTGAGCTCCTTCTTGACCTCGGCAGCCAGCTTCTCCGCCGATTTACCACGGGCTGCGGAAAGCTCTTCGGCAATCTTGCCCATATCGGCCTTTAGCCCGGTGCGCTGCTTGTCCAGCTCGGCCTGCCGCTCCGAAGAGCGGGAGATTCCCTCCAGCTCTTTTTCAGTCTTCTCCATGTGGCCCAGTATGTCAGCCACGGTATGCCCGTATTTGCGTTTGAGGTTCTTGATGACCTCAAAGCGCGCCTCCACCTCTTCCTGCCGGGCAGGATTATGCTCCAGCTTCCCGCCGTAGGCATTTATTTCCCGCGCCGCTTCCTCAACTTTGTAAACGGTCTCCTCCAGCGAGGTCAGCTGCGGGCCGAGCGACGGGTCAAGCTCAACGATTTTCTTCATGACCGCCAGCGCTTGATTCAATTTGTCCAGCGCCGGGGCACCGCCGCCCGCTGATTCATTTTTGCACAGGGCCTGATGCGCCTGGAAGGACATCTCCTTCAATTTCTCAGCCGATGCCAGCAGCGTACGCTCTTTTTCCAGCTCCTCGTCCTCGCCGGGCTTCAGTTCGGCCTTCTTTATCTCGTCGAGCTGGAAGCGCAGGAACTCCTGCCGGCGGGCGGCGTCTTTTTCGGCCTCGGCCAGCTGCTTGAATTCGGATTCCATCTTGTGCAGCTCGGCGGCTTTAGCGGTGAAGCTTTTGCGAAGCTCCTCCGTGTGACCGTAGGCATCGAGGAAATCGAGGTGGTATTTAGTATCGAGCAGCGACAGGTGCTGGGACTGGCCGTGGATATCGATTAAGAGGCTGCCGACCTGGTGCAGTACGGCCTTGGTGACGGCGTGGCCGTTGATGCGGAGGACGCTGCGACCGTGCCGGCGGGACTCGCAGGAGATGACCAGGTTGTCCTCTTCGGACTTCAGGCCTTTTTCGTCGAGCAGCTCACGGAGCGGCACCAAGTGCTCGGTTTCCGGCAGGTCGAAGACGCCTTCAACGTGGGCTTCCTCGGAGCCGTGGCGGATGTCCTCCTCGCCCACCTTGCCTTCCAGCAGCGTCTCCACGGCATCGATGACCAGCGATTTGCCGGCGCCGGTCTCGCCGGTGATGATGTTCAGGCCGCTGCCCAGTGACCAGTCTAGTGATTCGATGATGCCGAGGTTTCGGACTCTTAGTTCGAACAACATGGAAGGCCTCCGAGGCCTATATTTTAGCACTTTTCCTTCCCAGGAAAAGGGGTTAAGGGGGTTTTTTAGTTAATTTCTATTTTTGTTTGTTTTCACCCTCACCCTTGCCCTCTCCCTTGAAGGGAGAGGGTTTCTTGTTTTGATCTAAGAGGGGCTGCGCCCCTCTTAAACTCCCCAAATTAAAACAGCGTCAGATAGATATTGGGGCTTAGGTAGAAATGCGGAGACTTCTGACGATGGTGTTGAAATCGTTTTCCCACCTGGGGAAATTTTCGGGAGTTGCAGTGCAGGTCACAATCCAGACGACATTGTCCACCATGGTATACATCTGAAGGAAGTGCAGGTTTTTCTGTCCGGCGACGGAACTTTCCCAGCTGACGATGGTGGCCTCCCTGCCGTCAACGGTCGTCTTCGTCCTGCCCACCTCCTTGTAGCCCGATGACAGCGTTTTGAATCCGCCCAATACAGTCTCGACCATCTGGTCATGCGTGTTTATGCCAATGGGCGCCGGCTCAACGCCGATGTTCATGTTCGGTTCGTATCCCTGCGCAGCCTGCAGCCCGGCGATGAAAATTACGCTGGTATTTTGGATGGCTACGCCTGTTTTCAGGTCATTGATGGTTTCTCTGGCCTTCTGCTGCAGCCCCGGGACCTGAGACATGGGCATGTCCCAGTCGGCCGGATAGGATATGCTGAACAGCTGCGATTCGTCGGTGTAGGTGGTATAGCCGGCTGGAATTTCCGGCGGAGTCGATACCGGCGTTTGGGCCGGCCCGGCACCGCAGCCAATGCCAGCTAGCAATGTGATCAATATCATCCCTGCGATAAAACTTTTTGTCCTGTACATATAATATCCCTGTTCGCCTCCGGTCAATCAGAAATGCGGAGGCTTTTGACTATGGTATCAAAATCATTTTTCCACTGTGTGTAAATTTCGGGGTCAGTTCCGCAGGTCACCGTCCAGGCTGCCTGGTCCGTCAACATGTACATCTGGTAGCTATACAAAGGATACTTGTCCTCACGGACCGTGGCTTTCCAGTCGAAAATTACAGCTTCCCTGCCGTCAACGGTTGCCTTTGTTCTTGACAGCACCTGGAAATCCGCGAAGTTGTTTCTGCCCGCCGCCAGGTCCGAGTCGACCATCTGGTTAGCAGTGGATACCCCCGGCGGAACAGGCTCAAGCCCGATATTCACGTAGGGTGCATATTCGCCATCACCCGGTTCTTCAGCCATGAAAATTACGCTGAACTCTTCTATGGGAAGGCCTGATTTAAGCCTGTTGATGGCCTCCGGCGCCTTCTGGCCGATAGGCACTTCCGATGTGGTCTGTTCCCAGTCAGCGGGATAGGATATGCTGAACAGCCCTGATTCGTCTGTGTACATGGTAAAGTTCGGTTTCTCAGGTTCGGTTGTTACCGGCGGCGGAGTCGGCGCCTGTATTTGCGTTGGCGGCGCTTCAGTTGGTTTAGCACCGCAGGCAATGCTGGCCATGACTATGAGTAATGTTATTCCCATGATAAAGAGCTTTGCCCTGTTCACAATCCGTTCCTTATTAGATTAAGCGGTTCGTATTATAGCACGCGGGGGAGTTGCTTTCCGTGTCATCCTGAGGGGTGAAGCGACGAAGGATCTCGAAAGTAGCTGCTGAGCCGAGATTCTTCGCCCCGATTATATCGGGACTCAGAATGACAATTAAGGTTCCGCTCGTGGTGACCCTTCGACAGGCTCAGGGCGAGCGGCGGGAAAATCCCTCTCAATCTCCCTTTTTCTAAGGGAGAGGTTCGTTTCCCCCTCTCTCTAACTCCCTCCCGCCAGGGGAATGAGGACTACCACGTATCAAATTAGCTATCGGGGCATGAAATCCCTTAAAATATCTACTCTGCATGAAATACCGCGACGATTTAAGAAACATTGTCATCATCGCCCATGTCGACCATGGCAAGACGAGCCTGGTGGACATGATGCTGAAGCAGTCCAAAATCTTCCGCGATAACCAGCAGGTGGGCAATCTAATACTCGACCGCAACGCGCTGGAGCGGGAGAAGGGCATCACCATACTGGCCAAGAACACCGCCGTTGTCTATCGCGGCGTGAAAATAAATATCATCGATACCCCGGGCCACGCCGATTTCTCCGGCGAAGTGGAGCGGGTGATGAATATGGCCGACGGCTGCCTGCTGCTGGTCGATTCCATCGACGGCCCCATGCCGCAGACCAGGTTCGTACTGAAACAGGCGCTGAATAAGAAGCTGAAACCGATCGTGGTCATTAATAAAATCGACCGGGTGAATTCCAGGATTGTCGAGGTGGTCCGCCTGACGCAGGACCTGTTCCTGGAGCTGGCTACCGATGCCGACCAGCTCGATTTTCCGGTCTTTACGCCAGTGCCAGGGACGGCACGGCTACCACCGACCCGGCCAAAGAAGGCACGGACCTGATACCGCTGTTCGAAGCCATACTCCAAACGGTGCCGCCGCCGGGCATCGAGTCGGGACCTTTCCAGATGCTGGTGTCCAACCTCGACTACAGCAGCTACAAGGGCAAGCTGGCCATCGGCAAAATTTACCGCGGCGGCGTTAAGCCTCATGATAAGGTCAGCATTATCGGCAAGGACGGCGGCACGGAGAGCTTCGAAGTGAACCAGGTGTTCACCTTCATGGGCCTCGACCAGCCGGAAGTGGAGGAGGCAACCGCCGGCGATATCGTGGCCATAACCGGTGTGGAAAGGGTGAATATCGGGGATACCATAGCCAGTCCCGACGGGCCGGAGACACTGCCCCGTATTGAGGTCGGCGAACCCACGCTGAAAATGATGTTCGGCGTGAACAGCTCGCCGTTCGCCGGCAGAGAAGGCAAGTACTGCACCTCGAGGCAGCTACGGGAAAGGCTTTACCGGGAGCTGGAAACCAACCTCAGCCTGCGGGTGCAGGATACTGAAACGCCCGATGTTTTCTTAGTGTCAGGCAGGGGCGAGTTGCACCTGGCCATACTTATCGAGACCATGCGACGCCAGGACTACGAGTTCGAGATTTCCAAGCCGGAAGTCATAACCAAACAAATAAACGGCCAGCTCATGGAACCCGTGGAGGAGCTGACCATCGATACGCGCGAAGAGCATGTGGGCGCTCTGATGGAAATTTTGTCCACGCGCCAGGCCAGGATGGTCAATATGCGAAACGACGGGCAGGGCAACGTGCGGCTGGAATTTCACATTCCCACGCGTGGGCTAATCGGTTTTCGGAGTATGTTTTTGACCGCCACCCGCGGCGAGGGAATTATGAGCACCTTATTTTTGGGATACGAGCCATGGTACGGAAACATCGTTTCCACCCGCAGCGGCATGCTGGTGGCTTCGGAAAATGGCACCGCCGTTACCTACGGTCTGAACAACGCCCAGGGCAGAGGCGTGACCTTTATCGAGCCGGGCACCGCTGTGTACGAGGGCATGATAGTGGGCATGCACGCCCGCGGCAACGACCTGGCGGTCAACGTGGCTAAGGAGAAGAAGCAGACCAATATCCGGGCTTCGACTTCCGATATAGCTATTAAGCTGACGCCGGCGGTAAAATTCAGCCTGGAGGAAGCGCTGGGCATCATCGGCGACGATGAGCTTATCGAGGTGACGCCGGCCAACATCAGGCTGCGCAAGCGGCTGCTGACGCAGAACCAGCGCGCCAGGGCCCGCCATGCGGCGGCCCGGTCCACCGCAGACGACGGCTAGATCCCTCTCAATCTCCCTTTTCCTAAGGGAGAGAGAATTTTCGTTTTTTCTCGAAACTAAACGGGGAGTATAAGAGGGGCTGCGCCCCTCTTAAAATGACATCTATTCCCTCTCCCTTGAGGGAGAGGGCAGTGTGAGGGTGAACAAATTAACGTAAACGATGGTATAATGGGGCTATGCAAGTATCAAGAGAACAGTCAACTGACGACAGAGTAGCCATATTCATCGACGGCTCCAATCTTTACCACGGCCTGCGCAGCAGCTTCGGGCATCACAACATCAACTTCTCTGAATTCGCCAATAAGCTGTGCGGCGCCAGGCGATTGTTCCGGACATATTATTACAACGTCTTACAGGACCCGACACAAAAGCCCGAAGGCTACCGCGACCAGCAGGAATTCCTCGACCAGCTGCGCAAGACGCCCTACTTGGAAATCCGATTGGGCAGCACCAAGGTATCTCAGGGTATATCGGTGGAGAGGGGCGTAGACATTATGCTGGCCACCGACCTGCTGTACTTTGCCTGGAACGACTTCTACGATGTGGCGGTGCTGGTGAGCGGCGATTCCGATTTTGCCTATGCGCTGCAAGCTGTTAAAAACATGGGCAAGCACGTGGAGGTGGCTTACTTCGAGAGCGGCGCTTCCAAGGACCTGCTGAACGTGGCCGATAACCGCTACCTGCTTAACCGCACCTTCTTCACCGGCCTGTGGACGCATAAAAAACGCTACGCCTACCGCCCAAGGGTGCCCATAGAAACACCGAAACCAGGCTAAATAAGTAATTTTTCCCTTATTACGAGGCGGGAGTTTAAGAGGGGCACAGCCCCTTAAAAAATAAAAACTATTCCCTCTCCCGACGGGAGGAAGGGTGGGCAGGCATCCAATGGGGATTTATTCCCATTTGGATTAGGGGAGATGGGATAGGGCCAGGGTGAGGGTGAAAAATGAATAAATTAATCAACAGGTTCGGCAAGCTGATAACCGCCTCCTTCTTCGTCATGGGCGTGGGAGTGCTGCTTTTCCTGTTCACCCCCCTGTTATATACGCGCTATAATTTCGATTCCGATTTGCCGGGGGCGATGATTGCTATAATCGGCCTTTTCATCTTTACGATAGGTTATATACGCAGAGAAAAAACTACCAAGGATAAACCTAATGTAGTAAAGATAGACCTGCTGATAGCTGTGTCCGTGATTCTGGGGATACCGATTTTATTTTTAATCGTAAATCTGCTTTTCTTCTTTATAACCGGTAGAGCACTGGGACAGTAAGAGGCTTTTAGATTGGATTCCCCCTCCCTCTAACTCCCTCCCGCCAGGGGAGGGAGCATTCTTTTTTATGCCCTTTCCCTTGATGGAACTGAATCGGGGAGTTTAAGAGGGGCGCAGCCCCTCTTAGTTAAAAAACAAACCATCTCTCTTGAGGGAGAGGGCAAGGGTGAGGCTGAAAACAATCTAGTCTTTGCCCACGTCAACTTTGCCCGTACCGCGACAGTGAAGGCATCTCCCTTTTAACATAGGGTGGTCGTCGCAGTAAGGGCACTGGATCTCCATCAGGCCTTCGTGGTGCCTGTCGAATTCCTTGAGCTTTGAGTCCAGCTCTTCATCGGCACGGAGCTTGCCGCCGCCGACGTTGGTAATGACCCTGCAGCCAATGGCCTGGCAGGTCTCCATTTCAGGTATGCTGCCCAGCCCCATCCGGTAGCCGCCTTTGGCGAATATGTCCGGCCTCAGCTTCTCCAGCGTCTTGCACACCGTCTGGTCGTCATCTATAGAGGCGATGACTTCGTCCACGCCCTTGATGGCTTCCAGTATTTCTTTTCTATCTTCGAAAGGACGAAAGACAAATCCCTTCTTGCGGAGCAGGAAGTTATCGTTGTTAAGTATTACCACCAGCCTGTCGCCCAGCCTGGCGGCTTCACGGATGTAGGCGATATGGCCGACGTGTATGGGGTCAAAGGCCCCGCTGATTGCTACTGTGATCGGTTTCTTTGCCATTTATGCCCCGCTTCTTCTTTTTGTTGTCTAAATGATAACGCTAACGGGAGGTTATTGCAAAAGAGTAACCCAGGCTATGAGGCCGATTCAGTGAGTGACTTTAGTTGCCTCCGGCAGGCGCTGGCAGGGGCTGCATCTTTTTCTTAATTTTTAGTCCGAACAGGAAGCGCGTCACGTTGTTCCTCCGAATTAGCTCATAAGTCGCGAGAGAACCCGCCAGGGTGGCAAAGGCAATGAAAAAGAATTTCACGGCTATGCTGGTGTTCCATGGTATAACATAGTACCCCAAAACAATGATAAATAGATGATGGACTATATAGACGGGCAGTACGGCATCGCTGGCGTAGGTCAGGACGCGGTTGGTGAAATTGAAGGCCAGGCTGCCGATGCCAATAAACGCCATAAGCCAGCACCAGCTAGCGATGCCAGCTCAAATTGCCGGCTGATGGATCGGTCGCGCTCTAGATGCCGTGGAAAGTGTTCGGATACCAGGCGATAAACGAGCCGGAGAATTCTTTGTAAAAGAGACGCTGATAGTAGACCTGCGGCGGAACTAAAACCAGCATGCCGAAGGTTAGCGGCACCAGTAACCGTAAGAGCCTTTCATTTACAAACTGACCGGGTTTGCGCTTGCCAAGCGAGAACCAGACTGAAGCTCCAGCCAGTATAAAGAACAGCGGCATCAGCCAGATATCAAGGAAACGGGTAAATACAGTTATGGCCGGACTTAATACGGCGTTCTTTATATGCCACGGGTCGCTACTAAATATACAGCCGGCGTGAAAAAAGATGATCAGGACCATGGCACCGACCCTGAGCCAGTCCATATAGTATTGCCTGTCTGACTGAACTTCCATAATTTCTTATCTACTGTATATGCCAAGCACCTCGTAGCCGGCGGGGATGGCGTGTTTTTGTGCCAGCTCCGCCGGCTCGAAGCCCGTAACCTGCCAATTGCCTTTCCAGCCCAGCTCTTTAGCCGCTAAGAAGAAATGCGACATGGCAATGCCGAGGTCGAGCCGGTAGTAATGCTTGCCGTGATAGAAGCGGCTTGTCCTGATTTCGGCCAGTGCTACTATCTGACGTTCATCGACCAGAAAACGCCAGGGCTGGGAGTTCGTCCACGACGGCGCCAGCCGCGTGCATTCCAGTATTTCCAGCAGTTCAGGGTCTTTAGATTCCAGCGGCGAGCCGAACTCGGCGCCGTAAACGATTTGCTCCAGCGGCTTCCGGCGCCGGGGCTCGGGCACGCCCAGGTGGATAACAGGATTTATCGCCCGGCCGTAGAAGGAGGTATCCGGGTAGCCCAGAGGTGTTATAGCGATGACGCGCTCGCCGGGCGGCAACTTGAGAAAATCAGCGATTTGTTCTTCGATGAACAGGCCGCCGACCCAGCAGGTGCCCAGGCCCTGCGCGGTGGCCAAGAGTATCACCTGCTCCATGCGGAAGCCCGTTTCCAGCATGAAGCCGGGCTTTTCTTCGGCGGTGGCGATGATGAAGTGGGGCGACGAACCGAACAGCCACTGCCTGCCGGTCAGATAGGTCATTCGCTCCGCCACCAGCCTGCCCTGCCGGATTAGATGCACGCGGACACTGATGTTTTTATCCAGTGGTACTGAAGTCTCGCCGGCTTTTTCAATGGCCTTCAGTATTTTTTCCGGTACTGGCCTTGGTTCGTAATGGCGGACGCTGAACCTCCGCCGGATAGCTTCATGAACGGTCATTTTTCATACAACATAGGGGAGTTTAAGAGGGGCGAAGCCCCTCTTAAAAAAAACTCTATTCCCTCTCCCTTGACGGGAGAGGGCTAGGGTGAGGCTGAAAAAATTAGCTAAACGGCTTTAGCTCCTGGGATTTGCCGTCCTTATCGATGAACTCGATGTGGATGGGGAAGCCTTTGCCGTCGGCGGTCTTCACCTTGGTCCTGGCCAGCTCTATCAGGTCCATGGGATTGACGCAGGCCTCGGGCGGCATAACGCCCTTCTGCGTTATCTTGCCCGTGCCCATGATGATGGCGCCGATGGCCGCCGGTATGCCGGTGCCCTCGCCCATGCCCTGGCCTCTCGACGACATGGAAAAGATATAGGTGTTCTTGCCGCCGTTCTTGATGCCCTTGACCACGATCTTCAGGCAGCCCATGGGCTGGTTGATTTTAGCCTCTTTCAGCAGCCGTTCACGCTGGGACAGTATGTAGGCCACGGCAAACTCGAGCGGCACCACCTTTTGTCCCTGCACCACCATTGATTTCTCGTCGGTTATGCCCAGCCTGACCATGCCCTTTATCAACTCGGCGTAAGCCGGAGGCAGCACCAGCCCCAGATTGGTCACCCGCTTCAGGCCCTTGAGATGCTTGGGCAGTGTGATGGTCTCCGGATGGGGATAGCCGTAGACCGGGTAGGTACCAACGTCCCTGAACTCGGTGACCTCCTCCAGCGCCCTCCCCGTCTCGTCGAACAGGTTAATCGTGGTGAACTTGCCGTCGAGAAACATGGGTATGGGCACCTTCATGGAGTGGATGCGGTGTTTAACAACGGCCGACCCCTCGATTTTTTCTCCGCCGTGAGCGTGATATATGTCCACCGACTCAATCTGGTCGAGCAGCGAATCGGCGCAGAACCTGACCAGCACATTGGCCACGCCCGGCGAGCTGCCCATGCCGATGAGCGCCGAAATGCCAGCTTTCTTGGCTTTGTCATCCATTGCCAGTATCGCTTCGGTGGCGTCGAAGTCGTCGCAGACGTCGACGTAGTTCATTTTGGCCTCGATGACCGTCTTTAATATGGGCGGCCCGTACTTGTAAAACGGACCGACGCAGTTCAACACCACGTCGGAGCCGCCAATGGCCCTTCTGATGCTGGTGGGGCTATCGGCATCGAACTCGACGGCCGAAACCTTGGCGCCGGTAAGCTTGCCGGCCAGCTTTCTGGCCGAGGCGATATTTACATCTGCCACCGCCAACTGCGTGAAAGCGCCGCTGCCAGCCAGCGTCTGCGAGGCGATGGTACCGACGGCGCCGGCACCGCCCAGAACCGTTACTTTAGCCATTTCATTTCTCCTTTTAAACTCTGATTCCTTTGCTGAAGGGGTCGACCCACTCTTTAAGTGAAGC
>Ga0136653_10000712_pt1 | contig 17516 bp, 14 predicted proteins | sample LakKivw275mmetaG_FD_94866 | JGI IMG/M metagenome (GOLD analysis project Ga0136653, IMG submission 94866) | Anoxic lake water microbial communities from Lake Kivu, Rwanda to study Microbial Dark Matter (Phase II) - Lake Kivu water 275m metaG... | ecosystem: Environmental > Aquatic > Freshwater >...
GAATAAATGAGAAGGAAATGCTCAAAGCCTTCATCGCCGCTCTGGCCGAAGATCCCGCTTTGCGGGCCGCCCTGGGCCGTGAAGCGGCGCGTTATGCCGGCGAAACCTGCGGCATCGACCGCTGCGCCGACATGTACGCGGCGTTTCTTCGCGATATGAAGCCCGGGAGACCAGGGCTGGAGGAGACCCCATGAGTGAAATGGGACCAAACAAAGCAAGCCCTAAAGAAATCCTGCAGGGACTGCGCAAGGAATTCACCCGCCAGGCAGAACAGGCCGGGACCATCGAGGCCGTTGCGGGAGGCCCGGTGGACCGCGATCTGCCGCCGGATTACTGGCGCTTCAGCGATACCGACCTGGAAAACGAACTGTGGAGCCGGATACCCGGCCTGGACCGGGCCATGCTTGACTTGGGCCAGTCCGTCGATATTCTGCCCAGCTGCCCTTTGCCGGCAAAACCCGGTCTTGCAGGGAAGATCAAAGGCATATTCAAAAACCTGATGCTGCGGCTTGCCATGCCGCTCGTCCGTATCACCCTGGAGAAGCAAGACCGCCTGAACCGTATCGCATTGGAGAAGCAGAACCAGCTGAACGGCCAGCTCAAACATCTGCAGTTCATCCAATTTCTGACCGTTAAGCAACTCCGCGAGCGCCTGCAGCGGCTGGAAATGGAAAACCGAGAGCTGCGCGGCCGGCTGGCCGAACTGGAAACAGAGAATGTCCTTTGTGGAGAGGCCACCGACCATGAATGAGCAATCCCTGTCCGAGCGCCTGGCTCGGTACGTCCCGGCCGATCCGGCCTGGGAAGAGACGTTTAAGAACCGGATCGCTGAACAACGAGAGGCGGGGGCTGAGGAATACGCCGAGGCCATGGCCGACTGCCTGAAAAATCCGGATGCGAAGCCCGATCTCGTGGGCCGCATCGGCAAGGCCATTTCCGATTGCGCCGGCCCGCGGACCGCCATCAATTGCATCGACCGCTGCCAGATCCTGCTTGGCCTGAGAAAACCTCGCATTGCCGTCTACGACCATACCTGGGATTTCATAGGGGGGGCGCAGAAATACGGGGCGACGATGGCCGAAACCCTGCGGGGTCTGGGCGAGATCACCCTGATCGGAAACCGCCCCTTCTCTTCCGAACGCCTGGCCGAATGGTACGGCTTGAATCTGAAGCATTGCGCTATCCGTATAATCCCGCTGCCCTTTTTCGAGGAGAAGGGCGGCGATTATATCGATCCCGCCGACATCACGACCCGGGGTATGGTCAATCCGTTTCATGCCGTCAGCCGGGCCAGCCTTGATTACGATCTCTTCATCAACAATAGCATGCTGGAGATGGTCCTGCCCCTGGCCCACCGTTCTGCGTTCATCACCCACTTCCCGGGGGAGTGGCGGCCGCTAAGCTATTTCTACGTTGACCGCTATACGCGCGTGGTGTACAACAGCCGCTATACGGCCGGCTGGATCGAGAAGCGTTGGGGATTCAAGCCTCACACCCACATCTATCCACCGGTCGATATGCCGGGACCGCGGCCGGAGAACAAGGAGCCGATCATCCTCTCGGCCGCACGCTTCGATCCCGGGGGAAACAAACAGCAACTCGACATGATCCGCGCCTTTCAGTTGCTCGTCCGTTGCCGCCCCCAGGCCAGCCGCGGCTGGCGCTTCATCCTCGCCGGCGGCAGTCATGGTGACAATCCCTATCTGCGGCAGCTCCAACAGTTTCTTGCGGCCCATCCTGGCCTGCCCGTGGAACTGCGGTTGAACATCCCTGCGGCCGAGCTTCAGGAACTCTTCCGCCGGGCCTCCCTGTTCTGGCATTTCTGCGGTTTGGGACAGAGCAATCCGGCCCTGGTGGAGCATTTCGGGATGACCGTGGCCGAAGCCATGCAGAGTGGCTGCATTCCATTGGTCTTCGACGGCGGCGGCATGCGAGAGATCGTCCGATCCGGGGAAAACGGCTATCTTTTCGGGAGCCTCACCGAACTCATTAGGACCACGGTTCGGCTTCTCGAGATGCCTGCCTTACGGGCCAACCTGGCCGAGGCGGCCTGGAAAGCCGGACGGAGTTTTGCCAAAGAGGTTTTCGCCGGTCGCGTTCGAACCCTGGTCCAGGAACTTTTCACTCCGGTGCCGCTTTCTCGATAGGCCCGATTTTTCTTACCTCGGATAAGCGTCCAGATCGAGGTCGATGGACGCGGGAATTCCGGCGGCCCGCTTCTCAAGGGCCAGCGCGACAACCATGGCCGCGTTATCGGTGCACATCTTCGGCGAGGGGATAAAGGCGGGCAGCTTCTGCCGGTCCGCGAATTCCTGGAAGCGGGTTCGAAGACGTTTGTTGCGGGCAACACCGCCGCAGAGAATGAGGGACTTGGGCCCGAACTCGTCCACGGCCCGGGCAAGGTTATCGACGAGCGACCGTGTGACAGCCTCCTCGAAGGCGGCCAGAAAATCAGCGAACCGCGGATGTTCTTTCGTGATCCCGCCCTCCCGGATGTGCTTCAAGGCGGCGGTCTTGAGCCCGCTAAAGCTGAAGTCGAGGGGCGCGTCCTTGATCCGAGGTCTGTTGAACACGAACGCCCTCTGTTCTCCTTTGACCGCGAGCTTCTCGATGATCGGGCCCCCGGGGTAGCCCAGCCCCAGGAACTTGGCGACCTTATCAAGGGCTTCGCCGGCCGCGTCGTCGCGCGTCTTGCCCAGGAGCCTGTAGGAAAGCCTCTTTTCCAGAAAATAGAGCGACGTGTGTCCTCCCGAGACGAGAAGAGCGAGCGCGGGGAAACCGATGTTCTTTTTTTCTAGGAAGGCTGCTTCGATATGGCCTTCGAGGTGGTCGATACCGATAAGCGCCTTTTTATAGAAATAGGCTAGGCCCTTGGCGAACGAGAGTCCGACCAGAAGGGAGCCGATGAGGCCCGGTCCCTGGGTCACGGCAAAGAGGTCAATCGCCTTAAGCTCGATCCCGGCCCGCATGAGCGCTTCCCTGACAACGGCGTCGATCGTCTTGATATGCTGCCGCGAAGCGAGCTCGGGGACGACCCCCCCGTAGGGCGCATGGATTTCGTCCTGGGAAAGAATGATGTTGCTCAGAATCTCGAACCGGTCCGTCAGGACGGCGGCCGAGGTCTCATCGCAAGATGTCTCGATGCCCAGGGCGTACATGCGGACCTAGTATATAAGAAAAACGGGGAGGGTTCTACCGAGCCGTCTCGCAAAAAGCCTCCTGGCGGGGCTCTTCAATCGTTTAAGAACCTTTTTAAGGTCAGGATGAGGGCCAGATAACCGATCAGGCTCCGAAGCAGTAGGGTGTACGGAAAATACCCTTTTCTGTAATGATACCGGCGATATATTTCGCCGGGGTAACATCGAAGGCCGGGTTGCGGACGGGGATGTGAGGAAGCGTGATGAAGCGGCCTCCGATCTTCCGAACCTCGCCAGGATCGCGCTCCTCGATGGGAATTTCGGCGCCCGTCTCTAGACCGGGGTCCACCGTGCTCATGGGCGCGGCTACATAAAACGGAATGCCGTGCTCTTTGGCCAAGACAGCGACCGTATATGTCCCTATCTTGTTGGCCGTGTCTCCGTTTCGGGCGATGCGGTCTGCGCCGACGATGACGACCTGGATTTCGCCCTTCCGCATGAACCAGCCGGCCATGTTGTCGGTGATGAGGACGACGTTAATGCCGCGCCGGTCGAGCTCCCAACAGGTCAACCGGGCACCCTGGAGGAACGGCCGGGTTTCGTCCGAAAAGACGCGGATCTTCTTCCCCTGCTCGTGGGCGGCCCGAATGACACCCACGGCCGTCCCGTAGCCAGCTGTTGCCAGTTCTCCGGCGTTGCAGTGGGTTAGGACAGTCGCACCGTCGGGGATGAGGTCGCGGCCGTTACGGCCGATGGCCTCGTTGGTCGCAAGGTCTTCGACCTCGATTCTTCGGGCCTCATCGAGCATCCGGCGCTTGAGCCGGGCAAGCGTCAGATTGCGGTTCGCCTCGAACGTCCTTCGCATCCTCTCCAGCGCCCAGAAGAGGTTTCGGGCCGTGGGCCGCGTCCCCTGGAGACGTCTGGTGATCCTTTCAAACGCGCGGTCGATGTTCTCGCCGCTCTTCCACGCCAGCACGCCCAGGGCGACGCCGTAGGCGGCCGCAACTCCGATGGCCGGCGCGCCACGGATGACCATGGTCTTGATCGCCCGGGCGACCCCTCCATGCGTCCGATATTCAAGATAAATCTCCTTGAGCGGGAGCTTCCTTTGGTCGATCATGACGACCCTGTTTGCCTTCCACGCGATGGCCGGGAGCATGCCTTACTCCTTTCTCCAGGACGGCGTCAGCGTATCCTTCCATCCCCATTTCCGAGTCCACCTCCCGACGAGCTCCTCAAAGTCCTTCCAATCGTCTAGCGAAAGCCGGTCCTTCATCTTTGTAGAGATAAAAATGATCTGCAGGTCGTTGTCGCGGAGGACCTTTTCTGTGGGCAGTCCCAGCTCCCGGGCGATCACGGCCTCCTCGAAGCTTTTCAGGTAATCCTCGCGGTGGCTTTCCGTTTGGGATAGCAGGTAGTGATAGAACCCGCAGGAAAAATCCCCGTCAATGAGCTTCTCGAGATTTTTCGCGATTGCGGTGAGAGCGTCGGCTTTCTCTTTGCCGTCGAGGCCCGACGCCGCAGTCAGGCCGATGTCGACGTATCGGCGGGCGGCTTCGAGCCGGGCGGGCTTGAACTTCGCATGGTCGACCAGGTCGACGATCGTCTGGAGCGCCGCATCTTTGAGTCCAAGCTCCTCGAGCGATGCGGATAATCCAAGACAAGAGACATTGCGCGCCCATTCCTCCCCTTCAGCAAATCCGAGCAGAAACGCCTGAAGGAAGCTCGTTTCGGCCTCCGGCCACTTCTCGAGGGCCGCCTCAGCCAGGCCCTTGAGCATAAAGGCCTGAGCCGATGGGTTCGCTTGGACAGCTTTCTCCGCTTCGAGCAGGGCCCGCTTGTAGGACGCGGCGGCTTGTGCGGTTTCATAAGCGCGGGCCCGCAGCTGTCCCTCTGAGTAGAAGAGCTTGGCTTGTTTGAAATGGGAAGAGCATCCGGCAAGGAGCAGGACCGAAAGAAGGGCGGACGTAAGAAAAGCGAGATGCCAAGGATTTCGCGGCCTGATCACGCCCTCCTCGCCGTCCCTTCAATCCTCGTCTTTTTTGACTTTCTTCCGGATGCGGTCCAGGATGATTTTCCGGACCTGGACGTCAGTTAGGACGTGGATGCCAAGTTTTGCCATCTCCATCCCGACGTTTTGCATGCCGCGCCAAAACTCCTGACCCGATCCCGTCGGCTTGATGTCCTCGACGGCCCGGCCCGCCCGTTCTTTAAATTCATCGGCGATCTTCCGGAAATCGCCGGCTTCGAGATCATCCTGAAAAAGGGCCAGGAGGAACGCGTCCTCGAGTCCACAAACAGGATAGAGCCCGACAAAGGCCTTCCTCAGGGCGGCCAGGTCTTTGGTCCGGACCTCTTCTGCAAAAGCTTCCCGGACCCCATCAGTCCTCTCGAAGAAATTCAGGATGAACTCGTCGGGTTTGCTCTCAACCATCCCTGGCTCGAGCCATACCTGCCAGGCCAAAACTCGTTCCTTAAGGTCGAAAATCCGCCGCACGGCCCAGACGCAGATGGAGTAGAGCAAGGGGAAATAAATGTATGTTTTTAACGGCAGAAATTCCGTTAGGACCTTGACCCCGTTGTCGAGAACATGTTCAGCCCTTTTCTTATCCATTAGGTTACTTGTAACATAAATGGGGACACAATACCAATTTCCGAATTGCAAAAATAGCAGAAAACTCCAGAGGAAAATCCGGAAATTCGGAAATTGGTATTGTGTCCCCAATTTATTTGACTTTTCCCCATGACTCAAGTACCTTTGAGATGTCTATTGAGGAGGCTCTCATGTTTTTATTCGGACCCATAGGACCGACGGAACTCCTGCTCATCCTGCTCATCGTCATCATCATTTTCGGCGCCCGAAAACTCCCCGACCTCGGCAAATCCCTGGGGGAAGGAATTAAGAACTTCAAGAAGTCGATGCACACCAAGGAAGGCGAGGATAAGGACAAGCCCTCCGGGAAGGACGACTCGCCCTCCAACTGATCCGTTATGAAACGGACCATCGAAAAACTCACGGAAGCGCGGCGGTCGAAAGAGGAAGCGATCGTCCAGCGCGCCGCTAAGCTTAAAGCGAAGGACGAAGACGACTCCCTCATCCGAAGATCCATCCACCTGAAAGAATCCCTCGTCCGTCTTGAACAGCTGGCCAAATCCCTCGAAGTCCTGCTGGCCCAAAAAAGACCCCTTTTAGGGCTCAAACGTCCCGGTGTGCCGGCGGAGTTCGTCGGCGCGGCCGCGGCCACCCTCAAGGAAGCCGCGACGCTCATCGATGACCAAGCCAAAGAGACTCGCGCCCAAACGGCCGCTATCCTCGAGCTCATTAAAAAGCTGCCCCCCCTGATGGAGGCCAAAGACAAGGAATTGGAAGCACGGGCAAGCAATCACGTCGGCATGATCTTCAAGAGCATGGAGTGGCGGGTGGACAAACTTGCGGCCGAATACGAGGACGTCCAAATTCTGATGAAGAAATTCTTCCTCGTCCGGGAGAAGCTGGAGGCCCTCATCCAGGCTCTGGAAAAAGGGAAGAAGCCGTCTCCCCCCGATGTCCAGGCCGCCCTCGGGCCCCTTGAGGATTGGCGCTACGCCGGATTCGAGAACAGGTTCAGGGGCTCAGAAGAGGATATCCGGAAGCAACAGGCGGGTTACGCGAAGGCCTTCCGGAAAGGCAGCAAGGTCCTTGATCTCGGCTGTGGACGGGGAGAATTCCTCGACCTCCTCCGGGAGAACGGCATCGACGGAGAGGGCGTCGACCTCAACGGACAGATGATCGACATCTGCCTCGACAAAGGATTGAACTGCCGGCAGGGAGATATCCTCGAGCGCCTGGCCCAGGCCCCGGACGGCTCCCTGGATGGGATCTTCTCCTCCCAGGTCGTCGAACACCTGCCTCCGGCTTACTTAAAAAAGCTGGTGGAGACGGCTTATGCCAAGCTCGCAGCAGGAGGGACGATAGTCCTCGAAACCGTGAACCCGGTTTCGGTCTTCGCCCTGGTCCAAATCTACTACCTCGACATCAGTCACGAGAAACCCGTTCATCCCCGGGCTCTCCAGTTCATGCTCGAGAGCGTGGGATTCTCGGACGTCGAGGTCCGTTACTCGGCCCCCTTGAACGCGGAGCGGCTTCGGGAACTGCCCGGTGCTGATGCGAAAACGTCGTTGATGAACGAGAACATCGACCGGCTTAACGACCTCCTGTTCGCGCCCCCCAACTACGCGGTCCTGGGGAAGAAGAGATGACCGGGCGGCTTTATGCGGGTTTTGACCTTGGCGGAACCCAGCTTAAGTATGGCCTCATCGACGAAGGCGGAGCCATCGTCCTCAAGGAAAAGACCCCCAGCCCGGGCTCCATCGACGGCCTTTTGGGTCTCCTGGAACGGATCTGGCAGGATCTCAAGAAGCGTCGCCCGGGGAGGATCAAAGCGGTCGGGTTCGGCTTTGCCGGTTTTTTCAGCCTCCGGGAGCGGAAGATCCTCCACTCCCCCAATTATCCGAGTCTCAACGGCTTCGATCTCGTCCCGGCATTAAAAAGATTTCTGGATGTCCCCTTCCTTATCGACAACGACGCCAACATGGCCGCTTTCGGGGAATACAAACACGGGGCCGGGCGCGGCGCCCAGTCCCTGGTCCTCCTAACCGTTGGAACGGGCATCGGGTCCGGGATCATCCTCGACGGCAAACTTTGGCAGGGCAAATGCGGTTTCGCCGGAGAGCTCGGCCACATCACGGTCAACCCGGAAGGATCGAAGTGCAACTGCGGCAACGTCGGATGTCTGGAAACCGAGGCATCGGCCCCCAAGATCGTCAAAAACTACGTAGCGCTCGCCGGAAAGGATGAAGGGCTGACCTCGGAGGACATCTATAACCGGGCAAAACTGGGCGATCAGGCCGCCCGGGAGAGCTTTGCCCGTTGCGGCTATTACCTGGGGATCGGATTGGGCATCGTTATAAACTTCCTGAATCCCGAAAGGATCATCTTGGGGGGAGGGGTCATGACGACGGGCGAATTCCTCTTGGCCCCGGCCCTGGAAGAAGCCCGGAGGCGTTCCCATAGGGTGTCTTTCGCCTGTTGTTCCATAGACAAAGCCGGCCTGGGCAACGACGCTGGCCTCATCGGGGCGGCTTCCTGGGCTGCGGATCAAGCCTCTCTCGAAAGCTATTGACCCTGCTCGTCTGGCCCGGAACCGCAACCATTCTGGAGAGGCGGCCGTTTAAATGTTTTGCATCTCAGGCGGAAAAAACGATATAATGCCCGAGTCCAACAAAGAATTAAAGCGTAGATTATCAAGGAAATAAGCCGGTCGGAAAGGAGGCCGCCGTGATCAAGAAACCGAGTCCCGCCCTAACGGCGCTCATCGTGGTTCTCGCTCTTGTATCCACCTCGTTTGCCGACCGCCTCACCGGTTCCCTAAAGGGGCGAATCACGGATAAGCAGGGCTATCCCCTGCCCGGCGCCTTCATCTACCTTTCCTCGCCGGCCCTGCTCGGGGTTCAGAACTACATCACGGCAGAAACGGGAAATTACGCTTTCATCCAGCTGCCGCCCGGCACCTATAAGGTGACGGTGGAGATGCCTGGATTCAAGACGGTCAATGTCGACAACCTCCGCGTGGACGTCGGGAAGGCCTTAACCCTGAATTTCAAGTTGGAAGCCACGGAGATCGAGGAGGAGATCACCAGCCTCGGGGTCACTCCCCTGGTCGATACCCAATCCGCCAAGAACCCATTCGTGGCCGACAAAGACCTCCTAAGTCACGCTCCCCTGACCAGGGATTTCGCTTCGATCGTCGGGCTGGCACCCGGAATCGTCGCCGATCCGGCGTTTCCGGACCGAGACTTCGCCGTCCACGGTTCGACGGTCAGGGCCAACGCCTTCGTCTTCGGGGGAGTCAACCTCACAGATCCATTGACAATGGCTCCGTTGGCGAACCTCAACGTCGACCTGGTCGAGGAGGTTGAGTTCGAGACGACCTCTCATCCCGCCGAAACTTATCCCGCCGAAGGAGGATTCATCAACGTCGTGACTAAGTCCGGCGGGAACCAATTTCTCGGCGTCCTCCATCTCACCCATTCGAGCGGATCGCTCTCCAAGGAGCTTTGGTCGGAAAAGGAACTGGCCGAAAAAGGGATCTCGGCGCCGCCCGCGGCCCAAAGGCACTGGGATTTCTCTCTCAGCATGGGCGGACCGATCATAGAGAATAGGGCTTGGTTCTTCACAAACACTCGCCTGAACCTCCGCTCCAAAGAGACCCCCTTTGAGCCCTGGACGGACCCGCTCGGCTCCATTCATAACGTTTATCGCTGGCGCAGCCGTGACCTCATGACCTTTCTTAAAATCAGCACTCAGGTCACCTCGAATATCCGGGCCGTAGCCTCGGTTAATTACCAGGACCAGTATCAGCCCATCTACGAATCCTATCTGTCCCTGAGTACGCCCAAGGAGACCAGCCGGGTCCTGGACCACGACGGCCTGTTCATGGCATCTGGGATCATCAATTACAGGATGGACCAGAACACGTTCGTCGATATCTCCGTCGGGCTCGCCCAGCGCTCAAAGCCTCTCCTTCTCAACGTCAGCGGACAGAACCTGCCCTATTACACGGATGCGGCATCGGGCCGCGTTTGGGGGAGCGCTCCATTCAACGAGAAGTCGACGAGCCGGCGGTTCAAGGCAGCGGTGTCCATCACCCGGGTCCAGCACGGAATCATGGGGATTGCCCACGAACTCAAGGCCGGAGCTGAATATGAGGACGGCTACGGGGATATGATGACCTGGAAGGACGACAATCTCGCCCTGACCTATCTTAACGGCAGCCCCTATTATTATGGGACCGCCTTGTCTCCCAAGACCGGAAACACCGTGGGCAAAGGGTTGATCTCATTTTCCCTGGCCGGCAAGGCCAAAGGAGATGTGATCCTCAAAGAGGAAGTGAAGAGACTTGGCTTCTACGTCCAGGACGCCATGACCATCGCCCAGCGGGCTACGATCCACCTCGGAGTGAGGTTCGACCGCAGCTCGGCCCGATTGCCAGCCATGGTAAGAACCGAAAGTGGAAACGCCGTTTCGGTCAAGATCGGGACCGACCTGATCAAGCCTATCTGCGACCGGAATCCTTACGGTCAAAACGTTATCCAGCCTTGGGACCAGATCATGGTTTGGAACGCCTTTTCGCCGCGGGCCGGGCTGAGCCTGGACGTCCTCGGGAATGGAAAGTCCGTTCTCAAAGCCTCGTTCTCGCGGTATTCGGAATATCTCAACCTCGGTTACATTCAGGAAATGGCGCCTTTCTCACCGACCCGCTCCCATTCTTTTGATTGGTACGATGAGAACGGGAACGGCACGGTGGATACGACCGACACGTATACAATCTTCCCCGATGACTACCTGATTTACCAGGAAAGCTATTTCAAACAACGAATTTCCCCCGACGCCAAAGCACCGAACACGAATGAGTTGACCGTCGGCCTCCACCAGGAGATCAGCAAGGACCTTACGGTTTCCCTCGAATATATCGCCAAAAACAAGACGAACATCCTGGAGAACGTCCTCTACGATCCCAACTCGGGCGTCGAATGGTATTCCGCAGACAGCCTGTCCCGGAGCTGGTGGGTTCCCTTCAAAACGATCGTTCCGGCCGCAGGAAACTACGAGGAAACCCCGCTGACGGTCTTTTTCAGGTCCGACTCCGCCCCCCCCGTCTTTGACCGACTCCAGAATGTCCCCCAGCTCAAGAGGAAATACGGCGCGTTCGAGCTGACAATCCGGAAGCGGATGTCCGATAATTGGCAGTTCTACGGTTCCCTGGTTTGGGGCAAAGCCACCGGAAATATCGGACTCGGTTCAGCGGCCTCCTCTGGATTTTCCACGGCCGTCGGGACGCCCAACTCTTTTGTAAATGTTCCGGACGACTCCCGGCTCGACCTGGATCGTCCAACCTCCATCCATGTCATGGGCACTTACAAGTTTCCCTTGGACTTCTTCCTGACGCTTTATTTCTCCCGCTGGAGCGGAATGTCCTGGGCCAGGACCGTGACCATCCTGCCCCCGGGTTCCTGGGCCCAGGAGAACGGCGTTCCGGCTACGCCTGTCACGGTTTTCCTGGAGAAACCGGGGTCCCGGCGGACCGGCTTCGAAGAGAGTTTGGACCTCAGGATTGAAAAAGAATTCGTGTTGAGCAACCGGAAAAGCCTGAGGCTTTTCGCGGATGTTTTCAACCTGCTCGGCCACAAGTCAAGCTTTCTCGACCTCAACGATGCGGGGTTTTGGTTCCCGGAGGCGGAAAATTCAAACTTAGGACAACGGGTGCTCAGCCCGACGTTCGAAAAATATCTGTCCGTGAGCGGATCCCGGACGGTACAGATCAGCTTAAGCCTTGAGTTCTAGTCCAGCCGGAACTCGACGGCCTTTTTGAGCTCTTCGCCTTCCGTCGAATTTTTAATGGCCAGCTCGAGAATGTTCTTCCCCTGCCGGAGTGCGTCCAGATTCCCCTGGAGGACGATCGGGAACTCGATCTCGTAGGACTCTTTCCGCCGCTCTTTGAGTTCATCCTCCCCGGCCGAGATCTCGAAGGTTTTCCTGTCTCTCCAAAAAACTGTCCCGGATGCGGTCTTCAACTCGGCCTTGACATCCAGAGTCGTCTCGAGCTTTCCATCTCGGGCGATGAACCAAAGTCCCCTATAAGGGACGTCGATCGTGATGCTCCCCTCATAGCGCTCGCCGGCAGAGGTCTTCTTCTTGATGACGACGTCGTAGTCGAAGAATTTCTTTTCCTGGGTGAAGGTCTTCTGGAAGTGTGCCTGGGCGATATTGAGCTCCTGGAGGTGTTCCAGGTTGACGGCCGTCATGGCGTAATTCCCCGAGCAGTGCTCGTCGATGAAGTATACGGGAAATGCCCCGTAATACCAGACCTCGCGGCAGAAACCCCTCGCGTCCATCGGATAGGTCAGCCTTTCAGTCGGCGGGCCAAAGAGGATGTAGATCCGACCGCGGTCCGTCAGCCATCCCGGCTTCCCCTCGCCGTGGAAGGCATCGCTGGAATGATCGACGCGCTTGAGATACTCAGTTTTATACTCATTCTCTTCGGTCGTCGGATCGGGGTCCCGGCGTTTCCAGAATTCCTCCTTGAACGCGGCCTTCTCAGCGTCGGGGAGCTCGAGGAAAATCTTGCGCTCCTCCCCGGTCATGATGTACTGGACTTTGGACACGAAATCCCGGTCTTCGGGTCCCAGTTTGCGCTCCAGATTGTAAAGCCGGCACGAGGTCCCCAAGGCCGCGAGCACGAAGATGGCCGCCCAGTAGAGTTTTTTCATTTCATCGAATCCTTGGAATCATTATAGCAGATTCCCTGCCAATGGGAGTGGGTCAATGGATTGGGAAAAAAAGCTGGTGCGGAAGGGGGGACTTGAACCCCCACGGCCTTACGGCCATAAACTCCTGAGGCTTACGCGTCTGCCAATTCCGCCACTTCCGCAGCCTGAAAAGTTTCAGGTCAAGACGATAATTATAGCCAGAAAAAGACCGCCTGTAAAGGCGCCCTTTGCTTCGCTCTCTGCCTCGACTTGACAAACGCCTGCCCAGCCGTTATCTTTAAGCCAGTGGCTTCAACTTACGAATCCCTTCCACGAGGCCCTTCTCCATCTCATAACCCTTAAGGAGGTTTTATGAAATTTACAGGCCGCGCCCAAATCGAGACCCTGACGAAATTTAACAGTGAAAACTTCCCCGTCACCTCGCTCTATCTCGATACCGACAAAAGCCGATTGTCAAAGAAAGAGATCTCCGTCTCGCTCAAGAAAATCCTCAACGAGGGCAAGACGCGCTCCGAAGCCATAGACTTCAGCCGGGAAAAGAAGGAATCGCTGGCCCTTGATCTGGAGAAGATCGGCGCCTTCTGCGCCCAGAACCTCGGGTCCTACAACCATCCCGGACTCGCGCTGTTCGCCTGCTCCCGGAAAGGCTTCTGGCTGCCGCTGTTCCTTCCTCACGGCCCCCGGAACAGGTTCGTCGTCGCCCAGACTTTTTATGTCCGGCCGCTTCCGGCCATCCTGGACAGATACCGGCGCATCTGTGTCTTTCTTACCAGCCGGCGGGAAGCCCGATGGTACGAAGTCTATATGGGAGAGATCACCCCTCTCGACAAACTCGCCAGCGACGTCCCGGGCCGGGTCAAGAAAGGGGGATATGAGGGCTACGAGTCCAAGCGAATCGAGCGGCATATCGAAGCCCACGTCCTGGAGCACTTCAAGAAGGCCTCCCAGATGACGTTCGATATCTTTAAGAAAAACCATTTCGCGTCCCTGTTCCTGGGCTGCGAGGACGATTCTTATCGCGTCCTCGAGCCCCTCCTCCATGCTTATGTCAAGGACCGCCTCAAGGGCCGAATGAAGGCCAAGCCGACCGACCCCGCCGCGGCAGTCTTCAAGGAGGCCGAGGAGATCGAGAACGGGCTGAAGAAGGAGGAAGAGTCGGAAGTTGTCCAAAAGCTCATTGCCGAGCTCGAACGCGGAGGCCTGGCCTGCTCGGGGGTGAGGGAGACGCTGCAGAGGCTTAACCAATTCGAAGTTCAGACACTGGTCGTTACTCACAATTTTTCTAAGGAAGGCCGGGCCTGCCCCAACTGCAAATTCCTCTATCTCGAGGATGAAATCTGCCCGGTTTGTCAGAGGAAAACGGACCCTGTCGCGGACGTCATCGACGAGGCCATCGAGGCGGCCCTGAAGCACAAGTGCACCGTCAAGCAGATTGAGACGGCCACCCGCCTCGACCGTTATGGAGAGGTCGGAGCCTTCTTGAAATACAAGTTGTGATCGGCTTGGACCGGACTCTTGCGATCTAGGCTTTCTTTTCCTTGAACCTGACCTTTTCAAAATAGCTATAGATAATCGGGATGACGAACAGGGTTAGGAACGTCGTAGCCAAAAGCCCTCCAAGGACGGTGACGCCCATCGGCGCCCTGAATTCCGCCCCGGATGAAGTCGTTAAAGCCATGGGCAGCATCCCCAGCACGGTCGTCAAGGCCGTCAGCAACACCGGCCTGAGGCGCGTCGAGCATCCCAGGAGGAGGGCTTCCCGTTTTGTCATCCCTTTCCGGACAAGCTGGTTGACGTAATCGATCATGACGATCCCATTGTTGACGGCGATGCCCTCGAGAAGGATGAACCCGATAAAGACGGGCAGGTTGACCGGCCTCCCCGAGACCATAAGCCCTATGACGACGCCTATAAACCCGAGGGGGATCGTGAACATGATGATGAACGGGTGGAGGAGGGATTCGAACTGCGAGGCCATGACCATGTAAATGAGAAGTGTCGCCAGAGCCATGGCGCCGAAGAGGACCTTGAAGGCGTCGATCATCTGTTCGTAAGCCCCCCCATACTCGATGATATAGCCCGGGGGGAGCTCCCTTTCCAGGCCGCCCAGCCTCCTCTTGATGTCCCTCACAACGCTTCCCAGGTCCCGGCCGACGATGTTCCCCGTGATGGAAACGCGGCGGGATTGGTTTTCGCGGCTGATCTGCATCGGTCCGCTTCCCTTTTCGATCGTAGCAATCTGGTCCAGGTAGATTGTTTTATTGAGGGCCGTGAACAGGGGGATGTTCGCGACCTCGGCGATGTTGTCCCGATACGGCATCTTAAACCGGACGCGAACGTCGACTTCCTCGTCAGCATCCCGGTAACGCGTCGCCACCTTGCCCAGAGTCGCCGCCTCGACGGTCGCCCCGACCTGGCCGATCATGAGTCCCAGTTGGGCGGCCCTTTCGCGATCGATACGGATGTGATATTCAGGCTTGGCAGCGGCCAGCGTGTGGGTTGCATCCCGTACGCCCTCGATGTCCTTGATCCGGTCTACGATGAGCGTAGCGGTCCGCTTGAGCACGTCGAGGTCTTTCCCGAAGAGCTTGATGTCGATGGGAGTTTGGGCTCCGCCCATAAAGCTCGAAGAAATATCCAGGGATTCGAACTTGGCGTCTTTGATCTTGGGCAGTTTTGCTCGCATGCTTTCAAGGATCTGGTCCGCGGACCTCGACCTTTGTTCTTTTTTCTTAAGACCTATATAAAAAACGGCTTCATGGGGGCCGGTCGCGTTCGAGGACGAGGAGGCATCCGACGGATTCACCTCTGCCGCGGATCCGACCTGAGCTGAAACGATTGTGATCTCCGGCTCCTGTCTGGCCAGGCTCTCGATGAAAAGGGTAACCCGGTTCGTTTCCGCGAGCGAGGTCCCTACGGGCATGCTGAGCTTGAGAAAAAGCATGTCTTGGTCCATGTTGGGCATGAACTCCGTCCCCAGAATGGGCACAAGGACCAGAGAAACGATAAACATCCCGATGACCGCGAGGAGAAAGACAAGACGCCGGCGAAGCGATGCCTCGAGGAGACGCCGATAATAAGCCTTGGCGTTCTCGAAACCTTGCCAGGAAAGATACCAAGGTTTCTTTCCGGCGGGTTCAGGATTTTTACGGATGGCCGCGACCTTCTTGAAAAGGAAGGAAGAGAGAAGCGGCACGATGGTCAGGGCGACGAAAAGCGACGAGATCAACGAAAAGGCGATGGCCAGGGCCAAACCCCTGGTGAACTTGGCCGTAATGCCTGAGGCGAAGACCATGGGCAGGAAAACGACGATCGTGGTCAAGGTCGAAGCCGTTATGGCCAAGCCAACCTCGGAGGCTCCGATGACCGATCCTGACCGGCTGTCCTTCCCCTCCTCAATATGCCGGAAGGTGTTTTCGATGACGACGATGGCATTATCCACGAGCATCCCTACCCCCAGGGCCAACCCCCCCAGGGTCAACATGTTCAGGGTGTAGCCAGCGGCGTAAAAAGCGATGAACGTCGTGATGATAGACAGAGGTATGGCTATAGCGATGATCAGGGTCGGACGCCAGTTGAGGAGGAAGATGAAGATCAGGATGATAGCCATAAGGCCTCCCTTCCAGGCGTTGTCGGTTGTCCGCTTTGTAACCTGCTTGACCATATCGGACTGGTCCATGACTTGATGGAACTTGATGTCGGCCGGGAGATTCGACATAATCCTGCCCATCTCCTTGTGCACGGCGTCTCCGACCAGGGCCGTGTTGGCCCCGGATTGTTTAATAACGATCAGGAAGACGCCTTTTTCACCCTGGATGCGGGCTTCGTAGCGTACCTCCTTTATGGTATCTCTGACCTCCGCGATGTCATCAACATAGATGGGCTCCCCATTGGAACCTGATCCGACGACCGTGCGCCGAATGTCGTCGAGCGACTCGAACTGACCAAGGGTCCGGACCAAACGGTCCGTATAGCGCTCGACAAGGTTCCCGGCCGGCGTGTTGGCGTTCTGAGCCTGGAGAGCCAGGATGACCCGGTCAAGCGTCAGGTTGCGGGACTCCAGGGCCCTTTTATCCACGTCCACGTGAACCTCGCGGATATCGGTAGCGAAGACCTGGGCCGAGGCGACGCCGTCGATCCTTTCCAGCCGAGGGGCTACTTCGTCTTCGATGAGCTTCTTCAGCTCGAAGATCGGCCTGTCGGAGGTAATCCCCCAAAAGATGATAGGAAACTGGCTGAAGTTGAACTTGACGACCAGCGGCTCGGAGGCGTCGGGTGGGAGATAGTTTTTATACATTCCGATCTGGTCCCGCAAATCCTGGGCGGCGAAATCGAGGTTCGTCCCCCATTCAAACTCGGCGCTGATGGCGGAGACTCCTTCGGAGGTCAGGGAGGTCACCTTTTTGATGCGGCTAACCGAGCTGACGATTTGCTCCAAGGGCTTGGTGATGGTCGTTTCGATGTCCTCCGATGAAGCGCCGCTGTAGGTTGTGATGACGGACACCGTGGGGAAATCGATATCCGGGAAAAAATCCAGGCCCAGTTTGGAGAACGAAATAAAGCCGACGACGACCAGAATCATGGCCATCATAGTCGTCGTGACTCGCTTGCTGACCGAAAATTCGGGAAGTTTCATGATTTGACCTCTTCCGTAACCTCGACGGGTGTCCCCGGCTCGAGCCCGAAATTACCCTCGACGACAACGACCTCGCCCTCGGCGATTCCACTCAGGATCTCGACCATCGTCGTATTCTGGATGCCAAGAGTCACGTCGCGCCTTACGGCCTTGCCGTTCTCGACAACGATGACATAGGCGTTTTCCAGAACGGCCTGCTGGGGAACGACGAGAGCCGATTCATGACTGTTGACCTCGAACGTCACCTCACAGAACGTGCCGGGCCGCAATTCCAGCCCGGGATTATCGAAAACGGCCTCGACGAGGAACTTCTTGGTGGAGGGGTCGGCCGTCAGGTTGGCAATGGTCACCTCACCCTTGAATTCCCGCCCCGGCAAAGAAGGGGTCTTCAGGAGAACCGTCTGGCCCTTCCGGATACGGGAAATATCGCTTCC
>Ga0136653_10000713_pt1 | contig 17508 bp, 13 predicted proteins | sample LakKivw275mmetaG_FD_94866 | JGI IMG/M metagenome (GOLD analysis project Ga0136653, IMG submission 94866) | Anoxic lake water microbial communities from Lake Kivu, Rwanda to study Microbial Dark Matter (Phase II) - Lake Kivu water 275m metaG... | ecosystem: Environmental > Aquatic > Freshwater >...
CCCCGGCCTAGACGGTCCATGGCGCGCGGTGCGGGTAATCGAGCCGGCGGTTGGCCTCGTCGTCGCCGACGAAATGCTCGGCCTCGGGGTCCCACTTGAGCTTCCGGCCGAGCTTCATGGCGATGTGGGTCATGACGCAGATCGAATTCGACCGATGACCGACTTCGACCGGGGCGATGGGGTCCTTGCGGCCGCGGACGGCCTCGAGGAAGTTCTTCATGTGGTTGCCGCTCTGGATGAGCTTGACCTCGCCCTGGCCGGGCTTCCACTTCAGGATAGCGGGGTCGGAGGCCTTGATGGCCCCCCGCTCGACAAAGACCCAGCCCCGGTCGCCCTCGAAGCGGACGCCGGCCGGTTCGCCGGTCTCCATGATCAGCCGGACGCCGTCCTTGTAGACCGCCTCGGCCTGGAACTTCGTGTGGACGTTGAACAGACCGCGGTCGGGGAACTCGGCCTTGGCCTCGATGCTGACCGGGCCGGTGAGGTCGCTGCCGTGGCCCCACTGGGCGATGTCCATCATGTGCGAGCCCCAGCCGGTGATCATGCCCAGGCAGTAGGGCTCGATCTGGAGCCAGCCGGGCCGTTCGTAGCTGCGCTGCGGATGGCAGCGGTCCTCGGTGAAGGGGGCGACGGCCGTCGGGCCCATCCAGGCGTCATAGTCGAGGTTCGGCGGCACGGGCTCGGGGCGCGCGTCGCCGCTGCCCACGTCCTCGGGCACCCAGGTCCGGATCGTGTGGATCTTGCCGACCCGGCCGTTGCGGGCCAGCTCCGAGGCCATGAGGAAATGGATGGACGAGCGCTGCTGCGAGCCGACCTGGAGGATGCGCTTGTTCTTCCGGACCGCCGCGACGAGCTTGCGGCCCTCGGCGATCGAATAGGTCAGCGGCTTCTCGAGATAGACGTCCTTGCCGGCCTCGACCGCGGCGATGGCGTGGGCGGCGTGCCAGAAGTCCGGCGTGACGATGAGGACGCCATCGATGTCTTTTCGGGCCAGGAGCTCGCGGAAATCATGGTAGGCCTTGACCGTCCCCGAGGCGTCCTTGCCGGTCTCGACCGTGTAGATCTTCTCGGCCAGCCACTGGGCATCCTCGACGCGGTGGGAGTCGATGTCGCAGACGGCCACGACCCGGGCCCCGGCCTCGAGGCCGCGGTAGATGAGCTCCTGCATGTCGCCCTGGCCCTGGCGGCCGACGCCGATGCAGCCGAACTGGAGGACATCGCTCGGCGCGGGCCGGGCGAAGACCGACGACGGGACGATGGCCGGGGCGACGGCCGTGGCCGCCGCGGCCTTGAGGAACGATCTGCGGTTCATGGGCACCTCCTAGATTAAGGAAATGATCTTGACGACGGCGCCGGCGGCGACGACGAGGATGGCCAGGAGCAGCAGGGCGTTCCAGACGGCCCCCTTGAGGCCTTTCGGGACGGCGTCGCCGAGGTAGCTCCGTTTGTTCTGGAGTATGAAAAAACCGATGTAGGCGATGGGCACCATGACCAGCGCCACCGACGAGGCCAGCACCGGCAGCCAGAACGGCGTCGGATAGAAGGCGCCGAGGATACCGATGTTGGCGGCCATGGTCGCCGCCCGGTAGCGCCAGCCGCGCGGCTCGAAGCCCAGCATCTCGCTGAGGACGAAGCCGCAGATGACCATCTCGATGGTCAGGGTCGTGAAGCACATGCCCAGGACGCCGAGCGAGAAAACAACCCGGCCCGCGGCCACGCCGGCCACCGGGGCCAGGGCGTGGGCGGCGTCGACGGCGTCCCTCACCCGGATGCCCTGGACGTGGAGGGTGTTGGCGCAGGCGATGATGACCAGGCTCGTGGCCAGGACGAAGGGGATGAACATCGAGGTGGCCAAGTCGAAATTCTTGAGCCCGCGATGCTCCTGGCCCCAGCCCCGGGCGAGGAGCGTGTAGGGATAGAGGAAGGTCATGTTGACGCCCACGGCCGCCCCGAGCGCGCCGAGCACGATGGTCAGGCCCTCGCGGTCCCGGGGGATGTGGAAGCCGAGGTAGCCCTTGAGCAGAGCCTTGAGGTCGATGCCCGTCTTGACGACAACCAAGAGGAAGAAGAGGCACATCAGAAGGACGAGGCATTTCAGGGCGCGTTCGAAAAGACGGACCGCCCGGCGGCTGCCCCGGCCGTAGCTCCAGCAGAGGGCCGTCGCGGCGACGAGCAGGGCCAGGGCGATCGGCGCCCGCGGCACGTCGAGGCCGGCGACATCGAAGATGTCCCTGGAGACGCTGACCCCCAGGGAATATTGAGGGAACTGGAAGACGATCGAGGCCAGGAACACCACGGCCCCCCACGAGACGGCCAGGGCGGGATGCAGCCTCTTTCGAAAGGCCTCGTAGGGTCTCTCCTCGGTCGCCAGGAGCTGATGCCCGATGGCCGAGAACATGACAACGCCCAGGGACATGGCCACGGGCTGGACCCAGAGCAGGTCGTATCCGAAAACGGCCCCGGCGAAGATCGAGGAGCCCGCGGAACCGGCGCCCAGGGTCAGCGCGCTCTGGACCCAGCCCGGCCCCGAGAGCGACCAATAGCCCCGCCAGCGCCGCCACAGGCCGCGGCGGGCGGCGATCTCCCTGAGCCGCGCTTTCTCACTCTCCAAGGCCTCGGCATCGCGGGCCTGGACGAACGGGACGCCCCGGCGGGCGGTCTCGGGGATCTCAGGGTCGGTCACGCGGCTCGCCTACTTCTTCACTCCGGTGTCCTTGGCCGGCCCGACAGGCTCGAAGGAGGTCACGGGGCGCAGAATGCCGCACATGCCCAGGGTCGTTTCTCCCGCGGGGATGTGCAGGATCGGGGCTGATTCCACGGACGCTCCGGGCAGCTTCTCGAGGCGCTTGCGGAACCGCAGGCCCCAGGCCATCGGGCCCCGCTCGACGGCCCGGCCGAAACTCGAGACCTGAGAAGCGGCGGCCTTAAGGTGGACGCGGATGAAGCGGGCCAGCTCCGCATAATAGGCCGGTTGGTCCTTCGTCCACAGCTCGAGGAAGCCCACATAAGCGCGGACGGCCGCATCCCGCCGGGCGAGGGCCCCTTCGAGCCCTTTGGCTTTGGCCAGGCCGGCGAGCCGGCCGTACTCGTCCGGGTCCTCGTCGACGGCCTGGCCGAAGTAGATCCGGGCATCTCCCCTCTCGGCCAGGCCGGCGTTGCCCATGACGACGAGAAGGACGAGGTGATCGGTGCTGACCAGTCGGTGGAGCGTCCCCGGCGGGAACTGGAGGTAGCGCCCGGGCTCGAGATCGACCGTCCGGAAGCCGCTCTCCAGGTCGTGGAGCTCGACCCGGCCGTGGCCGCTGATGACGTAGTAGCCCTCGTCGGTGACGGCGTGGACGTGCGGGGAGCCCGACATCTTGCCGTCGGGCGCCGTCCGTTGGTCGTAGACCGTGAGATGGGTCAGCCCGATGCCGCTGATGATGTCCTCGGCCCGGGCGGGGGCGGGTTTTGAAGCCACAAAGGCGAAAAAAAGCCCGGCTAGCAAGGCTCCGGTCTTCATGGGGCCCTCCTCACAGACTTCTTTTATCAAAAGAGGGACGGAAAGAAAAGAGAGATGGGGACACGTACCGCCTGTACATGTCCCCGCCAACTAAAACAGGGGGCTTGAGGGATCGACGAAAAGCGGCGAGGCGATGACGCTCTCGGCCGTGGCGCCCTTGGGCCGGGCGGTCCGGGCTTTGAGCTCGGCGTATTTCTTCCGGGCCGCGGCGACCTCGGGCAGGCCGGCATCGGCGCCCTTCCAGGTGTCGACCAGGACCTTGTACTGCTCGACGGCCCGGTCGATGTCGCCTTTGGCCTCATAGAGCGCCGCGAGGCGCAGCCGGCTGAACGGATGGATCAGGGCGCTCTCCCGGGCGGCGGCCTCCGGCGAGATGAGGCGCTCGTATTCGGCGATGGCCTTGTCGGTCCGGCCGCTCGCCTGGTAGACCCGGGCGGCGAAATCGGTGAGGAAGGGCAGGTTCTTCTGCTGGACGGTCGTCGAGGAGCTGAGGTTGATCATGACCGGCGGCCCCTCGGCGAAGACCTTGAGGGCCTCCCCGTAGGAGCGCTCGGCGAACAGGATCTCCCGCTTCAGATGGTTCAGGGCGGTCAGGTTGTAGGCCTTTTCCTTTTCCCCGATCGAGGCCGACAGGCCCGCGATCGCCTCGAGCTTCGCCTTGGCCGCGGCGGCATTCCCGGTCTTGACGTCGTAAAGGCCCGAGTACAGGAGATCGTAGATCTTGTTCAGGCTCTCCGTCCCCTGCTTCGTTTCCGCCCGGTAGGCCATGCGCCGGTCGAGGAAGGATCTATAGAGATCGTAGCGGCCCCAGTCGAACGAGATCCATAGGCCGTCCCTGAGGCTGATGTCGGCTAGGGACTTGTTGCCCGAGGACTTGGCCAGCTCGACGGCCGTCTCCAGCTCGGCCAGCGATTCCTTGAGCCGGCCCATGAGCGAATAATAGAAGCCCTTCCACATATGGCCGTCGGCCTTCATGCCGCCGCTCTGGGCGTGGGCGATGAGGTAATCGACCCAGTGCAGGGCCGCGTCGTAGTCGCCGTCCATGGCGTAGAGATACGCGAGCTTCCAGGTCGAGGCGAAGCCCGGCTTGAGGGCCAGGGCCTGCTGGTACTTGGCCCGGGCCACATCGAACTTGCCGGTCAGGAAATAGAGGTCGCCCATGGAGTCGAGGGGGTTGGCGTCGCCCGGAGCGGCCGCCGCGTAGCGGTCGAACGTCTTTAAGGCTTTCTCGATCTCGTTCATGTCGACGTAGGTGTAAGCCAAGAGGTTCAGGGCGTAGCCGAAGCTCGGGTCGATGGCCAGGGCCTTATCGAATTCGGCCACGGACTCGGCGTATCTCTTCTCGTTCTTATAGAACCAGGCCAGCTCGGCATGGGCCCGCTTGTTCCCCGGATAGGCCTTGATGACGCCCTGGAGGCCCTTGACGTAGCCGTCGACGTCCTTGTTCAGCCAAGCCGACAGGGCGCTCATGTAAAGCGCGTCCTCGCCTTTGCCGGGGCTGGCCTGGCTGAGCTTCTTGAACGTCTCCAAGGCGGCCATCGCTTCCGGGGCCTGGGCCAGGCTGTTGTACACGCGGGTCAGGTAGAAATAGGCCATGGCGAATTTCGGGTCCTTTTCGACCGCCTTCTCGAAGGAGACCCGGGCATCGTCGAAGTAGTAGCGGTCGAAGTCCTCCTGGCCCTTGAGGAACCACTCGTAGGCCTCCATGGAGGCCGTGGCGACTTCCGTGATGGGCTTCGATCCCTTGGCCACGTCGCGGTCCGAGAGGCCGACGCCCTTCGAGATCTCCCGGCTGAGCTCGTCGATCTGGGTCCTGAGGATGCTCCCGACGCCCTCGCCCCGCGAGCCCGTGCTCTTGAGGAGGTTCTTCGTCTGGACGTCGTAGATCTTGGCGTCGGTGGCGAAGAGGTTCTCCGCCTTGGTGAAGCTCCCCATGACGATGGCGTCGACGCCCTCGCGCTTGCAGATCTCGAACCAGAGGTCGCGGTCGGCGGGCGTGGCGATGTCCTTGCCCTCCTGGCCCGCCAGGTCGTTCAGCCTCTCCCACGACGTGACCTCGATGTATTTCGACTGCTCGAGGCTGGTGATGAGCAGGTTGGGGATGGCCTTTCTCAGGTATTCGTAGGTGGAATCGCCGGTCAGGTTCTCGAAGCCCACGATCGCGACCGTGCGGGAGGCGCCCTTGGCCTTGGGCAGGAGCTCCTTGATGACGATGCCGGCCGCCATGATGCCGAGGAAGGCCAGGGCGGGGATGGCCGCCTTGCGCCAGGGGAACTTGGGGACGAGGGCCCGGAGGGCCGTCTTGCGCGTGGTCGGGCGGGCCCAGGACACGGGAGTCACGGGGGCCGCCTGGAGCGCCTCCTCGACCCCGCCGAGGTCGCGGCAGACGTCCTCGGTCGTCTGATACCTCTTGGCCGGGTCCTTCTCCAGGCAGCGCAGGATGATCGCGCTCAGCTCGCGCGGGATCTGCGGGTTCAGCGTCTCGGGCTTGGGCGGGGTCTCCGACTGCTGCTTGAAGGCGACGATGAAGGGGGTGTCGGCGGCGAACGGGAGGCGCCCGGTCACCATCTCGAAGAGGATGACGCCGAAGGCGTAGATGTCGGAGCGGCGGTCGGACGCCCTCCCCTCGACCTGCTCGGGCGACATGTATTCGGGCGTGCCGATGACGCTCCCCTCGGCGGTGACGCCGGAGCTGTCCACGGCCCGGGCGATGCCGAAGTCGAGGATCTTGGCGTTGCCCTCCTTGTCGATCATGATGTTGCTGGGCTTGAGGTCGCGGTGGACGATGCCCGCGTCGTGGGCCTCGCTCAGGCCGCTGCAGACCTGCTTGGCGATGGCCACGGTCGTGGCCACGTCGAGCCGGCGCGACCGGCGGATGAAGCTCTTGAGGTCCTCGCCCGGGACGTATTCCATGGTGATGTAGTGCAGGCCCATGTCCTCGCCGAGGTGGTACATCTTGCCGATGTTGCGGTGGGAGATCTTGTGGGTCAGCCGGATCTCGTTGAGGAAGCGCTCGAGGGTCCGGTTGTCCTCGGCGATGTCCGGGCGGATGACCTTGATGGCCACCTCTTCCCGGGTCTTGGTATCGATGGCCCGGTAGACGCGCCCCATGCCGCCCCGGCCGAGGCTCTCGATGATCTGATAGCGGCCGCCGAAGACCGTCCCGGTGTCGAGGTCGAGATTGCGGGATTCGTAGGTCCGGGTCGCCGGGCCGGGCGCGGCCACGGTGCCGGTCCCCTTGTCCTTCTTCCGCAGGCTGGTGGCGCAGTTGCTGCAGAAATTCGCGGTTTCGGAATTCTCTGTTCTGCAGGTGGGGCACAGCGTGGCCATTTTCAGCTTCTTCCTCGACCTCGATCTTCGGGCCGGTCCTCCTCGATCCTCCCTATTTTAGGCCCCGCCCCTCATCAGGTAATACGTTTGAGGGCGATGGAAAGTTGCGGTGCAAAGAACATGCCAAGCCTGAGAGGGCCTGCCCTCCCCTGTCCGTCCCAGGCGAAAGCGAGGCCGTCCGGACCCTGGCCCGCAAGCCTTTACACGCGTTCTTTACAGGAAGGGGTCAGGCCCCAAATTCTTCAATTTCTTCCTGCCTAGTATCAGGGACCCCCGCTTCGTCGGCGAAAATTGAAGAATTTGGGGCCTGACCCCTTCTTATGGTCTTATGGAGAGGGTGATCTTGATGACGCCGCGCTCGCCCGTCGAGGTGAAGCGGCTGATCGGGTCGAAGCTCCGGAGCCAGTTCTTGTTGTAGACGAGGTAGATCTCGTTGCCCGGCTTGATCTGCCAGCGCAGGCGGGCGTTCCAGCCCAGGTCGTTCGACATGTCGTCGAACTGGATGTAGTTCATGAACCCCAGGTCGGGCGAGAGGAAGATATCGGCCTTGAGCTGGTAGACGTTCTCGCTGAAGCGGCCCTCGGGCAGGCGCCCCCGGACGAGGTTCGCGTCGAAGGCCAGGGTGGCGTACCCCTTGAACTTCAGCGTCAGGCCCAAGTTGAGGTTATCGTAGTGCCCCGAATAGAACTGTCCGAAATCGTAGCCGCCCTGGAAAACGACGGGCCTGTGGCCGGCCGTCCCGACGTTCAGCCCGAAGCTCGTGAAATCGTAGGGCCCGGCCGGGAGGATGACCCCTTGGGCGACCTCGAAGTCGTAGGGCATGACGTCGCGGGTCGAATTGACGCTGAAGCCGAAGCTCTCCCCGCTCGGCGTCCGGAAGCTGAACGGCGTCCCCCGCAGCTGGCGCGTCTCGAGCACGCCCGCGAGGTCCCAATAATAGTCCGCGCTCGCGTTGAAGAAGAACTGGCGGACGAACGTGCTGAAGAAGCCCTTCTCGGGCCGCGGCTGGTAGCCGATACTGGCGAAGCCCGTCTGGATCGCCGGCCGCATCATGTAGCCCAGGCCGGGGTCGAGGGCCTCGCCGTAGTAGGCGTAGGTCGTCTGGATGTTCCAGAGGTCGTTCGGGTAATTGGCCCGGAAGCCGAAGCCCTCGTGCCGCCCCTCCTCCTGCTCGTTCCAGTTGTAGACCCCCCAGGCGGCGAGCCAGATGTTCTTGTTGCCCAGGAACCGCGACGAGGAGTAGTTGAAATCGAAGCCGGCGAGCGAGTTTGTCTCCCCCGTCGGGCTGCCGCTCGTGAAGATGAGGCCGATCTTGCTCTCGGCGAAGATGTTCTGGGTGACGCGGGCGGCGAAGAGGTTCTGTCGTTCGATGGGCACCCCCCCCGGCCGTCTCGAACCCGCCCGTGCCGACGTCGAGGACCGAGAGGTTGGTCTTCCCGATCTTGCCGTAGAGCTTGGTCCCGAAATTGACCGGGACCTGCGCCCCCTGGAAAAGCCCGATCCGGCGGCTGAAGAAGGGGGTGAAGCTGACGCTCGAGCTGAAGCTGAAGACCTCGGAGCCCTCGAGGAAGAACATCCGCTTCTCCGGGAAGAAGAGCGGGAAGCGGGTCAGGTTGATGCGCCGCTCGTCGACCTCGGTCTCGGCGAAGTCCATCCTGTAACTGGCCACGCCGACCAGGCTTGGCGTGAAGCTCTTATAGATGTCGAACCCGCCGTCGAGCGCGAGATCGTATCTCCCCGATTCGACGGGGTCGAGGGGGTCCTTGACGGCCGAGGACAGCCCATAGGGCCGGAAGGTGATGCCCAGCCCCTGCTTGATGCCTTCGATCCCGGGCAGGGGCGCCGCTTCGTTGGGATTGTTGAAATTGCTGTCCCGGGTCGTCCCCGAGAGCCGGTTCGTCTCCTGCTTGCGGGCGATCGTCCGCTCAATGTTGATCCCCCAGACCGACAGCCCCGGCCTGAACGAGATCGTCTTGAAGGGGATGCGGATCTCGGTCGACCAACCCTGGTCGATACGCCGGCTCTTGGCCTCCCAGATCCCATCCCAGTTGAGGCTGGAGCTGCCCGCGTAGATCAGGCCTTCGCCCCGGGCGCCGCGCGGATTGACGAAGAAGAGGTAGGCGTTGCGCTTGTCCTGGAACGGGTCGAGCAGGACGCGCACGACGTCGTCGCTCGAGATCGACGAGCCGTGGTGGCCGTACCCGCCGTAGCCCCCGTACCCGCCGCCGCCCCCGCCGCTGTCGTGGGCCATCGAGTTGGCCGAGATGTGGCCGGGCTCGCTGTCGAAGCAGACGACGCCGATGTAAAGGTTGTGATCGTCGTAGAGGACGCGAGCCTCGGTCCTTTCGCTCGGGTCCTCGCCGGGCCGCGGCTCGACCATGCGGAAGCCGTCGACCGCCGCGACCCCGGTCCAGGCGGGATCGTCGAGGAGGCCATCGATCTTCGGCGCCTGGGCGCTCCGGACGGCCTTGATCCCGCCGCCGGCGCCAGTCGCGGCCGGCGCGGCGATCGCGGCGCCGGCGGCCAGGAGCAGCGCGGCCGCGAGCCAAGCGGTCATCGTTCGGCGCGCGGGCGAGGTCGGGTTCTCGTGTCTCGGCATTCTATCGTCTCCTCGGGTCGCCCGCGCGGGCGGGCAGGGACCGGCATAAGAACATTAGACGCGGATCGCGCCAAAAACTTCCCCCGCCGGACCGCCTCCGCCGCGGCCGGCCCGGCTCGGGGCGTCCCGCCTCACTGCGGCAGCCAGCTCGTGATCTGCCGCGAGGTCCGGCCGGCCGTTGGCGGATCGAAGTTCGTCAGGACAATGACGATGTTGCCCGTGCGGGCGTCCCACTCGACAACCGAGTTGATCCCCGGGGCCCCGCCGGCGATGCCCAGGCCCGCCGCGGTGTCGGGCAGGAAGATCCTCTTGTCCTTGAGCGCCAGCACGTACTTGAGCAGGTCCTCGGCCGTGGAATAACCGCCGCCCGCCGACGAGCCCCGTCCCGGCAGGGTGGCGTGATTGAGGACGCGGCCCGGACCTTTCCCGTCCTCGAGGGTGTATCCCTTGGCCAGGTTGGCGACCTTGGCGTCCCGGGCGTACCAGTCGGAGCTCAGCATGCCGCAGGGCTTGAAGACATTGTCCCGGACATAGGCGTAGTAATCCTGGCCCGCGGCCTTCTCGACGACGAGGCCCAGGACGATGTAGCCGCCGTTCGAATACCTGTTGCTCGTCCCCGGCTCGAACTCGAGCGGCAGGTCGGCGAAGAGCGCCAGGTAGTCCTTCAGGTTCCGGATCTTCTCCTTCGGGGTCGCGTCGTAGCGGCTGCCGAAGAAGTCGCCGATGCCGGAGGTCATGTTGAGGAGCTGGCGGACGGTCACCCTGGCCGCCGCGTCGGCGTTGGGATAGTCCGGCAGGAACCTCTGGATCTTGTCGTCGAGCGCGAGCCTCCCCTGCCTCGCCAGCTGGTAGATCGCGACGCGAGTGAAGCTCTTGTTGATCGACCCGAGGTTGAACTTGGTGTCTTTCTTGTTGGGGACCTTGGCCTCGCGGTCGGCGAAGCCGTAAGCGTCCTCGAAGACGATCCGGTTGTCCCTGGCCACGAGAACGACGCCGGAGAACTCGTCGGCCCGGGTCCGTTCCTCGAGGAAGACCCGGACAGCCTTGACGAACTCCGCCTCGTTCGCCTTGGGGTCGGGAATGGTGATCTCGGACGGGTCATCGACCTGCTCGAGCATGATGGCCAGGAGCTTGAAGGGCGCGGTTCTCTCGACCGTCCCCCGCAGCAGGACGCTCCGGCCAGTCCCGGTGACGGCCAGCACCGCCGTCTGGGATTCGAGCTCGGCCACGATCCGGTCGATCTTGAGCGACTGGAGCTGAAGCTTCCCGTTCTGATACCTGATGACCCTCTGGCCGACCGGCGTCTCTTTCAGGGCCGCGGCGGCGAAATGCTCCTCGAAGAAGGCCTTCATCCGGTCGAGGCTGCCGGAATTGAAGGCTTCGATGTAGGCCTTGAGATGGGCCGTGGCCGGTTTGTCCGCCGCGGCGGCCGGCGTCGCCTTCAGGGGGAGGGCCGTCAAGAACAGGGCCCCGGCCGCCAGGGCGGCCAAAGCTATTCGTCCAAACACGCTTCTTCGATGCTCCGTCATGGACCGTCCTCCGGACAGGCTATGTCGCTGCGAGCGAGAGAGGATTATAACACGAGACAGGCCGCGAAAGATGCGGTCGCGACGGATCGAGCTATCGAGGATTCGTAAAGATGAGGAAGGCGCGGCGTTCAGGCAACGACGGACGGGAGGGCGACCTTTTTCCCGTAGAAATGCCTGATGAGGGCCAGGACCGTGTCCGGGATATCGTACCGGAACTCGATGCCGAGATCGAAGCTGCCCCCGTCCTCGCTCTTCCGGCTCCAGATGACCTCGCCGTCGACATCGAGATAATTCGCCCCGTCGAGGTCGACGAAGACGCGGATGACGTAGCCGATCGGAAAGTCCTGCGGACAGCAGATCGAGGCTCCGGTCACGGAGATGTCGTGGGTGTGGGCGGCGATCCCGCCTTCGGGCAGGTTCTTCAGGGCCCGGATCTTATCCTTGATGAAAACGGTGTTCTGTTCCTCGAATCTCTTGTCTTTCCGGTTTTCCATCCGCGGGGCCTCCGGGCGAAGTCTCAACAGGACCGCAAAGGGCCGCCGCCACGGATTCTCGGGCCCATCTCCGGGGAAGTCCATCCCCGGAGGAGGCGAATCGGGGGGTGACTTTCTCAGATCCCGACTCCAAAATTGACCTAACCTTGACAACTTTCGCGCCTGAAGGGCTATAGTAACGGCAGATGAGGGGGAGGATAACATGAGAAAGAATCTTGCCTTTGTCATCTCGCCGGCCTTGGTCATCGCCTTGCTCGCTTCCGGCTGCGCGATGCTGATGGAACAAAAGGCGCAAAAGATCCCCGTGACATCTTCCCCTGCGGGCGCGGCCGTCAGTGTTAACGGTCAGCAACAAGGCGCGACCCCGCTCGAGATCAGGCTTTCTAGAAAGGTCAAGGATCAGGTCATAAGAATAGAATCCGCCGGTTACAATCCGCTCGAGATCCGGGTGAAACGCGGGATCTCGGCAGGAAAGTTGATCATGGATGTCGTGTCGGGTGCGGCCTCCGGGGTCATCGTGGCTTTGCTCTACGCCGGCATAACCGATGAGCCTTTGGTGACGACCCATCCGGCCGGGTTCGATTCCGAGACGGTGCTCGTGATCGCGGTCCCGGCCTTGATGGTCGCCTATCCCCTGATCGGGTCCGCTTCCGGCAGGGTCTATTCATTGCGGCCGACCGAGCTCACCGTAACGCTGACCAAAGTCGACGGGCCGGCCCGGCTCGAGACCGTCCTGGTCGACGCCAAAGACCTCCGGAACATCAAATGGATCCGGGTCCATAAGGACTGAGCGCCAAGATCCAGCCGTTTGTCTGGGGAAAATCGGAGCGCGCCTGGCCCGATTCGAACGGGCGACCTGCGGATTCGAAGTGCCCTGATTAGGGGATCTAACAGGCTCTAGATAAAGAGGTTTGAGACGTTGCCTGTCTGGATTGTGCAGCAAATGTGCAGTTAATTAAAGACTTTTTGCGGGGTCTCATCATTTCTTGGTGATCAGCAACGCCGCGCCAGCCAAGACAAGGATCCCGAAGATTTCGATAAGCTGAATTTGGCGCACTGTAGCATATTCTGATATTACAAATGAATATTCCGGATCCATCAGATCCCGCAAATTCTTGTTGAATGCCCATTTGATATGCCATCCCGTTAATTCGCCCTTTTCATCTACTTCGGCTTGCTGATATGGTGGGAAGAGGCCAGCCAAGAAGAGCATAAATAGTGCGGCGACTACGATAATCTTACGGGATTTGGCGATGTCCCTCTTTTCCCTTCCCATTTTCATCATGATCAGCCAAACAAAAATAGCAATGATGGGAGTCACAACAATCCCATAGACCAAGAAGCCTATCAATGCCGCGAGAGTGATAACTATCGCTTTCAGAGCAGGAAATGCTTTGCTAAACCTGGCCACGCCTATCTCCTCTCTTCACCCGCCCTTCTGGATACTTCGTCTATTAGTAATCCTGGGGATCACTTCCCGAATTGACGCACCCGGCTTGGTCTTCCTTATCCTTTCAAGGGCCCTTCTAGCTTTCTCCGGATCCGAGAAGAACCTGTATACGACAGCGTATGATTCGAGCTTAATAAGATGGGGAATATCAATGCCATTGAGGAGGTAATTCAGGATCAAGTCCTGCGCCGATTCCTCGTCTGGGCATTCATCGACGATGACCAAGTGAACGCTCTTGCTGCGCCCGATCTCTGAAGGCTCCTCGACGATCCTTGCAACGACATCATGGAACCTGGATTTTGGATAGAAGTCGAGGAATCTCTTAGGTTCCCCAATGTCCGTCCAGCAGGGATATGTTTCTTTATCAAGGTCACCAACAATACAGAAGGGATGATAATCGCTCTTCTCAACTAAAGTTAGATCGTCAGGTAACAGAACATGCCAGTCTGTCAACGGAAAGAGAGATTTGTAGAGGATCCGTTTGGTCGAATCTATATATTTTGATTCCGGAAAGGATGCAATCAGACTTTCTCCGATCTCAATGGCTTCTATTTCAGGTTCAAGGTCCATATAAGTGTATTCACTTCCGTAGGATCTCGCATAGGCATCTACGAGATTGATGTAGAGGCGGTAAGGCTCGGATGCGACTCGAAGGATGGTTCCCTCCAAGATGGGGCCTTCGGCAAACCCCGCTAACATCCCTTCAGCAAAAACAGTGTTTATGCCGATAAGGCCAAACTCATGATCATACTTCTCCCAGTCGCTAGTTGGCCCTATTCCTGCGACATCGGATAGAAACCTGCCAAGCGGCTCAGATCCGTTGAACTTTTTTATAAGAGCTTCTCTTTCCTTGAAAATTAAATTCAAATCTTCATCGGTCTTGATCCAATCGGGTCTAAGCACTCTTTCCGCATATTTGAGGAAGTCGGGATAGATACCTTGATCAAGAGACCGGATTTTTTCATTGAGGAGGGGCAGAATTTTTTGGACCAGTTCATCTTTATCTTGCGCGAAGAGGGTTGTGGCGGTAGCCAGAGCGGCCGCCAAAAGCAATATGACTCCACAGCGTTTGTTCTCAGGGATAAATTTACTCATCTGATTTCGGGTCCTTGCTAGGTCTTAAGAAGGCACGATTCCCCACTAGTGCCTTGTTTTATTCACTTATTGAGATAGCACATAAGCGGTTGGCTAACAAGACCGCAGGCAGGGATTGGAAAGCAAGCGAAGAAAAGCGCGCCTGGCCCGATTCGAACGGGCGACCTGCGGATTCGAAGTCCGACGCTCTATCCAGCTGAGCTACAGGCGCGCCGCGCTCATTCTAGCATAATCCGGCGCCCCGCCGGGAACCGGTCAGCCCGGCGGCGATGGCCGCTTCGGCCCGTTCGACCGCCCGCTCGTCATCGACATCGATCCAGAAGAGGTCGCCGGTCCGCCAGGTCCGGGCTTGGCCTGTCTCGGCCAGGACCCGGACACCGCCGGAGAGAGAGAGATCTCCCCGCCGCTGGCTTTCTTCGAGGGCCGCGAACAAGGCCGGCGTGCAGAGGAACACACCCGTGTCGAACGTGTTGTAGGCCGGAAGGTTCTTGCCGATGGCCTCGATGCGCCCGCTCTCGTCGAGGACACGGGTCACATCGTCGAGGTCGACATGAGGATGGGCCTCAGTCCTCGAATCGACGGCCAGGATGACCTCGTCCTCCCCGATCGCCTGGCTGCCCAGGCCTTCGTAGAACCGCGGGTCGACGATATGGTCGGCCATCGTCAGGAAGAAGCGATCGCCGGCGAGCCCCTTGGCCTTGAGCACGGACAGGCCGTTCTTCTTCTCCCACTCGTCGTTCCGAACCGTCTCGATGGGGATGCCGTCGGCGGCGGCCTTGAGGGCCAAGTGGCGCTCGACCACGTCGCCGGCATAGCCGGTCACGACGACGAACCGTTGGACCCCGGCTTCGCGGGCGGCGTCGATGGCCCGGTCGATCAGAGCCTTGCCGCCGACCTTCAGGAGCGGCTTGCTGTCGGCCCTGCCGGCCAACCGGCGCCCCCGCCCGGCGGCGATGATGACGCAGGCTTCAGGGCATTTCATGGGCCCATTATAAACGGCGAGAACGGCGCCGGCAACGAGCGCCCCAGGTCACGCCGTTGACAGCCCCGGGCCGCGGAGGCTAGACTTGCCGCGAGGAGAGATGGACCCTCAAGATGCCGGGCGGGTAAGATTCGACTTCGAGGCGTCCCTCAAGCCGTCCCGGCCCAAGGGCCTGCCCAAATTCCTCCAGGTCGACCGCTGCGTCAACCGCCCGTTCGCCTCGCTCATCGTCCGGGCCGTCCTCGGAACGTCCGTCCGCCCGAACCACCTGACCGTCGCGGCGTTCGTCATCAGCGCGGCCGGCGCGGCGGCTTTCCTCGGCGGGACGCACCGGAGCTTCATCCTCGCCGCCGTCCTCCTCTATGCCGGGACCGTGCTCGACGGCGCCGACGGCATGCTGGCCCGCACCAGGAACCTCTGCACGCGGTCCGGCGCTTACCTCGACCTCTCCCTCGACCGGGTCACCGATTTCCTGGTCCTGGGGGGCATGGTCACGGGCTATTATTTCCAGTCGGGCCGGCGCGGCTTCTATATCCTCAGCCTGTTCGGGCTCGCGGCCTATATGCTTCAGATCATCCTCTATTATCTCGAGCGCGAGTACCGCGGGCTGCGGACGGGCCCGGGCGCAAGCGGCGACTTTCGCGGCCTCGTCTATCTGGGGATCTTCGTCTTCGCCCTGGTCGACCGGCTGGATATCGTCATCTCCATCCTGCTCTGCGTCCCCGCCCTGGCCATCCCCTACCGTCTCGTCCGGATCGTGATCGACAAGCGGCCGGCGGACCCGTCCCCGCCGCCGCCCGCGGCTCCGTAAGTCCCGGAGACCCGGGCGGGGCCTTACTTGGCGCTGTTCCAATTCGGCGGCGTCGCGCCGAGGAGCGTCCGGACGAAGAAATCGAACATCTTCCGCTCGCCGTAGGCGCCGCCCATACCGTGGCCCGCGCCCGGGATGACCAGCAGATCGAAGACCTTGTTAGCCTTGATCAGGGCGTTGACGACCTGCATCGTCGAGGCCGGATCGACGTTGGTGTCCATCTCGCCGACGATGAGCAGGAGCTGGCCCTTGAGCCTTGCGGCGTTGTCGACGTTGGAGGAAGCCGCGTACTCGGGCCCGAGCGGCCAACCCATCCACTGCTCGTTCCACCACAGCTTGTCCATCCGGTTGTCGTGGCAGCCACAGGAGGCCACTCCGGCCTTGTAGAATTCGGGATGGAAGAGGAGCCCGCCGAGGGCGTTCTGGCCTCCCGCGGAGTTCCCGTAGATCCCCATCCGGCTCGTGTCATAGTACGGGTAGCGGGCGGCCACGGCCTTGTGCCAGAGGATGCGGTCGGGGAAGCCGGCGTCGCCGAGGTCCTTGAAGCAATAATCGTGGAAGGCCTTGGACCGGTTGCTCGTGCCCAGGCCGTCGCACTGGCTGACGATGAAGCCCAGCTCGGCCAGGGCCCGCATGCCGCTGTAGGCTTGGAAGGACTTGGGCACGAAGGAGCCCTGCGGCCCGGCGTAGATGTACTCGATGACGGGGTATTTCTTGCGCGGGTCGAAGCTCGTCGGCCGGACGATGATCCCGTAGATGTCCGTGCGCCCGTCGCGGGCCTTGGCGACAAAGGCCTCGGGCGCCCGCCAGCCGGTCTTGAGGAGGGCGTCGATGTTTCCCTTCTCGACGGTCATGACCGCGGCCTTATCCGCGACCCGGCGGATCTCGGTCGTCGGGGCGAGGTCGACCCGGGAGAACGTGTCGACAAAGTAGGCGTTGTCGGGCGAATAGGTCACGGAGTGGTTGGCGTCGCCGTCGGTCAAGCGGACGAGTCCCGTGCCGTCGAAGTTCACGCGGAAGGCGTGGAGGAAGTAGGGGTCCTGGCCGGGGAGGACGCCGCTCGCCTGGAAATAGACCTGGCGCTTCTCCTCGTCGACCTTGTCGACCGAGCGGACGACCCACTCCCCTTTCGTGATCTGGTTCTTGACCGCGCCGGTCGCGCCGTCGTAGAGGTAGAGGTGGTTCCAGCCGTCCCGCTCCGACATCCAGACGGTCTCCCGGCCGTCCGCGAGATCGAAGCGGTATTTCTTGCCGCTGTAGCAGAAGAAGGTCGATGACTTTTCCTCGACGACCGCGCGGGCGGCGCCGGTCGAGGCGTCGACCTCGATGATCCGGTAGACCTGGTGGCCGCGCTGGTTGTATTCGAAGGTGAAGGCCCGGCTGTCCTTGCGCCAGGCGAGGTCGGTGAGCTCGTAAGGGTTGGCGAAGAGGGCGTCGTCGACCTCGATCCGCGTCTTGGAATCGACGAGGAAGAGGACGGGCCGCTCGATGTCCAGGGCGTCGCCGGGCTTGGCGTATTCCATGGTGTGATATTTCGGCTGGAGCTGGTCGGCGGGCGACGACTCGACGTATTGGATGACGCGGTGATAACCGCGGCGCAGGCGCATCGCGACGATCTTTTTCGAATCCGGCGAGAAGGACAGGGACTCGAGGGTGTAATAGTTCCCCTCGGAGCCGTCCCGGCTGAGGACCGTCTCCTCTTTCTTGGCCTTGTCG
>Ga0136653_10000714_pt1 | contig 17498 bp, 16 predicted proteins | sample LakKivw275mmetaG_FD_94866 | JGI IMG/M metagenome (GOLD analysis project Ga0136653, IMG submission 94866) | Anoxic lake water microbial communities from Lake Kivu, Rwanda to study Microbial Dark Matter (Phase II) - Lake Kivu water 275m metaG... | ecosystem: Environmental > Aquatic > Freshwater >...
CGCGGGCCTTCTGGATAATCCCCGCGCAGCCGATAGTTTCGTCGTCGGGATGGGGCGCCAGGATGAGAATCCGGTCATGCCGATTAAAAGGCTCAAGCTGTCTGATAACGCTGCCGTCAGAAGCGTAAGCACTAACGCACAATACAAAGCTTAGGCATAAAAAATAAAATGAAAAAATAATTTTATTTCTCATAATTAAGCGTATTCTATCACACTAGGATTGCCGAATCAAGCATCCTTAGCCTTGACCTAATTATATTTAGTTATATAATAACCTTATGGAACTGGAACCGCTCGGCTTAAAAAACCATTACCTCAGGATAAAAAGAATCCTCATAGCAATACTGGCGCTTAACTGGGCAATTGCATTTGCTAAGATCATCTATGGATTATTCAGCAACTGCTCAAGCATCACTGCCGACGGTTTCCACTCTCTTTCCGATGGCGCCTCCAATATCATCGGATTAGTAGGCATCCGGCTTGCCGCTCAACCCACAGATTCAGACCACCCTTACGGCCACCGCAAATATGAAACTCTCTATTCCTTAGGGATAGCGTTTCTTCTTTTTATTGTAGCGTTTAACCTGGCAAAAGAAGGCATCAACCGCCTGCATGGCGCAAGTTTACCCCGCGTCGATATTTTTAGTTTTGCGGTTATGTTTTCTACCCTGGCGGTGAATATCGCGGTTGCCAGATATGAATACGCAAAAGGCAAAGCCCTGCAAAGCGATATACTGGTTTCTGATTCTCTGCACACCCGCGCCGATATTCTCACCAGCCTCTCGGTTATCGCAGCGCTAGTAGTGATAAAAATAGGGTATCCCCTAATTGACCCGATCATCACTATCTTGATTTCCTGCTTTATCGCCTACAGCGGAATCCGCATCACTAAAGAAGCTTCGCGCGTACTCTGCGATAGCACAATAATCACCGACCCAAACGAGATTGTCAGAATCGTATTGGCAGTCAGGGGGGTAAAGGCCTGCCATAAAATCAGGACGCGCGGCCGGCCGGACGATATTCATATCGACCTGCATGTCCAGGTCAATCCGGATATGCATGTCGATAAAGCGCATAAGATAAGTTATGAAATCGAAGAGGCGATTAAGAAAGGGATCCCGCAGGCTAACGACGTAATCGTGCATATCGAGCCTAAGGAAAAAATCGGCTAATCCAGATACCGGAGCGGATCCTGGGGAACATTCGACTTGCGCACTTCAAAATGTAAATGCGGCTTTATCGCGCGGTGATTGGCGTTACCGGTCTTACCTACCAAACCGATTAGCTGCCCCTGCCGTACAAAACTACCTTCTCTTACAGAAATCTTTAAAAGATGCCCGTAGATAGTTTTGATATCCCCGCGGTGGGCGATAATTACGTAGTTACCCATGCCGCGGCTGGAGCGGGCAGCAACTACTATTCCTGAACGGGCAGCTAAGACCGGCGTGCCGAGCCTGGCTAAAAGGTCAACTCCCTGATGTAGGCGGCTGCCGTTACGCGGGGCGCCGAATACGCCGTCTCCGCGGATATCCGTACGGATAAGCATATCCCACTTATAAGCTATGGGAGAAATAAAATACTGCTTATCCAGGAAATAAAGGCTTAGAGAGGCGAATATCAGGAAACTTACAAAGATAAGCGGGAATATTTTTTTCATCGGCTAGCCCTGCGAAGCAAGAATATAGCATAAACTAATAGAAGTATGCAAATAATAATTGCGATGTCTCCGCGGCGCTGGTATCCCGTAGGGCTTTTCTGCGGCAAAAATACTTCATTTAGGCCATAACCGGATATAAAAATATCTTTCCCGGAACTATCGCTTACCAAAGAAGAGATCTTTCCGTAGGGAGAAATAAAACCGGAGATTCCGGTATTCGCCGCACGCACGACAAAAGTGCGGTTTTCTACTGCCCGGAAAACCGAAGCTGCCAAATGCTGCCGGGCAGCGCTGCTTCTGCCGAACCAGGCATCATTGGTAATGTTCACCAGAAACTGAGCGCCCCTGCGGCTGAATTGGCGCGCCAGCTCGGGAAATAAGTCTTCAAAGCAAATCAAAACCGCGAATCGTCCTTCCCTCAGCGAAAATACGGTATACTCGCTACCGGCGGTAAAATCGGCAATCGGGACTATGCCTTCCAGAAAGGGGAATAGCCCTCTTAAAGGAATATACTCTCCGAACGGGACCAGATGAAGCTTGTCATATCGCAGGATAAACCTGCCCTGCGCGTCAATAAGGTCAGCGCTGTTATAATAATCGTCTCCTCTTTTATTTACCGCACCTAAAAGCAGGGGCTTTTTTATTTTTGCGGATAAATCAATTGCCTCAGCATAATAACGCTCATCCTCGCCATATACAGAAGGCAGTGCCGCTTCAGGCCAGATTACCAGGTCAGGGTTATGCTTCAGGGAAACCATAGTCAAAGAAATCTGCCTGTCCATAATAAAGCCTTCCAAACCGGGTTGCCACTTGAGCGCCTGCGCTATGTTGGGTTGGATTACGGCGATTCTGACCGACGGGCCGTTTAACATTTTTTGCCAGTGATTAATCTTGTAATGCCCGTAAGACAAAACAATCAGCAAAAATGCCAGCGGCACAAGCAGCCTTTTGTTAAACTTACGGCGCACTAAATTATAGGCTACGATATTGCCGGTCATCACGATAAAAGAAATTCCCCAGACTCCGTTGATATCAGCGGCCTGGATCAGCTCGAGGTTGGTATATTGAGAGTAGGCCAACAGCGCCCAGGGAAAGCCGGTGAATAAGTGGCTGCGGATATATTCCAAGAGGACCCATGCCGAGGAAACAAACATGAAGATGTAGGGAAGCTGCCGGCGCGCCAATATGGAAAAGATCGCCGCGAATATGGCTAAAAAAAACGCTAAGTAGATTACTAATATTACTAATCCCGGCAGGGTAACGTTGATTAACCAGTAAATTGTCCCTGCCCAGAAGACGATCCCTGTAATATATCCCAACAAAAATGCTTTGCCTGCGCTTTTATTATGAGCAGCGAAAAAGAGCGGAACAAACGCCACCCAGGCCAAAGGCCAGAAGTCCGCTTGGGGGAAAGCAAGGGTTAAAAGTATCCCGGAGAGGATAGCATAGATAAAATCCCGTCCGGTCAGTTTTGAATTATGAGCTGTCAGCTCTCTTATCTTCCGCAACATCTCTTATATTTTTTACCGGAACCGCACGGACAGGGGTCATTACGTCCAACCTTGGGACCGCTGGTCTGGGGGGTTTGTTTTACTTCGGGCACCTGCGAAGGCTCTTCCTGCCTTAAGATATCGGGTGTGTTGGCTTGCGGATGCAGAAGCTGCTGAGAAACAGAACTGAATACGCCTTTGAATCTTTCAGGGCGGGCGGGCTGCAGTTTAAATACCATCTCTACTGCTTCTGCTTCAATGCCGGAGATCATCTGGCTGAACATCTGATATGCTTCGCGTTTGTATTCGACCAGCGGGTCGCGTTGGCCGTAGGCGCGCAAACCAATACCCTCACGCAGATTATCCATCGCGTAAAGATGATCCTTCCATTTACTATCTATCTCCTGCAGGAAAACCATGCGCTCCATATGCCGCATTAAGTCGCTGCCGAGCTGCTCTTCTTTATGCCGGTAGAACTCTTCGGCCTTTGCGCCGATAAGCTGCCATAATTCTTCTTTATTCTTCATCCCGGATAAGCTGCCCCCTAAATCCACTCCGAAGATCAGCTTGACCTGTTGAACTAAACCGGCAAAGTTCCATTCTTCTGCCGGGAGGTTATCCTGCGCATATTCGCTGACTAAACTTTCTGCCAAATTCCTCGCCGCGGCTAAAATATCCTCTTTTAATGACTCTCCCGCAAGTATCTGGCGGCGCCGAGCATAAATCACTTCGCGCTGCTTATTCATCACGTTGTCATATTCTAAGAGTTGTTTCCTGATCTCAAAATTATGCTGCTCTACGCGCCTCTGGGCGATCTCTATGGATTTAGAAACCCAGGGGTGTTCGATTACCTGCCCCTCTTCCAACCCCAGCCGATCCATCACCCCCACAAGTTTATCCGAACCGAACAAACGCATCAGGTCATCTTCCAGCGCCACGTAAAACCTTGAGGATCCCGGGTCGCCCTGCCTGCCGCAGCGGCCGCGCAGCTGATTATCTATCCTGCGCGCCTCATGCCTCTCAGTACCTAAGACATGCAACCCGCCCAGAGAAACGACTTTATCGTGCTCGGCCTGCGTCTGAGCCTTAAACCCGTCGAATATCTTTTTATATTTCTCTTCGTATCCGGGATCATCATCTTTGATCTCCGCCTTTGCTACGCTGCGCGCCGTAAATTCAGGATTACCGCCTAAAAGTATGTCCGTTCCCCTGCCTGCCATGTTGGTAGCGATAGTCACGGCCTTAAACCTCCCTGCCTGGGCGACAATCTGCGCTTCCATCTCGTGATACTTGGCATTAAGCACCTGGTGAGGTATACCGCGCCTCTTCAAAAGCTCGGAGAGGTGTTCCGACCTGTCAATAGATATCGTGCCGACAAGCACGGGCCTGCCGGCATTATGCATTTCAGCGATCTCTTCGACTACGGCAGTAAACTTTTCTTTTTCCGTCTTATAGATGCAGTCGGAGAAGTTGGTGCGCACAAGCGGCTGGTTGGTGGGAATCGCTACTACGTCAAGCTGATAAATCCCCTTGAATTCGTTTGCTTCGGTGAAAGCGGTTCCGGTCATCCCGGCAAGCTTCTCGTACATCCTGAAGTAATTCTGGAAGGTAACCGTTGCCAGGGTCTGATTTTCCCGCTCTATCTTTAACCCTTCTTTTGCTTCTACTGCCTGATGCAAACCGTCTGACCAGCGCCTGCCCGGCATCATCCTTCCGGTGAATTCGTCCACAATTACAACCTGCCCGTCTTTGGTTACGTAATCAACATCTTTCTTATAGAGATGATGCGCGCGCAGTGCCTGGATAATATGGTGCCGCCAATCCATGGTTTCAATATCATGGAGGCTGGCTACGCCTAGTATTGAGCAGGCCTTGGTTTCCCCTTCTTCGGTAAGATGGGCAGTATGCGCCTTTTCATCAACGAGGGCATCAAATCCTTTTGAGAGGTCTTCGCCTTTATATTTTGCCTCAATCTGTTCTTTCTCGAGAATTTTTCTTACGCTTAGCCGGGAAATGATTTTATCCACGGTATAATATTTATCTGTGGATTCTTCGGCAGGGCCTGAGATGATTAAAGGCGTACGCGCCTCGTCGATAAGAATCGAATCTACTTCGTCGACGATAGCGTAAGAAAACGGCCGCTGCGCTAAGTCCCGGACATCGTATTTCATATTGTCGCGCAGGTAATCAAACCCAAACTCGTTATTAGTGCCGTAGGTAATATCGCAGTTATAAGCTATCCTCCTCTCTTCGTCGGACATCTCATGCTGGATTACCCCGACAGTAAGGCCAAGCATCTCGTAGGCCGGCCCCATCCATTCTCTATCCCTGCGCGCCAGGTAATCGTTAACGGTAACTATATGCACCCCCCTGCCGGAAAGCGCGTTAAGGTATGCCGGAAGGGTAGCGACTAAAGTCTTGCCTTCACCGGTAGCCATTTCGGCGATTCTACCCTCATGCAAGACTATGCCGCCGGCAATCTGTACATCAAAATGCCTCATGCCAATCGAGCGCTTCGCCGCCTCTCTGACTACGGCAAAGGCCTCCGGTAAGATATCCTCAAAAATTTTATTTGTAGCGCCTTTCAACTTATCTTTTATCCTGTCCTTCTCCTCCTGGATCGCAGCTGCTTCCAGGGCGGCCCTTAAATCCTCTATCTGCCCGCTATACTCCTGGGACTTACGCTGTACAAACTGCCTGAATTCATCGGCCTTGCCCCTGAGCTGCGCGTCGGAGAGCATACTGATCTTAGGTTCGAGAGCGTTCACTTTATCTACGATAGCGGCAAGCTCAACCATCTTATTTGCCGACGGATTAGGCAGGTCTGCGTGCAACGACATCTTGACCGAAGGATATTTCTTGTTTATGGCATTCTGTTTTTGCAGCAGAAGTTGTTTTTTTATAAATCCGAACATGTTTTTCCTATCAGCTGTTAGCTTTCAATTTCAAATACGCCTCTATAAACTCATCGAGTCCGCCGTCCATCACCTTTCCCACATCCCCTGTTTCCTGAGCCGTACGGTGGTCTTTGACCATATTATACGGATGCATCACATAAGAACGGATCTGGCTGCCCCATTCTATCTTCTTCTTATCTGAACCGTAATGTTTAAGCAGTTCCTGCTCTTTTTTTTCTCTTTCCAGCTCATAAAGGCGCGCTTTAAGGATTTTAAGCGCGGTCTGCTTATTCTGATGCTGCGAGCGCTCGTTCTGGCACTGGGCAACCAGGCCGCTGGGTATATGCGTAATCCTTACCGCCGAATCCGTAGTATTAACGCTCTGTCCGCCGGCCCCTTTTGAACGGTAGACATCTATGCGCAGGTCTTTCTCCTCGATCTTGATACCGTCGTCTTCCTCTATTTCGGGTATTACGTCAACTGAAGCAAAAGAGGTATGGCGGCGCTTATTGGCATCAAAGGGAGAAATGCGCACCAGGCGGTGCACTCCCCGCTCTGCCTTAAGATATCCGTATGCAAAATGGCCTTCGATCAGCAGGGTGACATTCTTAATCCCCGCTTCTTCGCCCTCCAGGATATCCAGAGTTTTTACGCTCCAATTACGCTTTTCGCAGAAGCGGGAATACATTCTCAAAAGCATCGCTGCCCAATCGCAGGACTCAGTGCCTCCGGCGCCGGAATTAATGCTTAAGATAGCGCTGTTTTTATCAAATTCGCCGGAAAGTAAGGCATTGAATTCCAGTTTTTCAATGCGTTGCGAAAGTTCCCCTAAGCCGCCTGCCACTTCCTGCGTTAAAGCTGTTTCGCCTTCGCTGAGTATGCCTGATAATTCCGCAAGCTCCCGGGATTTATCCCAGGCTGCCTGCCACGGCTCGACCCTGCTCTTTAAAAATTTAAGCTTTTTAACGACTTGCGCGGAATATTCCTGATTATCCCAAAAACGCGGATTAGACATCTGAGCGGTGAGCGCTTCAATTTCTTTTAGGGTTTTATCGACGTCAAAGATAACCTCTTAGTTGCTCAAGCCGCGCCTGGATCGACGAGAGTTCCGACTTAATATTATCCAGCATTATTCCTCCTCAAAAGACGATTATGATTTTCTTATGCCCTTGAGAGAAAGCATAAATTCATCGCGGTTATCCGCGAAATTAGCTGCCTCTTCCTCTGAAATCATGCTTTCCTTTGCCAACTTGATCAATGACTGGTTAAAAGATTGCATCCCGAAAACCGCGCCGTCCTCTATATAACGCGGGATCTCCCAGGTTTTTCCCTCTCGGATCAGGCGGCTGATCGTCGGGCTTAAAAGCATAGATTCATAAGCGGGAATCCTGCCGTGCTTATCCTTCATGGGAACCAGCCTCAGCGAAATCACGCCTTTAAGCAGAAAAGAAAGCTGCAGCCTCACCTGTTCATGCTGGTAGGGAGGAAAAAAATTAATTATCCTCTCTACGGTCTGCGCGGCGTTTATCGTATGCAGGGTGCTTAAGACCAGGACGCCCGTCTCTGCCGCAGTCAGCGCCGCCTGCATAGTTTCTAAATCCCTGATATTGCCGATATATATTACATCCGGGCTCTGCAAGGTGAATGAACGCAGCGCTACCTGATAAGAACTGACATCCAGACCCAGCTCCCTTTGGTTGATTAGCGAATTTTTATCCTTGAACGTTACTTCAATCGGCTCTTCGGCGGTGAGGATGTGCTTCTGGCAGTTTTCATTGATGTAATCGATCATGCTGGCAATGGTGGTGGATTTGCCGCTCCCGGCGCTTCCTGTCAGTAATACCAGGCCTCTGGTTTCCAGTGAAAGTTTCTTTAAAGTATCCGCCGGCAGATTCAGTTCTTCAAACTTTTTTGCCTTGGGGATTACGTTTCTGATCACTATAGAAGGAGAATTCCTCTGCATGAAGATGCTTACGCGGAAACGGCGGTCAAAATCCTCCAGATAAAGCGCAAAGTCTATATCGAACCTACTTTCAAATACCTCCTTCTGCCGCGTGGGGGTCAATTCCTCTACCGTTCTTAAAACGTCATCGGTGCTAAGGTTATCCTGCGATAAAGGCACTACCTTGCCGTCGATCCTCAGCCGCGGTACTCCTCCGGCCCGGTAAAAAAGGTCGGAAGCGTCCCTTTTGACCATTTCCTCGAGCATCTTTTTTATACTCATCGCGCCACCTCCGCTGATTTTACTTTTTCTTAATTATACCACAAGCGCTGCTTTCCAGGCATGATTTTATCTGTTTCTCAATATCCAGGAGCATTTTTTTAACCTTGACCCCCCGGTTATAACCTCCGATTTTTCCGCCAGAGGCAACAACCCTATGGCAGGGGATTAATAAAGAATAGGGGTTCTTTTTCATGATCTGCCCGACTGCGCGGCTTGCGCCAGGGCTACCGGCCCTCTTTGCAACCCATTTATAGGTGCGCGTCTGGCCCAGCGGTATTTTTAGCACTACCTTATAGACTTTTACGGCGAAAGAAGTCATGTTTAGTAACTAGTAAATTAGTAACTCGTAACTAGTAATTTTTAGAAATTTGTTAGGTTTTAAAAGGACTATCCTGATTACGAGTTACTAGTTACGAGCTTACGAGTTACGTCCCTCATTTTTAAATATTGCTTTTTTGCGTAGCAGATGATGATAATTAATCGCAAACCGATGCGCCTCATCGCGGACCCTGCGGATTAAATTTAAAGCCTGCGGATACTTTTGAAGATTCAGCGGCGCGCGCCGGCCCGTGGTATAAATATTCTCTCTTTCTTTGGCGATACTGGCAATCTCCAAATCAATCCCCAGCGTACTGATCTGGCCTGAGGCGGCAGCAAGGTGTGCTTTCCCCCCGTCGATTAATACCAGGTCGGGAAAGGGCAGCCCCTCTTCTATGACCCTGCGATAACGCCTGCGCACTACCTCGCGAAGCATCGCGTAATCATCAATGCCCTCAACACCCTTAATTCTAAAGCGGCGGTAATTATTTTTATCCGGCTTGCCCCTATAAAAGGCGACCATTGAACCGCAGGCTTCCTTGCCGCTGATGTTGGAGATATCAAATGCCTCGATCCTTTCAGGCAGCTTCTTTAATTGCAGCGCTCTTTTAAGGATGTTTAATTCTTCCCTGCTGTCAAAAGCCTCTTCCCCTCTAAACATCGCCAGCGCTTCTATGCGGTCGCGTAAAGAAGCAGCGTCTTCATACCTCTTTTCCTGCGCAGCCGAATGCATCTGCCGGCGTAACTGGTCAGATAACTCTTCGTACTTGGATTCCAAAAACATCCTGATCTGTTTAATGATGCTTTTGTATTGCCCGGGAGAAATTTTTCCGGCGCAGGGCGCAGGGCACAACTTCAGGCGGTAATACAGGCAGGGCTGCTTCGGCAAAGCCTTACAAGAACGGAAACCGAAAACCTTACGGATCATCTTTATCGCCTGCCGCAAGAGCCGCGGGTCGGTATAAGGGCCGAAATAAACGCTCCGATCGTGCGCCGGCCTGTTTTTATTCCTTACCACGGAAAGGAGAGGAAATTTTTCATCTGAAATCCTGATCAGGGGGAATGATTTATCGTCTTTGAAGCTGACGTTGTAATGCGGCAGATGCTCCTTGATCAGGGAAGCTTCCAAAAGCTCGGCCCGGCTCTCTGAAGAAGTAAGCCGGTATTCTAAATCTTCTATCTTGGCTACTAAGAGCTGGGTTTTAGCGTCCAGCAGGCGGCCAAAATATGAACGCACCCTTTTCCTTAAGGATTTGGCCTTGCCGACATAAATAATTTTTCCGCTTGCGTCCTTAAACAGGTATACCCCGCAGGCATCGGGAAGCGAGTTGATTTTTTCTTTTAGCGCCTTGTTGCGATTATCCACCTGCACAACTCCTTTAACTCTCCCACCCTTAAAATAAAACAGAAAAATAAATACGAGGCTGCCCCGCTTAGTAATAACACCGCTAAACCGAGGGCTTTATTTATGACGCTGCCGGTCAGGGCAAGCCTTAAAGACAGAGCGTAACAGACAAGGGCCATCGCCGCACTCGCCAAGAAGATCCGCAGGAAAGAAACAATGATTTCTCCGCTGTTAATGGGGCTCAAGCGCTTTTTTAAATCCGCAAAGAGAATCAGAAAACCGATAATACCCGATACTGAAGTCGCCAAAGCAAGCCCGGCAATCTTTAAGGGAAACATCAGGCAAGCGTTTAAAGCGATATTGATAATCAGGGTAATAAAAGCGACCCTGGCAGGGGTAACCGTATCTTTAAGCGCGAAAAATACCGTTTGAATCACTTTCTTGGCGCCGAAGGCAAAAAGGCCTATACTGTAAAAGAATAAGGCATTGGAAGTGACTTTTGCGGAGGCCGCATCAAACTCGCCTCCCTGAAAAAGCACCGAAATAATCGGTTTTGCCAATGCCATAAAACCAAAGGAAGCCGGCAGCATCATAAAAAAAGTCGCGCGCAGCCCGAAAGAAAACGTATGCTTTAAATCTTTCCTTTCGTCCTGCGCTGCCTGCGCCGAGAGGCTGGGCAGCATCGCCTGAGAAAGGGCATTACTGAATATCCCGATGGGAAACTGTATCAGCCGATAAGAGAAATATAAGACCGCCACACCGCCCTCTCCGACTATAAAAGCCAAAGAACCGAATATAGAATCTACGAAATTGTTCAGCTGGTAGATCGTGCTGCTGAAAACACGCGGCAGCATTAATCTGCCGATGGCAAAAGCCGCCGGATGACGGAAAGATTTAAAAAGTTTGATGCGCATCCCTTTGCTGTATAAAACCGGGATCTGCACCGCAAGCTGCAGGAATCCGCCGACTAAAACACCCAAGGCAAGGCCGGTTATCCCCTGCGAATAAATATTGGCGAAGATAATTATCGAGATGTTCAGCAGGCAGGGAGCAAACGCCGGGACACTGAAATGTTTAAGCGAATTCAGTATCCCCATTGAATAGGCGGCCAAACCGATAAGCATGATATAGGGAAAGATTATCCTGGTCAGCCTTACCGTGGCTTGTAATTTTTCCGCATCGGCGATGAAACCGGGAGCGATCAAGCGCACAATCAGGGGAGAAAACAACATTCCTGCCAAAGTCAATAAAGAAAGTACAATCAGCAGAAGGTTCAGCACGACATTGGCCAGATGCCAGAATTCTTCTTTTGAATGTTTCACTGCGTAGTCGCTGAAGACCGGAACAAAAGCGGCGTTGGTAGCGCCCTCGCCTAAGAAGTCGCGCAGGAGGTTGGGGATCTTAAAAGCGATGACAAAGGCCTGGGCATATATGCGGATTCCGAAAAGCCGGGCAATGACGATATCCCGGGCAAAACCCAGTAAGCGGCTGGCGAAAGTGGCTATGCCGATTACGCCGGCAGATTTGGCTATACTTCGATTGGAATATTTTTCCATATTTGTTTGTTGACCCCGTTACAAATTATGCTATGATAAGAATCGTATTTGTAACGGGGTTGACATTGCAAATTAATTATGTTATAAACGAAACGGATAAAAAAACAAGGAGAAGATATGCCTAGACGAAAGACTTCGCTAAAACAGCAGCGCAAAGATAAGAAAAAACGCCTGCGCAACCTTAAGGTCAAAAAAGAACTTAAAAAGACTTTAAAGAAGTTCCAGGCGCTGATTTCGGAAAAAAAGCTCGATGAAGCCAAGGCTTTCCTGAATAAAGTATTTTCTCAACTGGATAAAGCCGCCAAAAAGAAAGTTATCCATCCCAGCTTAGCAAGCCGCAGAAAATCCCGCTTAAGCAAAAAGCTTAAATCGGCCTGATCAAACCCTGCAGAGGCTGACAACAAGCTTTTCCAGCGCAAAGGGGGCTTTTAGTTTTCCGGTTTTTATTTCTCTATCGCAATCAAGGAGCAGGCGCAGCCTTTTCCTCTTCTCTTGCGGGCGCAAGGCATCTTTTTCGACACCGTACCTTAACCCCCCGAGTATCATTGTCGGTTCCTCTCCGTCGCTCAATAATCTGTTCAGGAGCCTAAGCGCGGAAGCGCCCTTTTTCATATTAATTGAGCGGCTCAACGTAAAGGATGTCGCCTTAATCTCCTCTTTAAAATAAAAAACGACCGAGTACCTCTTAAGCGAATTTAAAAATAAGTCCTTTAAGTCGTGCCTGTAAAAATCAAGGAAAAGGACAACCGGGGCAGACGGCTTCTTTGCGAAAGCAAGGATAAAATCTTTGGCCTCTTCTTTTAAGTGCTGCGCGTCTTTGATTACGATAAGGCGTTTTTTTGCTCCAACCGGGAGGGCGAGGAACCTTTCCTGTATTTTATGCAGGTCGAGTTCCTTGGCATAGAGGATATCAAGGTTGAAATGCTCAACCGCAGGATTCAAATACTCCTGCCTGAGCTTCTTTAATTTTACCTCTTTTGATAGGCTGTCCTGCCCGAGGAAAAGGTAGACGGCGGGTTCTTTTGCTGTTACCATTCTTCTACTGCCCGTTCCACGATCCTGCGCGCTAAATCGGAAATCGAGTCGTTAATCGCCTGGGCTTCGCTTTTTGTCTGATTGCCGGTAGTAAAGTAACTGGTTTCTCCGGTAAATCCGTCTTCTTTCCAGAGCTGGCGGTTTTCCAGGTTATCCCAGAGTCCGATATTGACCACCATATCAACGCGGTATTCGGTGACATTATCGTTATCATCGTATCTTAACGGCTCCTTACGGAACTCGATTAATTCCCCCTTAAGGGTAAGGTCGGCACTGCCGGTTTTTACCGGCTTTAAATTGCCGTCAAAGAGGAATTTATTTACCACCTCTTTAGTGATGTCTGTCTCCAGCAGGGGACGATAAAGCCGGTATTTGCTTCCCACGTTCGCATCGCTGGTAATGTCTATTTTGTTGATAAAAGGATCGATATAGATAGTCCGGTATTTATTAGCGATTGCCGAACGGGTAGTATAACCGCAGCCTGCCGCAAGCAGCATAAACCCCAAACCGATAACCGATAACCGATAACCTAAAGTTTTCTTCATTTCTTCACCTTCTCCTGCTTCTCTTCAAGCGCCTTAAGCCGCTGCGCCGCCTTGCCGGCCCACTGGCTATCCGCGTAATTGGCAACCACATCCCGGTAATAAATCACTGCCGCATCATATGCCTTCTGCTTTTCGTAGAAGACGGCGATGTCAAAATTCGCCTCGGCTTCTTTCTCCTGCAGCCTTTCGATATTCTTCTCGGCTTCTTGCGAGAGCACGGCATCAGGATGCTCCCTGACAAACTCTTCAAACTTCTCCTTTGCCTCCATGGTCGCCCACTGGTCATAGGCCGGGCTGCGGGAAACTGCGGCACGGCAGGCGGCGATCTGGAACTTGGCCGCGTCCGCCCATTCGCTGGTGGGATAATTGACGATCACCTTATTAAAAGCATCCTCTGCCTCATAATATCTCATCAGCCCCTTAAGTACTAACCCCAGTTTATACTGGGCTACCGGAGCCAGCGGGCCATAAGTAGAATTTTCTACCACTTTAGTAAAAATCTCGATAGCGGGGTTTTCTACCGGGAGCGCAAATCCCATCACTTCCCGCTTTTCTCCGGCCATGAAACGCTCGCCGATCTTATATTCACGTTCTATAATCTCCTGGATCCTTTCTGAAAAAGGGTATTTATCGATAACCTTCTGATAAGCCAGGTACGCCTCATATATCTTGCCCTGGCCCTCTTCCAATCTCCCCAGGTAATACTGGCCTTCCGCAGCTTCCGCTGACTTTGGATACGCCTTCAGGAGCTTCTTGAATTCCCTCTTGGCATCTTCGTATTTCTTCAGGTCATACAAGCTCTTGGCAAAGGCAAATTGCTCGCCGGGGGTATCCTTAGGCATCGCCTTGGGATTAATGAATTTCTTGGTCTTAGGGGTCCAGATCCAGTAGGGATAAGCCGGTGGAGTAGCCCAGAATAACAAACCCAGCGCCAGCATGATTAGTATTACCCGTTTCATAATAGATTAAATTAACATACCGGCGGGGCTTTGTCAATACATTCACGCCTCTGCTGCGGCCGGGGAGGCTACCTTAACTAAAAAACCTGCGCTCTGCGTAGGCGCGAATTTCAGGCAGGTTCAGGACGGAAATAAGCACGGCATAATAAAGCAGGATATAAGCGAAAGGGATTTCGGGTAATTTAAAGTATGCCCCGGGCAGGCCGATTAAAAGGCTATGAATCTTAAATAATATTAAAATCAGTATCTCGTTACTTACCGCAAATATTGCAGCCAGGGGAGGAATTAATAGGCCAATCAGCACGAAACTGAAGCCAGAAGCCGTGATCACGGCTGAAAAAGGGACAACGATCATATTTGCCAACACAGTAATGGTTGTAAAGGTCTTAAAATAATAGGCAATTAAGGGCATCAGGCCGATCCAGGCTGCGCTGGAAGCAGAAAAGGTTATGATTAAAAAACGAACCAGCGGTATTTTATCGGCCTTATCCGGAAAGATAGACTTTATTTTAGGAGAAAGCCATATAATCGAGATTACGCTTAAAAATGAAAGCTGAAAGCTAATCTCAAAAAGCTGCTGAGGGTTGACCAAAAGGATCAGCAGCGTAGTAAACGAAAGGGAATTATAAATATTAACCTCTCTTTCAGAAAGACAGGCGCAAAGAAAAATTACCGCCATAACGGTTGCGCGTACTACCGGCGTATTTGAGCCGGTTAGAATGCAGTAAACAACTAAGAGAAATATCGCAAAGATATACCGCGCCTTCCTGGGAATCCTTATTATCTTCATGATTAATAAGATTATAAAAGCGACGATACCCACATTAAAGCCGGAAATCGCGATTATGTGCCTTGGAACAGACTACAGTCTGCATGTTTTTATAAGCTAACGGGTTACAATAAAATTTCAAGTCAATTTTTGAATAGGGTCTTGCCGGTATACGAAAAAATAGAAACTTATGCCAACATATCTCTCATTCTCAAAAAACCGACAATTGCTTCTCTTGTTAATTCGCTTATGCTTCTGCCGCTTTCTTCTGCTAACTTCCTTAACCTTTTATCTTGCTCTATTGTTATGGTTCGCGCAATCCTTTTTAAACCAAGAATTTGTTTTTTCTTTAATGGCTCATACGGTAACTTTTCAATTTCCCACAGTAACAAATAATATTCTATGGATTCCTGAATAACTTTTGATTCTAATCTATGAGTTTTTTGGGAATATTTCTTAAGGGCGATTATTGCTTCTTCAGGTAGGCCTATATTTACAGTGACATAATTTGCATTTTCAGGATATTTCTTAGGTGGGAGTTTTTTAAAAGGGAAGCGGGTTTGGATTCTAATCCTTATACCTTTTTCTTCAAGGCTAACTGATATGGTGGGTTTTTTTAAAACTATTTCCCATGATTTGGCCTCCTCTTTTTAATTCAACTTATACCAAATTTATAGACTTGTCATTATTCTTAAATACCCCCTTTCTGGAAAAAGCAAAAAAGGCTCTCTCGTTTAAGAGAATTTAATAGGTTAGAAAAGGCAAGTGGGTGATTATGTATCGGAAAGCATGACTTTTTTAACAAGCTCTACATTCTTTTTTAAAAAATTATCAATAGCATCTTTTACATTGCCTGAGTATCTGAATACTTGAATGCTAGATTGTGCGAATCTTTTCTGCGCCGCTGCGCCAACATCACCGGCTATTAAATGGGTTATTCTATATTTCAATACCTCATCGGCCACTTTATATTCTTTGCCGTTATGCTGAACATAATTCGGAACAATCCTGCTCCTGATAATTTTATCTTTATCGACATCTAAAATAAAAAAATGGCTGCTCTCTCGAAAATGCTTGCAAACATTACTATATAATCCATTCTCGTCCTCTAAGCTTATGCCTACTTTCATATTTGCTACTCCCTTTTTTATTATAGTACCATAATAAGTTAGCTTTCTTGGTACCCCTTTACTTATTTATTTCCCAGCTCACCTTATTCGCAAGGAAACTGTGTGGAGCAACGCGCAACAGCCTTTTCCAATATTTTAAAGCCTTCTTATGCTTTTTTAATTTTGAATATGCCAATCCTATTTCATAGAGTAAAATAATGGATTGCGGGCTCATCGATAAACCTTCCTCGTATATCCGAATCGCCTTCTGGTAATCTGCCTTCTGGAAATAAAGCTTACCTAAATAATATTTTGTGTCTTCCTTGTCGGTAATCGGATCCATCGTCGTTACAAGATGATTAATGAGAAGCTTCTTCACCCGTTACTTCATTAAACATTAGGTTTAACCTTATCAATTTCTTTACCTACTTCAATATCAATCGATTTCGATTTTTTGAAAGCCAGAATTTGTGAGGGATAAACGCTTCTGTGGCCTGTCATAAAAAAACTGATCACGCACACCAAAGCCGCATAGGGCCCTATCTGAGGCCCAAATAGTTCAATTGCCATGATACTTGCGGCAATAGGCGTATTGGCCGCGCCTGCCAAAAGTCCCACAAACCCTAAAGCGGAAAAAAGCATAACATCCAGACGCAACACTTGAGCGAATATGTTGCCGGCACTTGAGCCAACAAAAAATATGGGAGTAACGATCCCACCGCTTCCGCCGAAATTAAGCGTCGTGCTGGTAGTAAATGATTTGAGGATAAACGCATACCAAGGAAGCGGTTGCCCATTTAAAGACGATTCTATGGTATTTAACCCAAGCCCTAAATAATCAACGGAGAATAACATAGCAATTATAATTAAAACTGCGCCTCCTAAGATACCTTTAAGCGGCTTCCAGATCTTTATCTTTGCGGAAACTTTTTTCCCGATATACAACATTTCAATTAAAAAGAATGAACACAAACCGAAGAATATTCCGGCAAGGAAAATTTGATAGAATAATACGGCTGAGAAATTAAGTGGCGTTGTAAGTGTATGATAAAAATAATGGATGCCGAGCGCGGAGGAAACATTATAACTGATAACCCCGGCTATAAAAGATGGCAATATAACGTCGTAAAGAATACTTCCGACAAAAAGAACCTCAACCCCGAAAAGAGCACCTGCAATAGGCGTGCCGAATACGGAGGCAAACCCGGCGCTGATTCCGCAGATAACCAATTTCTTGCGGTCATGGGCGTCGAAACGGAATAATCTGGCAAATGTCGAAGCGATACCCGCACCGATTTGAGCACAAGGTCCCTCTTTACCGGCAGAACCGCCTAAGGCGATTGTGATAATGGTCGCAACGAGCTTTACCGGCACAACGGCGGCCTTAATAACGCCATTGTTCTTATGGATGGCTTCAATGACTTTTTCTGTGCCGTGACCTTCGGCGTCGGGGGCAAGGAATTTGATAATGATTGCGCTTAAAAATAAGGCAAGAGGCAGAAGAAAAAAGTAATGCTTATGCAGACTGGCCGTATCCGATGACCAGTTCAATGTCTTTAAAAATATCGCGGTAGATACTCCAACCATGCACCCC
>Ga0136653_10000717_pt1 | contig 17463 bp, 14 predicted proteins | sample LakKivw275mmetaG_FD_94866 | JGI IMG/M metagenome (GOLD analysis project Ga0136653, IMG submission 94866) | Anoxic lake water microbial communities from Lake Kivu, Rwanda to study Microbial Dark Matter (Phase II) - Lake Kivu water 275m metaG... | ecosystem: Environmental > Aquatic > Freshwater >...
CCGCCAGCGCATTCAGGGCATCGGCGTCAATCACGACGGGCGGCATGCGCCTTGCCACCGCCTGGGACTCAGCTGTCGCGCCCACGAAGCCGAGACGTGAATGCGCCTCACTGGCCGGCAGGCCGAGCACACGCGTCACAAACCTGGCCGTTAGTGGGTCCCGGCCCAATCCCGGGCCCAGAAGCAGTGCCTCATAGTCATCCAGGCGTTCGTGCAGCAGGGACACGGCCTCGGGAACCAGAGCGCCCATATGGTGCGGCAGCAGCAGGAAGGTGGCCTCAGTCAATTTGGCGGCCAGAGGCGCGTGCAACAGCTCTGCAATGCCCAGAGTGACCAGGCCGGCTCCCGTGCGCATGGCTGCTGCAGCGGCCAGGTATGGGGCGCCAGTGTAGTTCACAGAACCGCCGACCACCATGAGCTTGCCAAAGGATCCCTTGTGCGCGTCCAGGGGACGCGCAGGCAAGACATCGCGCACGGCGCCTGGAGTAGTCACCTCCAGGGATACATGCCTGGCCAGCTTGCCAGGAATGCCGATGTCAGCCACCACAAGTTGACCTACTTTGCTCGTCCCAGGGAATAGAAACTGCCCCACCTTCGGAAATCCGAAGGTCAGCGTGACATCAGCCGTCAAGGTAGCCGGGTCTACGGCCCCAGTGTCACAGTTGAGGCCGCTCGGCACGTCTACGGCAACCAGTAGGGGTGAGCGAGCCCGCGGCTGGTCCGCGGGAGGCCCACATTGCTCATAGCGCGTCCGAACCGTTCTCTTTCGCTTTGATTCCAACGCCTTGTTAACTGCAGCCAAGAGCGCTTGCAGGTCTCCGGCGATGGGCTTGGACACGCCTGTTCCCAGAAGCGCATCGAGAACATAGTCAGCATGGCCCACGGAACGTCGCAGGCCACCGAGGCGCTGGTCCTCATGATTCCACAGCACTGGAATGCCGTCGGTCTGGATGCGTTGCCAGTTGGGGTCACCAGAGACCTCACGCTTCCAGACGTAAACGCATACCTGGGCTCCGGCTTCCTGCAGGTAGTGGGCAGCGACTAGGCCATCCCCCCCGTTGTTGCCTGGCCCAACCAGCACCAGAACGTGCTTGCGCGATACACCGCGCTCGGCCAGCCAGTCAGCCACCGCTTGACCCGCGTGCTCCATCATGACAGCGTAGGAGAGACCCTGTGCGTCTGCTGCTTGCTCCAAAGCGCGCATCTGTTGCACAGTGACGAGCTTCACGATCGGATTTCCTTCCTGTGGGGCAGCCTGAGCTGCTCATAGATGCTCCAGGGCTTGTCATTGTAAAGGACAAGGCACCTTCTGTCAAAGCAAGAAAATCCCCGAGTGACCTCGTCCGAACGTAGCCAGGCAAGCACCACTTCTGGATTCCGGCGGATGCACGCGCTGTTTGACAAGCCCGGGAAGCCTCCTATCATTATCAGGCGCCGCGATGGTGCGGCAGACAGGTCAGTCTCTTGGCCACGGATGCAGGGAATGGATGGCGAATGCGATGTTGTCTGGCGTGATCCTGGACTTTGGCGGCGTCTTCACGCGAGTCGGACCGCGTGAAGCGCTGTTACGGCGTTGTGAGTGCGAATTGCGGCTTCCGAAGGGTGCATTGAGCGAGCTGCTATTCGGGAGCGAGCACTGGTACGCGTACTCTACTGGCCGTATCAGTGCCGAAGAGTACTGGTGTCAGATCCGTGTCGCGCTGGGTGGCCAAGTTCCGCCTGAGCTTGAACTCTTCAAGTCTAATCCCTTTGCCTATGAAAGGCTAAACCGGCGCATGGTGATCGTGGGCCGGCAGTTGCACAGGCGCTACAGGACGGCCTTGTTGAGCAACGCGACCCTTGGCTTGGAGTCTCTGCTTGCAAAGCAGGGCCTGAGCGGCCTGTTTGATGTCGTTGTGAATTCGGCGCGAGCGGGCTTGCGCAAGCCCGATCCGCAGATCTACAGAATCACCGCCGCACGGCTTGGGCTTGAAATGGCGCAGTGCCTGTTTGTCGACGACAAAGAGCGCAACATCGAAGCGGCCCGGCTGTTGGGCATGCAGACGATCACTTTCCGCTCCGCTGCACAGCTGGCGCGACAGCTGAGGGAACTGAGAGCCTAACTCACCAACCTGTAGCCTCGGCCATGCACTGTGAGGATATAGCGACTGTTCTTGGGATCGGGTTCCACGTCCTCGCGCAGACGGCTGACCAGTTTCGCGATGCGAGGGTCATCCACCTTGTCGATATAGTCTGAAGACCAAACTGCCTCGACCAGACCGTATTTGTCGCACAGGCAGTTGGCGTTCTCGTACAAGTAGCGCAGCAGCTTGTACTCCAGCCTGGTCAGGTCGTGAATGCGTTTCCCGTCCACCCAAACATCGCCCGATGTCCTGTCCATCCAGATTCCCTTGGGAACCGGCCCCTGCGGGCTGGTCGAGAGTTCTGGCAGTAGCTTCTCGCCCGAACTTTCCTTGCGCAGGATGAGGTCGTTCAGCGCCGAAGAGAAGACGTGCCCGTCCAGGACATATCCCTTCTGCTCCAGCGTGCGCAGAGCAGGCTGACCGGTGCACTCCCTGTCATGCGCCAGGGAGATGAGGGTTGCCTTCTCCGCTGCCGTCAGGTGCCTTCCCCAAGCTCTTTCCAGGTAGGGCATGGCTTCGTCAGTGAAGCAATGCTGCGCGGCGATTCGGCCCTGTGTGGTCAGCTCTTTGTGCCGTCGCCAGGCATCAAAGTAAAAGTGGCAGGCCATCTGCACGAAGAAAGGGAAACGACCGCCCAGCCTCTGAATCTCGTCTTTGCAGGCGAACATGGGAGATCGAGAACGCCTGCTGGTCTCGCTCATGAACTGATCGAATTCGCCTTCGGTCCACGAGCCTAGGCGGACCGTGGCAAAGATGTTGATGAAGGGAGATGAGACCAGCTCATCGGGACAGCAATCACGGAGCTCTTCTGCGGTGGCGGTGATGAAACACACATCGTAGGTATCGGCAAGACCACGCAAGATCCGGAAGAAATCGGAAGAGAAGCCGCCGCGACTGGTAATGTCCTGAAACTCGTCAAGCAGCAGGACCAAGCGGCGCGGCGCAAGCCTCTTCAGCGCAGCCTCCACTTCCTTCTCGTCTGCTTCTTCTGGCATGTCCACGATCGCAGAGGGAACTTGCTCCGCCAGCTTCTGCAGGAGACCTCGAAAGAAACCGGCAGGGCCACCAATCTGCAGTCCTGGGTGCATATACACGAATACCAGGTCTTCGCTGCCCACGCCGTACAGCCTATGCGCTGTGTCCGTCACCATGTAGTACAGCAAAGACGTCTTGCCGCTTTTCCGTTCACCCACGAGCGACGTCGAACCGCGTTTGTGTAGGCGCTCCAGAACGTCCTGCAATTGCTCCTCGCGGCCGTAGAAGTCTGCCGGGTCACTCAGATGCCCACCGTAATAGTACGGATTCTCAACAGCGCTCTTGGTAGACACGTTGTCATCTCCTGGTCTTAAGGTAGGACTCCCGGCTTAACACGAAGCGCAAGGAGCCGGGTCGTAGGTAACTCCCGCCACCCTCAATGCATGCGCGGGTGAGCTTGCGCTGTCCGCACTCAAACCTTCATCTCCTGACTGAGGCGCAGGAGCACCTCGTTCTGGCACAACCACATGCGGATCAGGCCCATCTTGAATCTGTACATGAGGCTTTGGCCGGACTTTTGCTCTACTACCAAGTCGCGTTCACGCAGCGAACGCAGTGCTTCCAGCAAGTCCTTCCCGGGTATACTCAGCTTACTCTGCTCAAGTCTTTGAGCCACAGTCTCGGGCAACACATAGACGCGGTTCTCATCTGTGACATTTGCCAGGCCCGCCAGAACGATTTGCTCCGACCGGCTAAGAGGAGCGAACATCGCGCTCTGCAACACGCCAGAGCTGTCCTGGACTACATCCTGCAATACAACTTGCACGTCGTGTTTGAATACCCAGTTCTTCTTCAGCCTGCGTGCGAGCTTGACTAGCGAGTCGCAAATGTACTGTATGAAGTAAGGATGACCTGCAGTGACATCCACTATGGTGCGTACAGTCAGATCGTCGTAGTTGAGGTATTGCGCGACGGGCTCTGTGATGAGTGCCTCGGCCTCGACCTGCCCAAGGTAACTGATCTCGTAGGCTCGAGCGATGTTGAATAGGATCGAGTGGTTGTCCTTGAGCGTCTCGCGCAACTTGTAGGCGCCTGTGAAGACAAAGGCGATCTTGCTACTGTGCTGCATCAATCCCCGCAGGAATTTGAGCGTGTCTTCGCTGAGGGCGCCCGACTCCACCTTGTCGAGTAGGATGTCGATTTCGTCCACCATTACCAGCAACCTGCGCTCGCCCAGGCTGGGTTCCACTACCTCGTAGTAGTAGTGGCGAAAGGCACGCTGGGCGTTGCTCATAAAGTCCGACTCGACCGCCCTCGACACCTCAGTCCCGCTCCTAATGAGCTTCTCGCGGATCGCGTTGGTCAGATCGAGGAGGAAGTCCCCAATCGACTTGGGCACGGCAAGTTCTAGGCTAAAGAGAACCGGCACGTGTTGCGGAGTCGGCGGGTTGGCCTGCAGTTGGTACAGAATCGAGGTCTTGCCCATTCTGCGTTCGCCATGCAGCACCAAGATGTTGGGCTGCTCAGGACCGCCGATGTTCTCGTTGATCCAGGCAAATACGTCCTGTCGTCCGTAGAACATGTGCGGGGTCTTGACCGGAGGGCCCCAGTTGTATGGGCTGAATGGAATGGGGCGGTATTCGCGGTCGATGGAATGGAACCGCAATTGGCCGCTGATGGGGTAGAAGCGGTTCTCAGCCTCATCATCATCGTAGGAAACCTCAAGCGCGTACGTGGCCTGCGTCACACCCAGGGGCCTGATGGTGAACTCTACTTCCTTCTGCATGCCGGTTCCCAGCGGCTCCAGGCGCTGAGTGGCAGAGCCCACCACCTCGAATCCGTCCTTGCTACCACGTCTCAGGGTGGCCGTGAGGTTCCTCGCAGCGCTTGCGCCGGTGTTGGTGAGGCTGAACACGACCGTGCCGGTTACGGACCCGCTGTCCAGCACAATGTCGTCGCGAATGATATCGACCGCCAATTGAGCGCGCCCACGCAGGTTCTTGATGGCCTCTTCGGTTAGCCGGCGCCAGCCTTCGACCACTTGAGTAAACGGGCCCTTCTCGAATTCTAGAAGCTGAGTGTCGATGGTCTCTTGTATGCCGGTGAGCCTGTCGATGGTGCTCACCATGGCGTTGCGTTGCCCATCGCGGTCCGGATTGCTCAGATAGATCGCCGCATCTTGCGCTATGCTGTTCAGATCTTGAAGGATCTTCCTGATTCCTGGTCTGAATGGCTTGCCGGCACCCTCCATCCACCACGCCAGGGCCTCCCGGGAACGCGCCACTTGGTCGAGATCCTGTGCCTGTGCCAGCACCTTGGCGCTGTTGAAAGCCTGGTACAGTTCTTCTCCGTGCTTCCACCAGCGTATGTTCTCGATCAGAGCAAGAAGCGCATCCGGCGTGTGCTGTTCGCCAAGTAAGCGGCTGTAGACGCGCGCCAAAGCCGCCAGCGTCGGCTCTCCTATCCTTCCGCCTGCGCCGATGTTGCTCAGAGCCTTGATAGCCGCTTGCCGCAGGCCACTGTTGCGACCTTCGTTGACGGCCAGGATCAGGGGTTCGACTGCCGGCTCGCCGATGGTCGATAGAGCAGCCGTAGCTTGGTCGCACAGCGCGCCATCCTGTAGCGTGTCGATCAGTGGGCCCACGGCACGCTCGCTCTTGATGTCCATGAGCGTGCGCACGGCCTCTCGGCGCACAACCTCCTCCCGATCCCTTTGCATGGCCTCGATCAGAGGACTCACCGCCTGCTCTGGCGCGATCTTGGCGAGGATGTGCATCGCCCGCACTCGCACACCAGAGTCCTGAGCCCTGTCGGCCAACATGCCTATGAGTGGCTCTGTCAGAGCCGCATCGCCAGTGTTTTCCAGGATCTCAGCAATCCTGCGGCGTAGATTCAGATCACCTCCGCGGAGGGTCTGCAGCAGGGCCTGATTGGCTGGAGCGCCGATGCCCTTCAGGGCATCTTCAGCAGCCGTACGTACGGCTGTGCTTGGGCTGTCCAAGGCCTGGGTCAGCGCTGGAACGGACGGCAGACTGATGGCCACGAGTGCAGAGATGATGCTCTGCCGCAGTTCTACTTCGGCACTCTGAGCCGGCAAAGCCTCGATCAAGGACTGAACCGCAGGAACGCCAATGCCGGCAAGCGCGTTTGCGGCCGGCTCGGCGAACTTGCCGCGACGGGACCGCAGCAGCGCTGCCAGAGCCGGTACGGCTTGCGCATCGCCCAGCAGTCCGAGAGCTTCTGCCGCTCCCTTGATCACCTGATCGGCCCGCTTCTCGTCCTGGACGATCTCCAGCAACGGTCTCAGAGCCGTAGCACCCATCTTGCCCAATGACTTTACCGCCATCTGGCGTACCTGTGTATCGCTGCTGCTCAGCGCCGCTGTCAGTGGCGGGACGGCCGGTTCAGCGATGACACTGAGGGCTGTGGCGGCCTCAGCGGCCAAGTCCGGGTTGTCTCTCAGCACGGCCATGAGTGGTTGTACGGCCCTTTTGTCTTTCAGTTGCCCCAGAGCCCAGGCGGCCTGTCTACGCACGGGCTCGGGGAACTTGACGTCCAGGGCTCCTAGCAGAGGAATGGTGGCCCAGTCTGGCGAGCCAACGCGACCCATGGCCAAGGCGGCATTCTGTCGTTCCTGGATGCTCCCTTCTCTCAACGCTCTGGGAAAGAACTCGCTGATGCGCTGGCCCTGAAAGGCAGCGATGCATAGCGCAGCCTGGCGCCAGTGCAAGGAGTCCTCTGTTTGCAGAATTGGGAAGAGCTGAACGCGCAGGCGTTGCCTTACCTCGGGCGGTGTGTTGGGGGCTTCGATTGCACAACGGGCTGCCAGTAGTAAGGAGGCCGGGGACTGGTCAGGCGCAGGCTGCAGGTTTTCGATTACCTCCGCAGCATTGCCCTGCAGCGCCGCCACATTCACCAGTACCTCGTGCCACCACGGATCCCCAGCATGGTTGCGCACAACCTCTGCGATGGGGCCTCTTGCCACCAGTGTCTGCGCCGCCAGGTATTCCTGAAGCGCTTGCCGCAGGAAGGAGAAGGATTCGCCGCCATTCTGCCGCAGAAGCGGACTATGCGTGATCCAGGCCAGCAGAGTCGCTTCGTCTAGCGCATCAGGTGTTCGCGGCAGCAGCCTGATGGCGGCGCGGATCTCCTGTTCTGAGAACTGCTCCAGGTGCCGCTCATGAGCGTAGAGCCCCAGTTGTTGCACTGCTCGCTGCCGAGGCTGGTTGCCGGCAGATGACTGCCCCGAGTTCGAGGCCGCGTCAGTGCCTTCTGCAATCAGAACACGCAGGCACTGCTCGTAAAGGGCTTGTAGAGTCAGAATGGAGGATGGCGCCGGCGCCTTGACGGATGCCAGAATGGAAAGAAGCCAAGGGTTTTCGGCCAGCGTACGCAGTCCGGCGTTGCGCTCTATTGCCTGGGACAGCGAAGCCGCGGCATGCGAGTCCTTGTCAAACCTACGTCCGATCCAGTCCACTGCGTTCGAAGCTGTGAAGGGCAGGCACTCAAAGCCGGCGAAGGCAGGCAAGGTGCTCAGAGTGCGGAAGGTGCGTGTGGCGATCACTACCAGCAGCCTGGGGTATGTAGCCAGTAGGTCCTTGATCCTGCCAAGAGTCGCGTCTGAGGTCAGCCTGTTTATGCCATCCAGGAACAGAATGCAGCCGCCCTGACTGAACCTATCCCTAAGGAAACCCGAGGCCGCGGGAAACCCATGGGCATGCAGCTCCTCGGCCAGAATGGTCAACAGATCCTCCGCGCCAGGGTCCGCTTGGCTCAAGTCAGCGTAGATAGGCAACAACGAAGCAAAAGCCTGCCCGAGGTGCAGAAAGGTCAGCCGCCGGACGTACGCCTCTGGCATCTTCTTGCGTGCCAGAGTAGCGGTAGCGTGCTTTAGCGTGCTTGTCTTGCCTGCGCCGCTTTCGCCTACGATCGCCAGGCGAGGCGAGCGGAACAGTGCGTCCCAGATGTCCTGGGTTTTGTTCTGACCCCCTGGCGTTCCCCTGGTCTGAGGAGTCATGTCGCGCAAGTGCAGCGGGAGATAGAACGATTCCAGGGAGCGCGGCTGGTCGTCGCCAGGAAGAAGCACTACATCACAAGCCTTGGCCACGTTGTCAAGATACCGGTTCAAGTACGCTTCCGGTGCCAGTCTCGCCCCGAGTCTGTGTAGGAATGAGCTGTCGGCCATGGGCAATTCTCCTTGGGCTTAGGAGGTGGAGGCATTATAGCACGGAATCCGGCTTCTGTCCAGGGGCAATGTCATGAAAAAGTCAGCAAAAAGTCAGTATGGTGGTCAGGCTTTTTCACATAACTGCCAGGGAAATGTGATTTACTAGCTATTGACAAGGGTATGTGCCCATGTTATAATGGGCCCGTACTATCGGCCGCTGGGCCAGAAGAGAGGGGGTGCACGCTTCATGAAAGTCCTCGTCGCTACCAAGTCGGTGGCCGTTCTGGAAGCATTGCGTGCGATGAAGGATGTCGAGCTTGAACCTGCGCTCTTCACCGATCAAATTGCCAAGGGCATTCCCACGGCCGATCTGGTGATCATCGATTTCCAGGACATCGTCGAATACCCGTACGAGATTGGCGTCATTCAGAGCCAGTTGGCCGAGGCCCAAGAGAAACGCAGATTGCCTTGGGCAAGCAGCGAAGCCTTTTTGATGGCGCCTGACAAGCTGACCCAGGATGCTACCCGTACCAAAGGTGGCACAGAGCTGCCGGACAAGCTGACGATAGCCTTCACCTCATACTCTGGTGGAGTGGGGAAGACCACTCTGGCCCTGGATACTGCGCTGCACTTTGCGCGCCAGACTGAGCGGCCGGTCATGATGGTTGAGTTCGTCCACGGGGTATCTGCCTTGGCAGCGCTCACCGGTATGGAGATGCCCCACATGTTCGACCTCACGTCCAATACCGAGTTGCGCCCTTCCTCTTTCAAGGGTGTGACCATGGTGCCAATGGACTATGAGAGCTGCAGGGTGTTGCCGGTGGAGCAACTGGCCAAGTACCTCAAGAAGCAGGTGGCAAGGCATACCCTCACTGTGGTAGATGCCATCCAACCACATGGTCTCGTCAAGTCGATTGAGCCCGAAGTAGACGAGTGGCTGGTGGTGACTACGCCTCGACTCGATGCTGTAGGCAATGCCACCAAGCTCGTAGCGGAACTGGGAGCCAAAGCCAGCATCGTGTTGAACGAGAAACGTGGTACAGCAGACACGCTGGCCCTGGCCGGAACTGAGCGCGGGCTCGATCTGCCCTACCAGGACCGGGTAACCCAGTGGGAGGGCAAGCTGGGCGCCGCGGTTCTGCAGTACGTCTACGGACGCGCCTGGAAGAGGTATGAGAAGCCAGAAGGCATTTCGGGTGCACTGAAGCGACTCATCGGGCGTTGAGCGACTGCGTGGAGGAAAAATGAGAAACCGCAAGGTCTTGTTGCTCCTGTTGGTCGTCATTCTGGTCGCCTTCAAACTCTTGCCGACCCAGAAGGGACCGGCGGCGCCGAGCGCAGTCGTGGTCTTGGCCGCCAGAGAGAACATAGAGCCCTACACGTTCATCAGCTCCAGTCAGGTGAGCACCACTACCGTGCCCAGCGCCATGGCGGGCGGCTACTACACCTCCGCAGACAAACTGGATGGGTACATGGCAACAACCCTGATCAAGAAAGGCACCGGACTGACCCGTGCCAACGCGTTGTTGCCAGAGGATTTCCGTTTCTGGGGGGACATGGGCCTGGAGATCGGCAGCTTCAAGGCCGTGTTCAGCGAGCTGGTGGGCGGGCAGGTGCGGCCGGGGCACAGGATCAACGTGTATGCCTATCGCAAGAGCGATGAAGACGAAGACAACGGCGATCTTGTCCTGGTGGCGAGCAACATCCTGGTGGTCGGCGTGCGCACGGAAACCGGCGAACAAGCGACGGCAGGGCAGGCAAGCGTGTCGGGGACGCCCACGCCCAGCGGCGGCGGCCCGCTCGACTTTGGCAGCCTGGGGGGCGGCTTGGCCGGTGCTCAGCCGGCGAGTGTGGTCGTGTATGCAGCCGAGCCCAGGGTAGCGCAGGCTATCATCGCATTCCTGGGTAGTCGTGACTACTCAGCCTGGGTGACGCTGGCACCGCAGCCCGCGGCAATTACCACGCCTATGCCCGTTCCCACTCTGCGGAGGCCCACGCCGACACCACAGCCTACGCTGCAGCCGACGAGCGAGCCATCCACGCCGGGAGGCCCGAACGCCACGACTGTGCCTGGCGGAACAGTCTCTGTTGTCAGTGGAAGCGTGTACATGAGCGCTGCTAGGAATGGCACTCAATGCGAAAAGTTCTCTAACGGCACGAGTACGCTCTGGGCTGTTGTGACGCTCAACTATGCGCCCGCAGGAGCGTTCCCCATTACCATCGAGGTCACGGATCAGGATCGGGTGCAGCACTTCAGCCAGCAGTTTTTTCACCCTGCGCCAGGCACGGCCTCGCACCTGATTGAGCGTCCGGGCGGCTTTCCAGCGAATACCAAGTTCACGACGACTGTGACGGCAGGCGCTGCGGCGTTTCAGTGCACGTGGGAGACCACCTCCGATGCTACCTGCCCGCCCACGGGCAATGCCAGCCTGCCCAATACGGGCAACTAGGTGGAGTGAGAGATGTCCGAGTCCAGGAGTTCCCAGACCAGAATCCAAGAACTGGAGCGGGTGCACAACCTCAATCACTATGCGACCCTGGTCCAGGACTGGTGTGTGGATAGGGAGGTCCCTGTCCCTACTTGGCGTAGTTCGGACGGACACGAAGACGAACAGGACTTTGCCTTCCGCGCCAATGTATTGCGCGCTGTCAGAGAGTTGCAGCTGCCGGTGGCAGAGGCGGACCTGCAAGAGATCGCCAGGGAGCTGGTGAAGCGCATCATCGGGCTCGGCGTGCTGCACCCCTTCCTGGAGGAAGAAGACCTCGAAGAGATCATCGTGCGCAACGGGTATGTAACGGTGGAGCGCATGGGGGAGCTCAAGCCCATTGGGCAGTTGGGCGAAGATGCCTATTTCTATCGTTTGGCCCGGCGCATCGCGGACATGTCGGGTAGAGGCCTGGGCGCAGCAGACCCCATGATCAAGGTGGGATTGCCGGATGGCTCACGCTTCGCCGCCACCATCCCGCCGCTCAGTCGCGAAGGCACGGCGATCAATATCCGGCGTTTCGCTCGCAAGAAACTGCGGCTTGAGGATCTGGTGCAGAAGGGCAGTGCTGACGAAGAGACCATCGACTTCCTGGCCAAGGTGGCCAATTCCATGAAGGTCAGCGTGGTCTTCTCTGGGCGCCCGGGTGCTGGCAAGACCACTTGGCTAAACGCCTTCTCGCAGCATCTTCCAGAGCGTGCGCAGGTATCTGTAGTGGAGACCTTTGAGGAATTGCAGCCGCAGGTTGAGCATTTCCACCACCTGGTGGTGGAGGAAGAAACCGGGCAGATGAGCGATGCCATCAACACGGCCATCCTGCGCATGCGCCCCGACGTGGTGATGATCGGCGAGGTGGTGTCCGGAGAAGCCGTGGAGTACATCCTTGCGTTGAACCTGGGCATCGTGAGCCACACCACGACGCACTCGCAGAGCGCCCGTATGGCCCTGTTCCGTCTGGAGAACCTCGCGCGTAAGGACATCGCCATCGAGGAAATGCGACCGGTCATCGGCCACGGTCTGGGCCTGGTAGTGCACCTCAACAAGGACTATGATGCCAAGAGAGGGCACTATGTGCGCTTCCTGCAGGAGATTCTGGCTGTAGATGGCTACGACAACGGGCAATACGTCCTGCATACCCTTAAGCAACGCAAGGGCGATGGCTGGACTCCCCTGATGGAAGGGATCGAAAGATGGCAGGCCTAGATCCCATCCGGATCCTGCTGCTCGGAGCAGCCTTGCTGATCGTGCTCCTCTTCTTGGTAGGAGACACGAGCACTCTTGCGTTGGCGCCAGTGCTGCGGCGTTACCGGGCGCGCTACCTGCCGGAGGGCCTGTCGTGGAAGCAGCTTGTGGTCCCGGGCGTGCTGGTGCTGCTGGCACTTCTGATGCGAGTGCCTTTGATCTCGCTGTATCTGGTGATTGCAGCGGGGTTGGTTTTGTGGCGCGACCTGCAGCGCATGGAGAGTGAGCGCCGGCGGCTAAACACGGACCAGATTCTGCAATTCGTAATGGCCTTTCGTGCTGAATACACTCTGCAACCTTCGGTGTTCTCCATGATGGAGAAGGTGACGGATAGGACTACCGGTCCGTTGCGGAGCCTGATGAAGACCACAGCTCAGACCTTCTTCCTGACCTCGTCCCCGCAGCGCGCCTTTGAGGAATTGCGCAAACGCACCGATAACGTCTACCTGAGTCAATTTGCGTACATCCTGGAAATGGCGGAGAATGCGGCCCCCGATGCGGTGGTCAAGGCCCTGCAGGGCCTGGAAATGCGACTGCGCTCACATGCGGAGCTGCGTCGGGAAGTCCAGTCCAACTTGGCATCGATCGGCACACAAACCAAGATCATGCAGGTGGTAGCGGGTGCGATCCTGTTGGCGGTAGCTCTGGTTCCCATGCTACGGCAAGCTTATACCACTTCGTTCGGCCAGTTCGTGTATGTGACTGTGTTGACCGTGATGTTAGGCAGCTCGTACTACATCGACCGTGAGACACAGAAGCTGGGGGAGCGAATCTCGTGACCCAACAGATGGCAACGATCTTGTTGGTGATAGCCATTGTGGGCGTGGTGGCCAGCACTGGGATTGATTATGAATTGCGGCGCATTTGGTCGTTTCAACGCAAGCGCTTCAGTCGCCACGCTGAGGAGCGCCGGACGCGCTTGTTGACCAGGCTGGGGCGCAAGCAGGAGTACAAAGCAGACCTGACTGAGATTCGCGACTTTGCGGTCAGCCTACAACTTGGCACCTCGATGAATCAGACCTTGAGCGGTTCACTGATCGCGGCCGCCGACCAGTTCAAGAAGCGGGGTATCTTTGGGCAGCGCCTGGACAAACACGTGGAGTCGCGTCTGTCCATTGCACCCGAGGAAGTGCTCAAGGGTCTGGCTGACGACTTCAAGTCGGACCACCTGCAACTGCTGCCCGAGCGTCTGGAGTCGGCGCGAAACGGCGGAATCACGTACGATCAGGCCTTGTCCATTACCGTGGCCCAGGTGGAAGATGAGATTCGCGGCAGCATCCGCAATCAGATTCAGCAGGCACCGATTCGGCTGACGTTCCCTATGATCGGCGGAGTCTTCTTGGCTGCCTTGATCTTGGCCATATTTCCGTTGCTGATGAGCCTGATTACGTCGGTGTAAGCAAAGTGCGGACCGGGTTCTGCGGCGAGTCCTGCAGCGTTTCAACATCAAACGCAGCTTCCCAGTACCGGGGAGGTACGATGCAGGTTATCCACAGGGTTGGGACATTGCAGAGAAGGGAGAGGAGTACTAGCATGCTCAGAAGGTTCTGGAACGACGAAAGCGGACAAGACTTGGTAGAGACGATCCTCATCATTCTGATCATGGCACTGGTGGTCTGGGCGGTGTTCCCCAACATCGGTGCAGCCATCAGGCGAGCTGGGGACCGGGTCGTCGAAGTCATCAACCGAGTCATCGGGTACAACCCGTAATTCTGACCCATGGTGCCGCTGCGGATGGGCCCCCTCCTACCGCACGGCAGAGCTCGAGCGGACATGTCCCGTGAGGCTGGGGGATGCGGGTGCCCGCATCCCCCATGGCTGGGTGACGTCGGAACCTGTGGTATGCAACCGAACGCCCCAGGGGCGCGGTGGTATGTCTGCGCGTTCCGCCGGGTATGGCCGTGAGGAGTTAAATGCACACGTTGCGAAGGTTTCTGCATGATGAGAGCGGAGCGGAAGCGATGGAGTACCTGTTGGTGACGCTCGCCCTGCTCCTGCCGACTTATCTCATCTTCCAAGACCTATACGCCAAAGTGCTGCTTCTGATGCAGACCATTCTGCGTCGGCTGCAGTCCTAGCGCCAGGGCGGTTCTCTGCTTGGGGAACGCACTGGTCTCTGTCTTGCCTTGGCTTTTCAGGCTCGTCGTAACAGTATGGCTGTTCGCTATCGCCTACAGCGATTGGCGCAGCAGCATCATCCCAAACCGTCTTACCTTTCCCGCCATCGTTCTGTTTGGAGGATGGCGACTGGTGTGGGGAGCTTGGCAGCTCCTCGGCGTGTTGGTACCGGCCTTGGCAGTTGCTTCTGGCGACTGGGCTCACCGGGCGAGCGCCGCACAGGCCGGGAACGCTCTGCAGTTCATGCTCGTGGCGTGGGTGATTTGCCTGGCGTTGTGGTGGCTGCACGTGATTGGCGGCGGCGACGCCAAGACGCTGATGGCGATGCTGGCTCTGTTTGCCCGCCCTGACTTTGTGACCTTTCTTAGCCTGGCCGTGATTGCCCTGGGGCTGCCCGTGGTCTTGCTCAAACAGCGCGGCAAGTGTCTGCGTGACATACCGGCGGCCGTGTTTGGATGGTTCAAGACGGGCCACCTGTTCCCCTCGGAACGCCAACTGGCAGAAGAGGGGAGGCCCTATGTGTGGCTGTTCTGTTTACCGGGGGTAGTGTACCTGTGGTTCCTTTGGTAAAGTTCAGACAAGATAGGCGCGGCTCGATCACAATTCAGGCCATGGCTTACGTCGCCATTTTCGTCCTGATCTTGAGCCTGTCCTTTCAGGTCTGGAAGGTACTCTCCATTAAGCAATCGCTCAAGTCTGCCACCTACCAGGCGGCGCGCTTTTTGACTCTGAACGGCCTATTGTGGCAGAGGCATCAGGCGGATCTGTTGCGCGATGTGATCAGGCCTCTGGTGAACAAGGAGCTGCACAACAACACGTTTGTACCAGAGGACAGCGATGCGGAGGTCATTCTTTATCTTGACGTCACTCGCCCCGACTGGTGTGATGATCGCAACCCGAGCACGTTCCGCCTCTTGGTGACCTATGAGTATAGCGTGCCACTGCCGGTCCTGGGAAGCAGTCCCATTTCCGAGGTATTGGTGCTCAGACAAGAGCACAGCGGGCGGATGCTATGTGCTCAGTAGATGCGCGCTCGAAACTGCAGAGGTTTGTGCACAGGCTGCGCCGCGACCGGCGAGGCAGCTACGACTTGATCCAGTTCGTTCTGATTCTGCCGATTCTGGTGTTGGTGCTCTACGGCTCCTTCGAGCTGATGAAGCTGGCTTCGGTGCGCCAGACCCTGGAAGCCGCCACTTACCAGGCTGCGCGCTATTTGTCCGCCTACCACCAGACGTATGCCAATGCGCGCTATAACCGCACCGACGACGACAGACTGCAGGCAGAACGCCTGATTTGGGAGTCGCTGCTCTCGAACCCCTATGTTGCTGATGCAGGCAACGTTAGCGTGATCGTGCGCTACTACAACGGCGCCGGCCAGGAAATTGCCTCGCCGGTGACTTTCTCGTGCGAAAGCTTGGGGCAGTACGTCAGTCGGCCCACTGCCATGGACTCGTTCAGTAACAACCTGATCTTCACCGTGCGCACGTGGGTCACCATCCCGTGGCGCTCCTCAGTGCTGGGCGTGCCATTCGGTGATGTGACCTTGACCAGTGCACATACCACCTTTGTGGATTGCGGCCCCTGGTACCCACCTCGCATTGTGACACCAACGCCAACCTCCACACCTTCGGGCGCGCCACATGCCGCAAACTAGGAGCCTGCACGTGTTGGAGCGACTGCGACGCGACTGCCGGGGCGTGAGTGTGATTTCTTACATGCTCATCCTGCCGATCTTCCTTGTGCTGGTGTTTGGCATTCTGGAGATCTGGAAGGTGATGGCCGTCAAGCAGTCCCTGTACCTGGGCGCCTACAAAGCCGCGCGTGTGCTTTCCTGGGAGGGAAGAAGCTATCCTTCGGCCGACGCCTGGCAGTGGGAAGCCAGGGCCAACGACAGGGCCAAGGGGATTGTCGCGGAGGAATTGAACCGCAATGCCCTCCTGCCACAGGGATATACTCTCAACGTGAGTGTGTCCGTGGAAGCAGGCAGGCGCGGCTCGACGGCGAGCTGGGGTTGGCTGTTTGGAGTTCGCGCCGAACTGACCGCGCCAGGCTTGACTACTCTCGTCGGCGCCGGGAACATCACCCTGGTGGAACGCCAAGTCAGTTTCATCGATGGACCGAATGCGGATTGGCGGCCCTGGGTGGATCTGCCGGAAGGCTGGCCCTACTGAGAGGGCACCTGCATCGGCTTGCCCGGCAGCGCCTGCCCGTGCGGCTCCCCTCTAGGTTGCGTGCCTACGGCGGGAGCTGCTTTTTGTTCACCCGAGCGGAAGGTGGGGATGATTTATGCAACCACAAGTGATGCCCTGTCAGAGCGCGCGCGGCAGTAGCCGCCTCCTGCGCCTCCTGGTCTGGGCGACCAGCCTCAGCATGCTGGCACTGCTGTTGGCTATGACGACACGAGCCTCGCTGGTGCCTGAGACAGCGCGAGCCATGGCAGGGACTGCCGGCAACTGGAAGCTGTACACCAACGTGGATCACATACGGGCCATTGCTGTGGAGGATGTGGGTACAGGGCGCTACGCCTGGGTGGCCACAGACGGCGGGGCGGCCTGTTGGGACTTGAATTCCGGCCGCTGCCTGAGCTACACGCTTGCCAGCGGCCTGCGTTCCAACGACGTGTTGTGCGTACGGGTGGACGCTCAGGGCCGCAAGTGGTTCGGCACAACCGCAGGCGTCGCTGTGCTGGCCCAGGGCCATGCCACGCCTTTTGATCAAAGTGACGACGTCTGGAAGCACTACGGCTACGCTGACGGGTTGGTTGGCGAGCATGTGCAGGCCATCGCTTTCTCGCCGGGCGCGGATGGTGCAGAGCTCAAGTGGTTGGGCACCGATGCGGGTATCACCGTACTGGACGATGCCATGACCGGGACGCTGCGCACGCGCAGCTACCGGGCTTGGGACGGACTGGCCTCCGGGTTCGTTACCTCTTTGGACACAGATGCTGCTGGGCAGGTCTGGTGCGGAACGGATAGCGGCATCACGCAGCTATCCGGCCCTAACCCTCTGATTAGCGTGACCATGAGCACATACACCACGCCGACGGTTCGACTGGCCTCCAACCGCATCAATCACATCCTGTGGACGCAGGGTCAGTTGTGGGTGGCAACCGATAACGGTCTGAGCCGCCGCAACGCCGATGGGAGATGGTCCAGCTACGCGCCGAGCCGGGAGAACGCGTTGCCCCATCCAGAAGCGCTTTCTGTGGCTGTGGATGGGCTGGGCAATGCCTGGGCCGTATTGGGCGACGGCCAGGCTACGGTGATGCAGCCGCAGGGCGAATGGCCTATCTACTCGATGGCGGACGGCCTGCCTGGCGCAGCCACCTTTGTGGCTTACGATGGCCAGCAGC
>Ga0136653_10000720_pt1 | contig 17445 bp, 18 predicted proteins | sample LakKivw275mmetaG_FD_94866 | JGI IMG/M metagenome (GOLD analysis project Ga0136653, IMG submission 94866) | Anoxic lake water microbial communities from Lake Kivu, Rwanda to study Microbial Dark Matter (Phase II) - Lake Kivu water 275m metaG... | ecosystem: Environmental > Aquatic > Freshwater >...
AGCAGCGCAAATACGGCAGCACGCTGTTGGTGTTCTACGAAAAGTGTACCAAGTGACAGCCGATTCGGAAGCGGCCATCATTTCCAGGGGAGAGTTATGAGAACGTTATCTGCGTCCGCAGCGTGGCCAAGATAGGGCAAACCCCAGGCTTCCTCGATAGTTTTCAAGAGCGAAATGAAACTCGATTCATGGCCGCACTTGATGAAGCGAAGCGCCGTATGAAGTGATTTGACTGATACCTGAGTTTCTCACTTAGGCGAAATTTGCCCAATTTCAGCCGGTGGAAATGGTTTTTCGGGACACTAGCCGGTGCTAGAATCGGGGGATGGCATTCATCCGGAAGGTTAAAACGACTAGTGGGGCAACGGCAATTCAGATCGCCTATAAAGTCAAGGGACGGATCGTCAAGATCATCCATCTTGGAAGTGCACACAACCAAAAGGAACTGAATGTCTTCCTTGCGATAGCGCGCAAGCGGCTTCAGGCATCCCAGCTGGAGTTATTTCCAGAAACGCAGTCCTCCCTTCGGGTAGGTATCCGGCGGTCCTTCTCTGGTTTGTTGTGGAATACCTTGCGAGAGCAATACCGCCAGTTGGGATTTGTCCAGCTTGAGGATGAGATCTTCGAGGCTCTGTGTATCGCCAGGATCGTGGAACCGACCTCAAAACTGGACAGCCTGCGAGTATTGGCAGACATGGGCATAGGTCCGATTAACCGGAACAAACTGTACCGGAGTTTAGCCAAAGCAGCAGAGCGAGATTACCGCTTGAGGATCAGTCAGGCCTGCTTTGAGCACGTGGGTAGAGAGGGGCTCGCGCTGGTGCTGTATGACGTTACGAGTTTGTACTTCGAAGTCCAACAAGAGGACGATTACCGGAAGCCAGGATTGAGCAAAGAGCGGCGGTTGGAGCCTCAGATCATCATCGGACTGCTGGTTGATCGCAATGGCTTCCCGCTGGGTATACACAGCTTTGAGGGGAATAAAGCGGAAACAACGACCATCTTGCCTGTCATTCAGGCTTTTCTGGCGCAAAATGGCTTGACCAAGACCACCATTGTGGCAGATGCAGCCATGCTCAGTGCAGACAACTTGGCCGCCCTGACAGAAGCCGGTTATACCTACATTGTTGGTTCCCGGTTGTACAAGATCCCGTACGAGATCGCCGAGTACCAAAAGGCAGGTCCACTCAGCGACCAACAGATCGTAACGGTGCGGCAAAATGGTTACCGGGTCATTTACCAGTACCGGGCTAAACGAGCAGCCCTGGACCTCCGCAACATCGAAAAGCAGATAGACAAGGCAAAGAAAGCACTGAGTGGGCAGATCCCAGTTCGTCGAACCAAATTCTTGAGCGTGAAAGCAAAAAGCAAACAGCTCAATCAGAAGCTGATCCATAAAACCAAAGCCCTCGCAGGAATCAAGGGATATGTCACCAACCTGGACATTCCGGATGAAAAGGTAATCGATTACTATCACCAGCTTTTCCAGGTTGAAGCCACTTTTCGGATGGCGAAAACGGACTTAAGAGCCAGGCCGATCTACCATCGGAAACGGGATGCGATTGAGGCGCATCTTACTATCGTTTTGGCGGCGTTGGCGATCAGCAGGCACATTGAGCACTTGACCGGGATCAGCATCAGGCAGTTTGTGAAATTACTACGCCCGATCCGATCTGGCATAGTGACCATCAATGGGATTGAGGTCGTTGCTGAACCAGAGATTACTGAGAGGGCTGAATCGATCCTTGAAAAACTACTTCCAGGACACTAGGATGAGAAACTCAGGCACTATGAAACCAGACCGCCGTAGCAGAAGCGATCTCAACTTCTCGTCGTCCTTCGCCATACCAATCTGGAATGACCACTGTCTTCCAGAGCGTGTGGGTATTTTCCAGCACTTGCTCCAAGGTAGGCAAGCGTTTGCCCTTCTTGCGCGGTCGGCCCTTTTGTCCAGGCTTTCGCTGGGGAGCTGGTTCGTACAAGGCCGCATCCAGCCGAAAACGAGCGATCAAGGTGATCGGATTGGCCAATTTGGCTGTTTGCCACAGGAAATCAATGGCTGCGAAGCTGGCATCCATCACCACAACCAGTTTTCTTCCTGGAAGCCAACGTCTGACTTGCAAAAGCATCTGCCTAGCCCAGTCTGTCAGTTTCTTGTGAGCCCGCTTGCGCTTTTCGTAGTAGCGTTCAGAAGGAGCCAATACAGTCAGAAAAGGCGGCGCCCACACCCGTTTGGCCCACGGGATGGGAGTCAGCAGCATCATGCTCAACCAGCGCAAACCACTGGCTTTGACAAAGTGGCTGTGGCTCGAACGCACCGGGTCACGGTAGATCCCTTTCGCCTTGATCTTGTCTCCCCGGCGGCGTTCAATCGTATCATCCATCCCCAACACGATCGGCCCGAACAAGGCAAACGCAGCCACCAGCATTCCCAGCAACACACGGCTCGCTTCCCGGCTCGACCATACCGCACGGTTCAGCACCCGATGGAAATTCTGAAAGTGCTTCTCGGCACTCAATCCCATGATACGCAGGACAGCCGTTACCGTTCGCTGCCCAGGTGCAAGGATCGCTCCCACAACAAGGATCTGCACATGCTGCCAAATACGTTTCGAGAAAAGTCCAGCAAAGGTCGACAGGATCGTGGTATATTCATTCTGCAAGGTGGGCTTGCTCCTTCCTCTCGCCAGAGTAAGGTCATAGCTTACCTTGCTTCTTGTTAACGTGCAAATGGATAAAGTCTACATAAGAGTATCAAGGATTACTGTGCCGGTGTAAGAAGCAACACGGTTTTTGAAAGCAGCTCATCTATCGGCAAAACGTCGTCAACCCTGTTTAATATAATCCCTGTCAACAGATCGCGCCAAGCATTACTTTGTGATCTTACTTTTGTTAGTGGGATCTTAATATTCCTGCAACCTTGACGAGGATTAAGAACCACAACTACTTCATCGGCCTCATACCTACGGAGATAAGCATAAGTACTCTCGTATGAGCAGAGAGTCTCGATATTATCAGATCTTAAAGCTGGATGCTCCCGCCTTGCATGGATTAATTGTTTATAAGCGCCATATATCTTTTGTTTCCAAGTAGACTCATCCCAGTTCATGGTCCGGCGGCAGTCAGGATCACCATTGCCACGTAAACCTATTTCATCGCCATAATATATCAATGGGGCACCAACATACGTAAAGAGGAAGGCTGTTGCCAATATGGCTGTATCTACGTCTTCTTGTAATAGCGTAAGAATTCGAGGTGTATCATGGCTTCCCAACAAGTTCATTTGATAAGGGGCATAAGGACCGTGAAGATCCCGCAATGCATAATTCTCGAAATCGAAATCCTCACTATCCATCCCACCTTTTATTAGGTAAGCCAGAATGTGCTCTCGCAGGGGATAATTCATGACCCCATCGACTGTATCCCCCTTTTGCCAGAGATGGTGGTAGCGCCATACTTCAGCGACAATATAAGCGTCAGGTTTTGCCTTTTTCACTTTCTCACGGAAGGCACGCCAAAAATCCATAGAAAGTTTATATGGGGTATCAAGTCTCCATCCATCTATCCCGCATTTATTTATCCAATAGGTAGCAACATTTAGTAAATAGTCACGTAGCTCGGGATTATTTGTATTTAGTTTCGGAAGATTGTAAGCACTGTAAAATGTTTTATAGTTTGGTGGGGCAGTCTGAATCGGGTAAGACTTTATAAAGAACCAATCAGCGTATTTAGACGAGGGGCCTTTCCTTCGGACGTCTTTAAAGGCCCAGAATTCAAATCCGCTGTGATTATAAACGATATCAAGAATGATGCGGATTCCTCGATTATGGGCTTTCGATACAAGCTCGCGTAGAGTCTCTGTTGTGCCGAAGGCAGGGTCAACTTCTAGAAAATCGCATACATCGTATTTGTGATTCGTTTGTGCCTTAAAGATCGGGGTTAAATAAAGCGCGGTTATGCCTAAATCTTCCAAGTAGGGCAGTTTGGTGATGATGCCCTTTAAGTCCCCCCCGAAGAAATTATCCCGCGTTGGGGGAGAACCCCAAGGCACAACACCCTTAGGACTTATTTTGGGATCGCCATTGTAGAACCTATCTGGAAATATCTCATAAAAGATTGCATCTTGAACCCAATGTGGAATGGAATGGGCAGGCGAACTATGTTGGATCTTCATAGTTGGTGTTTCCTTTGCTGTATCGGCCTTCTTATCCTTTTACCGCCCCTTGTATCAGCCCGCTAACGATTAAGTCTTGAAGTAAATAAAATAGTATGAGGACGGGAATGGCGCCCATAAGTGCACCGGCTGCGAACAGCCCCCATTTCACAGTATACCATCCTTGTATGTACATCCACAAACCTATTGCCAGAGTGTATTGCTCAGCGCTTTTGAGCAACACCCGTGCAAGTATAACATCACCATAAGTTCCAATGAAGGTCAGGATGCCAATAACAACGAGCATAGGTTGGACTAAGGGAAGGATAACATACCGGAAAGCTTGCCAATGTGAAGCCCCATCAATCACAGCTGCCTCATCTAGGTCACGCGGAATGGAATCAAAGAAACCTTTCATGAGCCAAACATTGCCGCCGAGAGAACCGCCCAAGTAAACGAGGATCAAGCCCCCATGACTGTTCAAACCCATGGAGGGTATGTAATGCCCAATTTGTTGAATAATGAGGAAGAGAGCTACAACCGCTAGCATATTGGGAAAAACCTGAACAAGGAGGATAGTGCCAAGCAAGCTGCGACGACCTCGAAAGCGAAAGCGGGAAAAAGCGTAAGCACCCAAGGATGTAATGAATACAGTTAAGATCGATGTGATGGAAGAAATCTTGAGTGAGTTTAGCATCCAGTGAAGGTAGGGGTTGACAGGATCAGATAGAATTTCAACAAAATTCTTTAAAGATGCGTTACTGGGGATAAAACGCTGTGTAGCCAATGAATTGGATGGATCGAGAGAGGCGGAAAGAATCCATACCACTGGGAAAAGCGCGTAAATAATTGCTATGATACCAACAACGGTTATTATAGAAAGTTTTATTTTTCTTTGACGAGTTCGGGACATCATGGCAAATCCACTTCAATGGAGCTAGACATTTTCAGAAAGCTCCTCCCAAATTCTTGCATAGCGAAATTGAAAGAGCGTAATTATCGCCAATACAATAAAAATAATGATAGTGATTGCTGACGCGAAACCATAATCTCCGCCCCGCCCCCCCTCAAAAGCAAGGCGAAAGCTATATGAGATGAGAATGTCAGTATGCCCCACCGGAGATGGAGTGTTGGGCATAGGTGGACCGCCGCTATTGAAGAGATAAATTACATTGAAGTTGTTGAAATTAAATGCAAAAGAGAAAATCAATAATGGACCCACCGAGATAAGAAGTAGTGGCAATGTAATATACCAAAAACGTTGCCATTCACTTGCACCATCTATCTCTGCTGCATCGTTTATCTCGGAGGGAATGGCTTGGAGAGCCCCAGTAGTTATTAGCAACATGTAAGGGAATCCAAGCCAAAGATTTATAAGCAGAATCCCGGCCTTGGCCCAGCCCGGGTCTGAAAGCCATGGTGGCGAAAATTTAATGAGGCTCTCCAGAATTTTGTTAATGATCCCCACATGGGGATTCATCATACCCCTCCAAGTGAGAATGCTAAGATAGAAGGGGATAACGTACGGTAGTAGTAGAATAGACCGGATTGCCTTCCGATAACTAGGATGTATGACTGGGTCGTTAAACAATACTGCCAACAATAAACCGAATGCGAAAGTTGTAAACACTGCCAAGAAAGCAAATTCAATTGTCCAAATAAACACACGAAAAAGTGGCCCCTGTATTGCAACACCGGCAAACAAACGATAAAAGTTCCTCCATCCAATCGGGGCATGAAAAGAAGGTGACAAAGTAATACCGCTTGATGAAGTGAAAGTGCCTTCTACGGCGCGATATGTCTCCCCTGTTTCAAGGTCAATGATCGCATCTTTCAATCTATCGAAATGATATCTTCGTTCATATTGAGCAGCCACATCCAATGATCTAATAGTTATTGTGTCTGGTGGAAGGCCGAACTCAATATCAGAAAGTTCTTGGAGGTACCTGACACTCTCTATTCGACTCAGCCGCTGATAGCCTTTTATTGTAAGGGGTATATTTTCTTGATCGAGAGTACCCACATCGGGGTTATTTTGGGGTGAATGTTGAATTGGTTCCTCTGGTTTGGCAAGCAGCATTTGGCCATCCTCTGAAATTAACCAGATTATGAATTTTCCTTCAGAAGAGCGAAACGCTGTCCACTTGTATGAAATCCCACCCTCAGGAAGATAGACTTCTTTTTCGATGGCACTGATCGCTTGCTGTTTGGTTAGCAAATTGGTGTCGCTGTAATTTGTGAATGCAGTGTATATCGTATAAGCGATGGGATAGATCACCATTAGCAGCATCAAAGCTAAGCCGGGAGCGAGCCAACGAAATGGATGTAGATCCTCTCTCAAGAAAATTACATTGATACCAAGAGTAATAATCGCAATTGCTGCCGCAAGAAACCATATGCCATCGATCACCGTTTTCCAGAAAAACCATAAGGCGAATCCATCAAGAATGGCCAGACAAGTTAAACGAAACACGATCCGAGGCAAAGCGTCGGAAAGAGGAGCCAGGAGCCTTTTTATGCTCCTGGCTCCGAGAGAAAAGAAGAAACTTGGCTTGCCGCCAAGGCCTCTCTTTTGGCTCATTTCCCTTCCTGAATCTTTGTGCGTATTTGATTTGCGGCGTTCTTAAATGTTTCGGTAGGATCCGCTTGCTGCTGCATGATTATGGTAATTGCATCCCCCATAGTGCTCCAAAAAGCGCTCATCTCGGGGATTGCTGGCATTGGCATCGCATGCAACCCCACCTGTCCTAAGGCAGCGATATCAGGATCGGTAACTTTGTTTAGGACGGATAGAAAGGCGGGAGGTTTAAGCGTTCCTTCATAGTATTTTTGCATTGCTGCATCCGTAGCCCAAAATTCAGTGAGGTATGTCTGAGCAAGGGTAGGCTGCTTGCTAAAGGCGCTTATCATTAGGCCACGAACGCCCATGAAGGGTTTGGCCTCTTCGGTACCGGCAGGGATAGGGCTAATGGCATAGTGCACGCCTTTTTCCTTGAACAGCGGGAGATTCCAGGGTCCCGTGATGTAAAAAGCAGCTTTTCCGTCTGTAAATAAAGAACAAGCTGTGTCAAAATCAACGCCAGCTTTGATATGGCCTTGCTTCACCATCATGTCCAGCCAATTCGCCGCGGCAAGCGAACCCGGGCTGTCAATTCCAACATCATCTGGGTTGTAATTCCCATCCGGATTCACTCCAAAAACATACCCACCAAATGAAGTCTGGACTGGGAAAAAGTGATATGCATCGCCTTGTTGGAGTAAGAGACAGTACTCAATTCCTTGTGCTTCTAGTTTCTCACAAGTAGTTATGAGTTCGTCCCAAGTTTTTGGCGCATCAGGCACGAGGTCACCGTTTCTAAAAAGGGCGACGTTTTCCGTGATCAGGCCCATACCATAGAGCTTTCCATTATAGGTGAAAGCCTGGATTGCTGCGGGTACAAACAAGTCTTTCTTAGCACCAAGGTCAATCGGTGCCAACACGCCTCCTGCCACCAATTTTCCTACCCAATCATGAGGACCTTCAATTATGTCAGGGCCTTCGCCGGCGGGTGCTGCAATGAGGGTCTGCTCACGAACATCGTCCATTCCCATCGGTTGGACAACAATATTCACACCATATTTTGCTGTGAAGTCCCGAGAAATTTTCTCAATTATCGGTGCGAATAGAGTGTCTACCCATATAGTCAAAGTAGGAGCAGGTCCTTCCGTCGGCGCTTCAGTGGGAGCTTGAGTAGGGGCTTGAGTGGGAGCTTCAGTGGCTTCGGCTGTCGGCGTTGCCGTTGGCTTAGGGGTACAGGCAGACAATGTCAGCACACCTACCAGTAGGAGGCTGAACATACAAGAAAGAAAATTCTTTTTCATCTTACTTCTCCTTCTAGCTTATAACAAAGTGCAGGATATTCTCAACAGTTCGTTTTTTCCACTTGATAATCTTCAGGCATTTCTCATGCGCACCTCCTAACTTGAGATGTGAGCGGAAAAAGATTCAGGAAAAAGAGCAAATTGTGGAACGGTTCAGTGAACCGGTTCACTAATATCATATATCAAAATCAAATGAAAGTCAAGTAGTAAGTAGCCAGGAGGATAGACTTTTCAGACTGGAAAGACTCTCTTCTATCCTATCAGCCAGATGACCCCATGAGGATTATCCATTCCGGGTACAGGTCAAGCTCCAGTTTTAGCCTCGTGTACCTCGACGGTATCAAAGGGTTGGGAAATAAAAAGTGCCCCCATGGAGATTCGAACTCCAGTTTTAGCCTTGAAAGGGCTGCGTCCTGGTCCACTAGACGATGGGGGCCCGTCCCGAGCGTTCACGCCGAAGGCTTGTCGCAGGGCTCGCTCTGGTTTCGAGCGGGGGGATTTTACCATCCCCCCAACCTCAGGTCAAGCGATTCTCTAGCTTTCCTTCCGGTCGGAGAGCAGGGCCAGAATATCCACCTGCTTTCGGTTGAAGAGCACCGCCGGGCTTTCGATGCGCAGACTGGGAATCAGGATGGCAGTCAGGGCAGTATCGTAGAGCGGGACGAAGTCACGCGTGCCTTCTACCATAACGGTCGAGAAGTCGAAGCGTCCGGCCCATTCCAGCGTTCCTTCTAGTTCGTAGACCTGGGTGGTGACGCGGATGGGATATTTAACCAGGTTCTGATAGCCGCCGCGCGCCAGCGCCTGTGGCCCCACGTCCTCGCGGCGGGGGAGGCAGACCGCAAAGATGTTGGGTTTGACCAGGTCAATCATTTCGTATTCGCCGACCAACTTGGTTGGCATGTGCAAACGCGCCAGCTTTGCGTCCAGCACCTCCATAAAGTTAGTGGTGACGTCGTTCATCAAGCCCATCAGCCCGGTGCGCGGCACCATGATATGGCCCACGATACGATAACCTGGCGTGAGGAAATCCGCGGCGATCTGACGTTGGGCAGGAGAGGTGGTCTCAGGCATTTATCCGCTTTCCAGGGATGAGGCTCACTCCACAGCCGGGCGGGGTGAATCTGAATCGCGCTGCTCCAGCGGCGGACGCGCGCGGCGCGTCCGCGTTGTGGACTTTCCAGCATCCGGATTGAGCAGCATGGACAGCCAGGAGATGGCGCGCTCGTCATACTCGCGCCGCCCGCACACGTCGCAAATCCAGGCCGGAAAGTTGGGCACGGTGATCAGTTCGTCGCTCAACCAGGTAAAGTAAGTAATGTATTGCAGGCGCATCACGCCAGCCTGACATTCGTTGCAAGGATAGGACTCAGGGATGGTTACTCCGCTCATTGTTATATTCCTCGAGCTACAGCTTCGTGCAGGATGTTGATGCCTGCACTGGTGCCGATACGGTTCGCGCCCGCGGCAATCATCGCCAGCGCGTTGTTCAACGTGCGGATACCTCCGGCCGCCTTGACCCCCATCTGCGTGCCGACCACGCGTCGCATCAATGCCACATCCTCGACCGTCGCGCCTCCCGGCCCGAAATCGGTGGATGTCTTGACAAAGTCCGCGCCAGCAGCCTTGCTTATCAGGCAGGCCAGGATCTTTTCGCGGCGGCTCAACAGGGCTGCTTCGATGATGACCTTGACGAGCGCCTTGCGCGCGTGTGTCTCATCCACCACAGCTTGTATGTCTTTCGATACCATTGTGTAAGCCGCGCTTTTCAGCGCGCCGATGTTCAATACCATGTCAATTTCGGTAGCGCCGGCTTCGATAGTACCGCGCGCTTCATAGGCTTTATATTCGGGCAAGTCTGCGCCCAGAGGAAAGGCCACCACCGCACACACGCCGACGGACGAGCCTCTCAACAACCCGGCTGCCAGCGGGATGTACGCCGGGTTCACGCACACGGCAGCAAAACGATGCTCGCGGGCTTCCTCGCACAGCTTCTTGATCTGACCGGCCGTGGTACCCGCTTTGAGCATAGTATGGTCAATCCAGGCTGCGATCCCCGTGCCGACCGGCTCTCTCAGCGGTGGGTGCGAGGCGGGAAGCTCCCGTTCATATTCTTTTGCAAGCGCCAGAAGTTCTTCGATATCTTCGGGCATAGTGTTTCTATGGTGCGGCAAGGGCTGCCTGATTGTGCATGAGGATAGTCAACTCTGTGACCGGCCAGTAAATTAACACGGCCTTGCCGACCACGTTATTGATCGGCAGCAAGCCCCAACTGTGCGAATCGGCGGAGTCATTACGGTTATCGCCCAGCACGAAGAGATAACCCTCCGGAACGCTCCACTGGGTTGTGTAATCGGGAGCAGCCGCGATGTATGGTTCATCGAGCGCGGCGCCGTTGATGTACACCTTGCCTCCTGTAATGGCCACTTCTTCACCGGGCAGGCCGATCACCCGCTTGATCAAATCCTCTTTCGGATTTACCGGAAAGCGAAAAACGATGATGTCGCCGCGCTCCGGCTGGCCGAATCGATAAGCCAGGCGATTGACCAGCACGTACTCTCCATTTTGCAGCGTGGGGAGCATACTGAACCCGTCCACGCGCACACGCGCCGTGAGAGTATTGATACCCAGGAACAACAAAACCGCTAAGAGTAAAGTTTCCAGGATGTCAAACAGGAAGCTTTTCCAGGTTGTGGTCGCTGTACTAGCCACGGCCTGGGTTGTAATCTGTGGGGAAATCCCGGTCAAACCTACCTCCGGCAACCATTATGGCGCGCAATTTGCGACCAATGTGGTTGCATTCTTGGCAGCCATTATAAAACCCCTTTAGGGTTGCGGCAAGGGAAGAATCAAACGCGGCCCCAAGCGTAATGGGTGGGCACGTAGAGCACGCGCTCACCGCGCTGCCAGGCCTCTTCGTCGAATTTTTTCATTCTCTGCAATTTCCTGGCCGGGACGAATCCCGTCAAATCGGCCTCCAGCACCGCCCATTCCAGTTCCCATTCATCCGACCTCGGCGGATGCGTTCCACGCCCGTGCAGGCTGCCCGTTTCGATGACCTTTATTCCCGCCTCGGCAAATAGATTGGCCAACCGCCGACCTATATCAGGATCGGCCCCTTGCCGCCGCAGAGACTCGGCCTGCCAGCGGCCCAGCGGTATCAGCTCCTTGGGTTGATCCACCCGCCTGCTGTAATCCGGCTCGGCCAACGCCAGTATGTATCCACCAGAGCGGGTGACGCGCTTCATCTCACACAAGGCTTGCAAAGGGTGAGGCACCCACAGCAAGAGAAAATGACAGAGGGTGATGTCGAAAGAACCGGCGGGATACGGGAGCGATTGGGCGTCACCGCCGACGAGCGCCGCGCCTGGAGCATGGAGGCGCGCTTCGAGCAGGCGAGCAGGCTCCAGGTCCAGCCCATGGAGCGACAACGAATTGGGGCCGACCGGGGTGGGCAGGTCAGCCAGCAACGCCCCTGTCCCGCAGCCAACTTCCAGGATGCGCCGGGCGCCCGCCAGATTTACTTTATCAAAGGCATAGGTACGCAGTTCGCGCGTCCAATCCGCCTGCTGAGAAAAGCGCGCGTGCCAATCCATTTCTATGCCTGTCTTCTATTGGTTGAAATAGGTGCACACCCGGCCGATGATCTCGCTACGGAGGCCAGCGAGCTCGGGCCAATCGTAGAAGAACAGGATTTTCTGCTCCGCGATGGTAGCGCCAGCCGGTTTTGGGGTGAGGAGGAAGAACATCCAAGACTCGGCGATGTCTTCTTCCGGGCTGGTTACTGCGTAATCGGTCACGAATTGGTCACGATGCGCCCTGTAGAAATCGTAGAGGTGCTGGTCGCGCGCATCGTCGTCTTCGATGGCGTTGATCTGTTTCCATTGAGCGTAGATATCAGGCCAGAAGCGCTGGTAGAAGCTGTTGATGTAGGAGTCTGGAAGGCTGCAACCCTCGGCAACGAAGTACTGCGGGCAGGCTGCGGCTGCCTGATCGTAGACCTGTTGGTCATCCGGGTTGTCGTAGACACTCATGTCGGTCAAGACCTGTGAGGTATTCAGCGTCAGCAAGTGGCCGAACTCGTGCAGGAGCGTCGCACCTAGGGCTTTTTTGTCGCTGGCATCCAGGATGTCCACGTCCAGCGACCAAAGCGCTGGATCGTAATCATCCTGTTCGACGGCAGCTAGGATGTCCTCGCGGCCGTCGGTGAAGACAATGTACTGGTTGACGATCTCACGCTGGTCGGCTGGGATGATTGCAGTGAAATAATCCCAGATGGCATACTGTGTGGCAGTATCTTGTTGGTAAGGGCGCAGGCTCTGTGGCACGGGATCCAGCTCGGGGTTGGACAATTGGTCACCCTCGACCTGGTAAGTGATCAATGTCTGCTCATTCTGTAAGACTGGCAATCTACGGCGGGGCGATTTCGAGGGGGCATCGCTTCCTTCCGAAGCTGTCAACATGTCCGCCAGCAGGTTGGGACAGATGATCTGCGGCGTGGGGCTTGGCGTGGCGGTCTCGGTGGCGGTTGGCGTCGCGCTCTCGGTGATGGCCGACGGCTGGGTGGGGGTGACCGGTTGGATTGGAACGTAGGGGATGCAGATACAGGCAGCTGTGGCGATGAATAAAGCGACCGCCACGATCAAGATTGAGAATCTTCTATTCGACATCGTAATACCTGTATTTGTAGAACGTACTTATCAATTGTCACCAGTACTTTGCAAAAAGTGCCCGTAGTAGCGACTTTAGTCGCTTTTTGGCCAGACGACTAAAGTCGTCACTACGTTTGTGAATATTTTATTGCTTATTCGCGTCATTTGTCTACTCGCGGCATTCGCGTTAGAACTCCAGTGGCGATTTCATTCGATGAGAGACTTGACGATCTCAGCCGCATCTTCGACCAGCCCCGGACAATTTTTCTTAAACACATTGTTTTCGCGCGCCTTCTGATATTCCTCCGGGATGCGGATGTTGTAGCCGACCAGCTTCCGGCAGATGATCGAGCCATGCTTTTCCTCGAAGCGACGGATGAATTCCTGTGAAACCTTATAGATTTCTTCTTTCTTCTCAGGAGTGATTGTGCCGTGCTTTAAGGCGATGACCATCAGGGCGCCGGTCACTGCGCCGCATACCTCGCCCTGGCGTGCGACACCGCCGCCGAACGGCGAGGCAATTTTGAGCGCCAAGTCCTCGGCGATACCAAACTGAGCAGCAAAAGCCGAGAAAATAGATTGCGAACAGGAAAAACCCTTGTCGTACCGAGCGAGGGCCGTCTGGGTTGGGTCATTCATCAACTTTTCCTCCGGAATCTTTTGTTTCCAAAAGTTCTTCCCCATAGACGAATAAGTCACTGATGGACTGTCGCCTGTAATTGCGCAGGATCGCTTCACCGAAGACCGCCCCAATCGAAAGGACATGTAGCTTCGGATGGCGCTTTTCGGGCGGAATATAGACCGTGTCCGTCGTCACAATTTCCGTGATCTGCGGAACGGCAGCCAGTTTCTCCAATCCTCCGTGCACAAAGACGCCGTGTGTGCAGGCCACCCAGATTTCCTGGACGCCTTGCTCGATCAGAATCTTGCTGATCTCTAGGATTGAGCCGCCAGTGGCAATCTCGTCGTCGTAGATCAGGGCGCAGCGATAGCCCTGGATCGGACGGCCGACCAAGCCGCTGATGACAACTTTCGTATCCGAGATACGCTCCTTGTCTCCTGCTGCGATGGGAATGCCCAGGCTCTTGGCAAAACGAGCTGCCGACTTTGCATGACCCATATCCGGCGCGACCACGATTGTGCTGCTCAAGTCGTGCCCCTCGAAGTGATGATGGAAAACTGGGCGGCTGGTCAGTGGGTCGGCGGGGATGTTGAAAAAGCCGTGAACCTGCGGCGAATGCAGCATCATGGTCATCACGTGGGTCGCGCCGGCCGTCTCCAGCAAGTCGGCGACCAGCCGGGCAGTGATCGAGATGCGCGGCGCGTCTTTCTTGTCCGAGCGGGCGAAGGAGAAGTAAGGGATGATGGCGTGCACTTCCTTCGCCGAGGCGGAGCGGGCGATGTCCAGCATCATCAGCAACTCGACCAAGTGGTCGTTCACGGGCGGGGCGAGTGACTGGACGACAAACACGATGCGCGAACGCACGCTGGCGCCGAGCTGGATGTACAGGTTGTCGTTGCTGAAGCGCGTGATGAGGGTCTTGTCGAGCGGCAGGCCCAAGTAAGCGGCAATGTCGGCAGCCAGCTTTGGATGCGAGCTGCCGCTGAAAAAGCGGACTTCTTCCGGGTCGAGTGCTTTCGCTGGCATGATCATCACCACATCCCTGGCAAGAGCCGGAAACGGACGCGGGCGGCGTAGTCTTTGTAGCCTTCCAGTTCGTTTTGCAGCGTGCGATCCTCCAGCGCGGTGCGGATAACAACAACTACAATTAACAGCCCTACTGGAATGAGCGCCCACTGCGAGCCGAGCAGCAGTGGGATCGCCAGCGACGAAATGACCTGTCCGATATAGGCTGGGTGGTGTACAAAGCGGTAGGGGCCGCTGCTGATGACCACGTGGCCGCGATCTTTTTGGATCCGGACGATGGACGAGAAGAACTTATTCGAAGCCATTGCCCAGGCAAACAGACCGTAGCTGGCTGCCAGGATGACGAATGCCGCCGCGCGGACGCCGAACCCTGTTTCCGGCGACCAGTCGAATCGTTCATCCAAGGCCGCGACCACCAATATCCCTGGCCCAAAGACCGACATGAAGGCGCCAAGGATCTTATCCCAACCTTTGGCGCCCTCTTTGATCTCGGCGCGTTCCTCGGCCAGTTCTGTGCCTCTGGGCAGCATCCAGGCCGCGTTGACGGCGATGAAAGCCAGGTATGAGCCGATGTAAGCCCAGCCCGCGCCCCAGTCCCAGCGGCCGGAGATCAAGAAGAGCGCTGCAGCCTGGATCAGAACGAGCAGGCCGATCTGGATCAAGCGTTTGCGGAATGCGGGAGTCATGAGAGTCTCTCTTGGGCTTCTTACAAAAGTGATTTCAAGTTTTTCGTGGTAGCGACTTCAGTCGCTCTTACCCGGCCTGGCAACGGCTGCCTGCCCTGCCTGCACCTGACGCAGGCACAGGTGGCGGCCAGGCCAGGGAAGTCGTTACTACAGCAGTTCTTATGGTTACTGGTGATAAATCTTTTCCCACGGATCGCGCAGGAAATTCCCAAGAATTCTATCCGCTTCGCCCTGCGTAGGCAACACATCGCCATCTGGCTCGACGTAGAGCCAGGCCTTGCCCGCGCCAGAGGGAACCTGATCCTCGACGGTCTCATGCGCCACCGGTTTTTCTGCCGAATAAGGCACGGGCAGGTCGAATTTGATCGAGAGGCCCAATTCGGCGGCGCGCTGGCGCAGCCTGGCGAGATCATCTTTGAGGGAAACGTCGGAGACACTCAACGAGAGACTCTTGACTTCCAGTTTTGCCAGTCTTTCGAGGATATTTTTCCCTTTCTTGACGTTCTGGGGAGTGACGGTCAAATGCACGGTGGTGAACAGGTCTTCTGGCATGACCGTTTCCAACGCTTTCCAGGAAGCCTCGTTCTCAGGTTGGAGGATGAAGAGCAGGTGATCGAGGCCGGTCTGGAGTAGCAGTTGCAAGTATTCCTTGTCGGCCAGTTTTAACCCATCCGAGAGCAGGCCGGTGACCTGGCCGTTCTTCTCGGCGTGGGCGATCAGCGCGGGCAGGTCCTCGCGCAAGGTCGGCTCGCCGCCGGTAAAGGTGAGGTGCGGGATGCCGGCCGTCCAGGCTTTGTCCATGATGGTCTGCCATTCCTCGGTGGTTAGCTCACGGTCGACGCGCTTGGTGGGGGCGTACTCGGCCTGGGTCGCGGCGGGCAGACGGTAGGTCAGGGCGCAGTCGAGGCGCAACGGGGCGGTCAACGCCTGGGAATACGGCGCGACCCGCTCGAAATCCAGGTACGTGACCGGGTCCAGGTCTGGGGTGTGAATCATGGTGCGGACGCGTTCCGTAAAATCCAAAAAATCTTGTTTGGCCGCCGCCCGCCCAACGCGATAACGACTGGCGATCTGCTTGGCAGCCTCGTCGGGGGGCGTGCCTTTGATCATGTGATAAGCGTACTCGGTCGCAGTCGGGTTGAGGTGCAGCACGGTGGCGGCATTGACGATCAGCATCCCGGAGCCGTCTGGCTGCATCCGCAGGTGCAGGCGGTAGGCAGGTTCGTCAGGCTGGGACTGATAGTGATGCGTGCCAGCCGGCAGCGGTTGGGTACTGGTGAATTGTTCGCGCAGGAAGTTGATGATGGAAGCCATAGGTGCTCCTTCTCCGATTTACGATTCCAGATTGACGATTTACGATTGGCGGATGGCAAATTGCTTGAGGGTGTACGAATATAACTCTCTGCTCTCCACTCTCTACTCTCTAATCTCTCACGAAGTGCGGCATCTCGAAGGGGATTTCGATGGATAGCTCGACGAAGCCGGAATAGACGCCATCCTTGTACCAGGGCGTCTGGTAGATGAGTTTCTTCTTGCCTTTCTTCTCGATGGTATAGACATTTTTCTGCTGCTTATCCAACATGCGTTCCAGTTGGCCGCGGGCGGGTTCGGGATGGCAATCGAGTACATTCTTGCCGATGAGACCGCGTCCACCGTCTTCGGCGAAGATTTCTTCAGCGGTGTCGTTCATGTCGAGGATGAGGCCCTCGGTGTCGCAGATGGTGATGGCACCGGGGAATTCTTTGAACCAGGATATTTCGGACATAGGGTCTCCGCGTTGAGGATAAGTAAAAAGAGTGAGGAGTGAGGTTTATGGGTGAGATGTAACTTAAAAAACCTTCAAACTTTCGAACCTTCGAACTGAAGTGGGCAGCCACCGCCGCACTCGGCCAGCAGGAGACAGTCGTTACATTTTTCCGGCAGCCTTTTTCGCTCGCGCAGGCGCACGGCCAGTTCGTGGTTCCAGATAGCCTCCCACCCGTCCGTGAGCAGGTTGCCGAGTTGGTGATAATACGACTGGCAGGGCAGCACACCGCCATCTGGCTCGACACACATATTGTAGAGCGCAGCGGTGCAGCCTTTGACGCCCAGTTCCATCTGCATTGGGTCGAAGTTGCAATACTGCGTCGGCGTGTACCAGATGAGGCGTTGGCCATACGCTTCGGTTTTGGCGCGGGCGACCTCCAGCAGCGGCGCCAGCTCGCTTTCGGCCAAGCCCGTGCCGACCGACGCGCCGCGCCCGGAATAGATCAGCGCGTTCAGGCCGACGGTCGGGACGCTGAGCTCGGCCAGGAAATCGAGCGTCTCCGGGATGGTATGTGCGTTGGTGCGCAGCATGGTCGTGTTGGTCATCACATATAGCGAACTCGCCAGCACATTGTGGATGCCCTTGACCGTCTGCTGGAACGCGCCTCTGGCGCGCACCATCTCGTTATGGACCTCGGG
>Ga0136653_10000722_pt1 | contig 17405 bp, 17 predicted proteins | sample LakKivw275mmetaG_FD_94866 | JGI IMG/M metagenome (GOLD analysis project Ga0136653, IMG submission 94866) | Anoxic lake water microbial communities from Lake Kivu, Rwanda to study Microbial Dark Matter (Phase II) - Lake Kivu water 275m metaG... | ecosystem: Environmental > Aquatic > Freshwater >...
CCGAAGACGGAGACCTCCGTGATGCCGAACCGGCCGCGGGACTGTTCCATCCAGTAGCCGTTGATGGTCTGGCCGTGGTTGACCTCGCCGGGCTTCATCCAGAAATCCGCGTAGAACTGAGGCGCCCTCTCGCGCGGCACGGGGGCGATCTGCGGATTTCCGAAGGGATCGGAGCCCTTCGGCAAAGAGACGACGAAGGGCTGGTCCGGGAAATCGATGCCGACGACGGCCAGCTTGAAGCCCCGGGCGGGCTTGAGCGAGGGATCGGCCCAGTTGCGGCCGGGGATCGGACGGTAGTCGGCCCAGGTCATCGTGTCCTGGTCCTGGACGCGCTGGGGGTCGAGCGGCGGCGGGCCTGCCGTCTTCGGATCCTGCCCCGAGGCGGGGATGAGGAGGGAGAGGAGGATGAATATCACGCCGGCGACGCCGAGAGCCGCCGCGGTCCGACGATGAGGCCGTCTGTTCATGTGTTTCTCCTTGTCGAGGGCGACATCAATTAAGCACACCCAACGGCCTCCGTCAATCCTGGACCATTGATGCTTCCTTGACGGGGGAGGGGACACCCCGGCTTTTTCCCGTTGTGCTATACTCCGGGCCATGAAAAAGACGACGGTCCTGCTATTGGGTTTGTCCCTGATCGTGCTCCTGGCCGGCCCGGCCTTGCCCGCGAGGGCCGAGAGCCGCGGCGTCGAGCATGGCCAGCGCTACGACCGCCTGGTCGTCCGCAACGTGACCGTGATCAACGGCAACGGCACGCCGGCGCGCGGGCCGATGGACGTCATCGTCGAGGGCAACAAGATCACCGACGTCCGCGGGGCCGACCGCCGTCCGGACGCCTACAAGAGCGAGGCCCACGTCCTCGACGGGACCGGCCTGTACCTCCTGCCGGGCTTCATCAACAGCCATATTCATCTTCATGACGAGCGGGCCGGGATCCCGCAGCCTTTTGAATATGAATACAAGATCTATATGTCGTGCGGCGTGACCACGGTACGGGACGTCGGCACCGATCCCAAAAAGGCCGTGGCCGAGCGCCGCAAGAGCCAGGAGGGCTCGATTGTCGCCCCGCGGATCTACGTCTACATGGTCGCCGGCGGCCGGACGCCCGAAGAAGGCCGGAAGTCCGTCCGGACCATCAAAGAGATGGGAGGCGACGGGGTCAAGATCTTCGGCATGGACCGGGACATCATGGCCGCCATCACCGACGAGGCGACGAAGCTCGGGCTCAAAGTGGCCCATCACATGGCCGTCGAGGAGACGGATGCCCGGGACGCGGCCGCCCTCGGCGTGGACACGATCGAGCACTGGTACGGCATCCCGGACGCGGCGTTGAAGGGCTCGCAGAACTTCCCGCCGTCCTATAACTTCAACAACGAGAGCGACCGCTTCCGCTGGGCGGGGCGCCTTTGGCGCGAGGCCGATCCAGCCAAGCTCGATGCCGTCCTCAATGAAATGGTCAAGGCGGGCGTCGGCTGGATCCCGACCTTCAGCACCTATGAGGCTTGCCGTGACATGACCCGGGCCCGCAACCTGCCCTGGTTCAAGGAGTATCTCCACCCGGCCCTCGAGGAGTATTTCAAGCCCAGCCCGTCCCGCCACGGCGCTTTCTCGTGGGGCTGGTCGACCGAGGACGAGATCGCTTGGAAAGAGAACTACCGGATCTGGATGAAGGCCGTCCGCGACTTCGCCGACAAGGGCGGGGTCGTCGGCGCGGGCGACGACGCCGGATTCATCTACACCCTTTACGGCTTCACCTTCCTGACCGAGCTCGAGATGCTCCAGGAGGCGGGCTTCCATCCGCTCGACGTCATCCAGTGCGCCACGGTCAACAACGCCAAGTTGATGGGCCTCGAGGACCGGCTGGGCCGTGTGCGGCCGGGCTATCTGGCCGACCTCATCCTCGTCGACGAGAACCCGCTGGCCAACCTCAAGTACCTCTTCCCAACGGGCGTCCTCGACATCAAGGACGGGAAGGCGGTCGTGCGGGGCGGCATCAAGTGGACGATCAAGGACGGCATCGTCTACAGCACGCCCCGGCTGATGCAGGACGTCAAGGACATGGTCGCCGCCGCCCGCTCCGGGCGCTAGACGGCCAGCTGTTCGACCGCGAGCTTCGTGACGTCCGGCTGGCCGAAGCCGAACTCCGCGGCCTTGACGTCGTCGTATTCGCCCTTTCCCTCTGGATACACCCAAAGGGCATGGTTGGGGAAGATGGGCGAATTGTGATATATCAGCGAAGAAAATGAGCGCTCGCCGAACGGCCTTGGGACTTATCCCGCTGGCTCTCTGGCTCTGGCCGGCCGTCGCCATGGCCGTCGCCGCGTCGTCCCAAGAGAAGCCCGTCCCGAAGCCGGACGACCCGCGCACTGTCAAGACGGTGGCCGCCGCCCCGGCCGGCGGGTCGATCGTCGTCGACGGCGTCCTCTCCGAGCCCGCCTGGCAGGCGCCGGGCACGACCGGCTTCACCCAGCGTGATCCGCTCGACGGCCGGCCCGCGACTGAATCGACCACGGTCTGGGTCGCCTTCGACCGCAACAATATCTATGTCGCCGCCCGGATGACCGATTCCGAGCCGGCGAAGATCGTCGGCCGCCTGGGCCGCCGCGACGCCGAGGTCGAATCGGATTGGTTCGAATTCGGCCTTGATCCCTATCACGACCGGCGCAGCGGCTACTATTTCGGCGTCAATCCCCTCGGCTCCATCCAGGACGGCACGATCGCCAACGACACCGACCTCGACTCGACCTGGGACGGCGTCTGGGAGAGCGCGGCCCGGGTCGACGCGACGGGCTGGACGGTTGAGATCCGGATCCCCTTCGATCAGCTCCGCCATAATCCGTCGGTCTCTCAGGTCTGGGGCGTCAATTTCGTGCGCACCATCAAGCGCAAGAACGAGGAGGACTGGTTTGCCTGGGTGCCCAAGGAGGAGAGCGGCACGGTCTCGCGGTTCGCCGAGCTCACCGGCCTCGCCGGGATCGCCTCGGGCCGGCGCCTCGAGATCTCGCCCTTCGCCCTGTCCAAGGCGACCCTGAGCCCGGCCGTCCCCGGCGACCCGTTCCAAACCGGGCACAAGGCCCTCGCCGGGGCGGGGTTCGACCTCAAGGGGGGCCTGAGCAGCAACCTGACCCTCGACCTCTCGGTCAACCCGGACTTTGGTGAGGTCGAAGTCGATCCGGCCATCATCAACATCAGCGATGAGGAGACCTACTACCAGGAGAAGCGGCCCTTCTTCATCGAGGGCTCGAGCATCTTCAACTTCGGCCGGGGCGGGCCCAACGTTTACCGCATGTTCGGCTGGGAGGACCCCTTCCTCTTTTACAGCCGCCGCATCGGCCGCAGCCCGCAGGGCCGGCCCTCGACCGCGGGGTTCATCGACATGCCCGACTGGACGACCATCCTCGGCGCGGCCAAGATCACGGGCAAGATCGGCCGCGATTTCAATCTCGGCGTGGTCGGCGCGGCCACGGCCCGCGAGAACGCTCAGATCGATCTCGACGGGGTCCGCTCATCGGCCGAGATCGAGCCCTTTAGCACCTACGGGGTCGCCCGCGGCCTGAAGGAGTTTGGCGAGGGGCGGAGCGGCCTCGGCTTCATGGCCACGGCCATGGCCCGGGACCTGGGTCAGGGTCCGCTCCAGGGTTTGCTGACGCGGGACGCCTTTGCCTTCGGCCTCGACGGGTGGACGTTTCTCGACAAGAACAGGGGCTGGGCCCTGGCCGGATGGGGCGCGGCGTCGACCGTCCACGGCTCGACCGCGGCCATCACCGCCCTCGAGCGCTCGGCGCTCCATTACTTCCAGCGCCCGGACGCGGACTGGGTCGAGGTCGATCCGAACGCGACCTCGCTCTCGGGCTGGGCGGGCCGCCTCTACGTCAACAAGCAAAAGGGCAACATCGTCTTCAACGCCGCGATCGGGGCCATGTCGCCCGGCTTCGAGACGAACGATCTCGGCTACCACAACCGCGGCGACGTCATCAACGGCCACGTCGAGGCCGGCTACCGGTGGCTGCAGCCGGGGCGGCTCTTCCGCCATTGGACCGTGACGTCCTCCTACTACCGGAACTACGACTTCGGCTGGAACCGGGTCGGGGAGTACATCTACCTCGACGGCAAGGCGACTTTCCTCAACTATTGGAAAGCCGCCCTCCACCTCGACTGGGAACCGCCCAAATACAGCCATTGGCTGACGCGCGGCGGCCCGTTCGCCTACTATCCGGCGGGGGAGACGGTCCGCGTCGAGCTCAGCGGGGACGATCGCCGGCCGCTTGTCCTCGAGGGCAGCGTCCAATACCGCTATCACCCGAGCGGCGGCTACAACTACACCTTCGCCGCCGGCCTTATCTGGAAGCCGAGGCCGAACTTCAACCTGGAGGTCGGCCCGAGCTACACCTGGCGCTATTCGCAGGGACAGTGGGTGCGGAGCGTCGTCGATCCCCTCAAGACCTCGACCTACGGCGTGCGCTATGTCCAATCGGACATCATCCAGAAGACGCTGCCGATCGAGACCCGGATCAGCTGGACGTTCACGCCGCAGCTGAGCCTCCAGGCCTATCTCCAGCCGTACCTGGCGGTGGGCGACTTCTTCGCCTTCAAGGAGCTGCGCGCGGCGCGGACGTTCGACTTCGATTTCTACGGCAGCTACGACGGCTCGACGATCAGCCGGTCGGCGAGCGGCATCTACACCGTCGATCCCGACGGGCCCGGCGGGCCGGCGGCGCCGTTCACGTTCATCGATCCGGACTTCAGCCTCAAGTCCCTTCGGGGGACGGTCGTCCTGCGCTGGGAGTACCGTCCGGGATCGATGCTCTATCTCGTCTGGACCCAGAGCCGGGCCGACTATTCCGATCCCGGCGATTTCGATCTCTGGCGGGACATGGGCGACATCTTCCAGGCCAAGGGCGACAACATCTTCATGATCAAGTTCACGTACCGCTTCGCGGTCCGCTGAGCTTGACCAGCGTCGCTCCCCAGCCGCCGGCATCGAGGCCGGCGTCCCTGAAGCTCGCGACGCGCGGGTCTTTCTTCAGCAGGCCGTGGACGATGGCCTTGAGCGTCCCTGTGCCCTTGCCGTGGATGATGCGGATCTCGGTGATCCCGCGCCGCAGGCACTCGCCGATATACTCCGGGACGAGGTCCTTGACTTCCTTGGGACTGAAGGTGTGGAGGTCGAGGACGCCGTCGATCGGCAGCTCGAAGGGCTCGTCCGCCATAGGGGGATTCTAGCGGAAAAACCGGGCAAAAGACACGGTCCATCGTTTGACATTCGGACCCGACTTCGCTAGATTAGAGGGGCTTTTTGGCCCGCTAGCTCAATTGGTAGAGCAGCAGACTCTTAATCTGCGGGTTGTAGGTTCGAGTCCTACGCGGGTCATTTTTCATTTCCCCTCGACTCCTCAAGAGGCCGGAATAGGTCTATAATCGGGCCGCCGCGATGCGCCAGATCCTGCTCGTCCTGGTCTTCCTCGCCCTGACGGTCCTGGCCATCCCCCTCCTCGCGTTCTGCGCCCTGTTCGGGCTGCGGGACTTCTACCTGGCCTGCGGGGCCTGGATGATGCGGATCGGGCGATGGATCCTCGGCGTCCCGGTAGAGGCCGTCGGCCGCGACCGTCTCGACCGGAACATTCCCTACGTGTTCATGTCCAACCACGTCAGCTTTCTCGACGCGCCGCTGCTGCTGACGGTGATCGACCGGCCCGTCCGCTTCATCGTCAAGCGCTTCGTCTTCCGCATCCCGATCTTCGGCCTGGGCATGCGCTTCGCCGGCTACGTGCCGCTCGACAAGGAGGGCGTGGGGGAGGGGCGGAAGCGGATCGCCCTGGCGGCCTGCCTGATCAAGGAGAAGGGCTATTCTTTTCTCGTCTATCCCGAAGGCACGCGCAGCTGGAACGGCGCTCTCCAGCCTTTCCGCCGCGGCGGCTTCTACCTCGCCCTCGCCGCGCAAACGCCCATCGTTCCGGTCTCGATCAAGGGGACCTATGAGATGATGCCCCGGGTCAGCTGGTGGATCCGCCGCGGCCCGGTCCGGATCGTCTTCCACGAGCCCGTCGGCGTCGCGGGCTATTCCTCCGAAATGATGCCCGAGCTCATGGAGCGCGTCCGGACGGCTATCGCCTCCGTGTCGTAGGGCGCGAATTGTGCCCCGCCGCGTAAAGAACTACAATCAGTCTACCAAATTATCCCGAGGGCATGAAGAGGCCAACCATGAGCAAGCTGCGGATCGGGCGGCGCGATTTTCTCAAGACCGTGGCGGCGGCCGCGGCCTTGCCTTCGCTAAAGGGGACAACCCCCTCCGGGAACGGCTCTCTTCCGGCGTTCGACGCCAAGGGGCTGCCGACCATGACGCTCGGCAAGACGGGCGCGGTCGTGCCCCGCATCGGCATCGGCCTCGGCAGCCGGTTCTGCGCCGTCGAGGACGAGGACAAGGCCCAGGCCATCCTCGAGGCCGCGCTCGCGAGCGGCTTCTATTATTGGGACACCGCCGCGAACTACACCAACAAGGCGATCGTCAGCGAGGAGCGCATCGGCCGGGTCCTGGAGCGCCGCCGCAAGGAAGTCTTCCTGGCCACCAAGTTCGAGGAGCGGACCTACGACGGGGTCATGCGCCAGCTCGAGCAGAGCCTCAAGCGGCTGCGCACGGACCGCCTCGACCTCTATCAGGTCCACCTCGTGGCCTCCATGGCCGACCTGGACACGCTCGGGCTGCGGGGCGGGGCGCTCGACGCCCTGCGCAAGATCAAGGACGAGAAGATCGCCCGCTTCATCGGCTTCTCGGGCCACGCCGACGCGGCGGCCATGGCCGAAGCAGCCCGGCGCCACGATTTCGACACGATGCTCATCGCCCTCAACCACTACGAGGAGCGGCGCGGCGATCTCGAAGGAGGGGCCATCCCGGCCGCGGCTGCCAAGAAGATGGGGGTCATGATCATCAAGTCCGTCCGCCCGCGCGAGACGGTCGCCGGGCTCGCCGCCTCCGATCTGATCCGCTACGCCCTCAGCCTGCCGCTCGTCCACTCGGCCGTCGTCGGCACGGACGGGATCGACATCGTCCGCAAGAACGCCGCCCTGCTCCGCGATTTCAAGCCGCTCACGCCCGAGGAGATGTCGCGGCTCACGATCAAGCTCGAGCCGTTCTTCGCCGGCGCCTCGCTGCCCTGGATGAGGCCCGGATACCGGGACGGCGAGCCGTGTTGACCCGGCGCGCCGCCGCCGCCCTGGCCGCTGCGGCCGTCCTGATCCTCGCGGCCTGCCGCGAGCCCGCTCCGGGACAGTCGCGCGTCGTCACGTACGACTTTGAGACGGGCTCGGCCCAGGGCTGGCGGCCGAACGACCCGGCCCACTGGCGCGTTGTCGACGACCAGGGCTCGAAGGTCTACGAGCTCACGGCCGTGGGCAGCCAGGGTCCGGTCCGGGCCCCGACCTCGATCTCGGTCCTTGCCGGCCACGATGTCTCGTCCTTCGAGTTCGCCGGCCGGATGAAGTGCTATACCGACCCGGCCGTGCCCGGCCGCGACATGTGCGTCTTCTTCCATTATCAGGACCCGACGCACTTTTATTACGTCCATTTCTCCGCCGAGAGCGCCGAGGTCCACAATATCATCGGCCTCGTCAACGGCGCGGACCGGGTCAAGATCAACGTGGAACCGGCAGGCGGCTCCGTCTTCCGCCTGACCGACCGGTCCTGGCATGCGTTCAAGGTGGTTTGCGACGGGGCGACGGGCGAGATCCGGGCCTATCTCGACGATTTGGCCGCGCCCATCCTGACCGCCCGCGACCGGACCCTCACCCACGGCCTCGTCGGCGTCGGCTCTTTTGACGACACCGGGGCCTTCGACGACCTCAAGCTCACGATTCTGGCTCGATAGCTGGCGCAAGCCCGCCTCGGACCACGCTCCGGCATGATTTTGCGGCTCGTCCCTTCTCTGATAATATGGACGGCGGGAGTATCCCGAGATTCTCATTGACGGAGCCGCGACTGATGGCCAATCCGTTCAAGTCTTTCTTTAGGCCGGCGCAAGACGTCAAGCCGGAGGACGAGGCCTGCCTTCTCCTCAACGACGCCGGGGAGCTCGACGCGGCCATCGCCGGGCGGGACAAGCTCATGGTCCTGTTCTATGCCTCCTGGTGCCCGTTTTCCCAGGCCTTCCTCAGGATCTACCGGGAGCACGCCCGGGCCGGCGATCCCTGCTACTCGCGCATCGTCGTCGACGACACCGACCCCCTCGTCGACCGGTACGATATCCAGGTCTACCCGACCGTGCTGTTCTTCGAGAAAGGGCGTCTCGTCCGCCGCCTCGACGGCGGCTACCATCGCGGCCTGTCCCAGAAGCAGCTCCAGGATTTCGCCCGCCGCTGCGCGGTCAAGTGAAGTGAAACGCTACGACCTGGCCATCACCCATGACTGGGAATATGACCGGGACTTCGTCCGGCTGGTCGAGGGCGCGGCCGGCGCCCGCGGCCTGGCGACGCTGCTCGTCGCCCCTTCCGACATTCACGCCGTTCTCGAGGACTACCGCTCCGGCGCGACCGACTTCCGCCTCCTCTTCGACCGGGCCTCTGGCGCATCGCCGGAATTCATCGGGCTCCAGGCCCTGGCCGTCGAGCGCGGCCGGGACGTCCTCGACCCCCTCGACAGGATCCGCTGGGCCTCGGACAAGGCCACGATGCATCTCGAGCTCCTCTCGGCCGGCCTCGCGGCGCCCCACACGATCATCCTTCCGTCCTACGCCGCGCAACCCGAGACGCGGGTCTCGCCGGCTGATCTGGCGCCGCTCGGCGTTCCGTTCGTCATCAAGCCGGCCAACACCACCGGGGGCTCGCTCGGCGTCGTCGCCGACGCTTCGACCGCGGCCGACGTGACGGCGGCGCGCCGGACCTATCCGGCCGACAAGTACCTTCTCCAGGAGAAGGTGCGTCCCGAGGTCCTGGACGGGCGCCGGTTCTGGTTTAGGGGCTTCTACGTCCTCGGCGAGGTCCACCTGACCTGGTGGGACGACCGCACCCATGTCTACGACGAGCTTTCCTACGCGGAGGCCGGGGCGCGCGGCCTCGCGCCTCTCTACGCCATGGTCCGGACGATCGCCCGCGTCTCCAAGCTCCGCTTCTTCTCGACCGAAGTCGCCCGGGACGCCGCGGGCCGTTTCGCCGTCGTGGATTATGTCAACGAGATCTGCGACATGCGGCTGCGGTCGGCCCACCCCGACGGCGTCCCCGACGCGGTCGTGCGCCGCATCGCCGACCGGATCGCCGCCTATGCCGCCGGGCCCCTGCCGCTCGAACGCGCTCCCGAGGAGGATTAGATGAAACTGCGCGGCCTCATCATCGGCCTGCTTCTGGCCATGGTCATCGCCTATGCCATTTTCTTCACGCCTGTGGCCAAGCACGACAAGGCCGGCCTCGAGATCATGGTCGACAAATACCTCGAATCGAAGATCAAGCTGACCGAGGTCAATCTCGAGGCCTTGTCGCGCGAGGTCCTCTCGTTCTCCACTGAAGGGGAGGGACTGCCCGATTCGCTCGACGCCCTGCGGCGCTTCCACCCGACCGCCGGCGCCCTGCCCGACGCTTGGGGAACGCGGATCCGCTACCAGCGGCTCTCCGATTCGTCGTTCCGGCTGACGTCGGCCGGTCCGGACAAGGCCTTCGACACGGCTGACGACATCGTCAAGGATTTTTGACGAACAACCTCTTCAGACGGGCCCAGAAGGACCTCCTCGGCGGGGCCTCCTCGATCTCGAGGCGGCCGGCCGAGCGGCGGAAGGGGGCCTTGGGCGGGACATACGGCGCGTGGCGCAGCAGGGCCAGGTCGTACTCCTTGCGCTTGTCCGGATCGCGCAGCGTTTGGAAGGCCTCCTGGACGCGCTCGAGGACGGCGCCGCGCTCGGCCTCGGAGACGAGCCCGTAAAGGGCGAGCGAGCCGTCCTTGAAGGTGGCCAAGGCCGCCTGGTAGGCCTCCCAGATCTCGTCCTGCGAGGCGGTCCTTTCGACCGACAGGAGCTCGTAATAGTTCCAGTCTCCGATCGTCTTCAGCATCAGGTGTTCGGCAGGCGGATCTCGGGGGGCGTCCGCAGGGTGAACTCGATCGAGTAAGCCAGCTCCTCGGACATCTGGCGGATGGCCTTGGCCGCGGCCGAGTTCCGGTGGTCCGGGTAGTACGGCCGCAGGGCCCGGAGCGAGCCCGGCACGTCCTCATCGTAAGGGACGGCGCCGAGGTACTTGATGTCGATGAGCAGATACTTGCGGGCCACGTCGGCGACGGACCGCCCCAGCCGGGCGTCCTCCTCGCCGCGGGCCTTGTTCATGACCAGGCAGGGCCGGAAGGTCCGCAGGGCCCGGTAGAGGATGGTCCCGTAGGACCGGTCGGTCTCCATGAGGTTCTTGAAGAAGCTGTAGAGCGACTGCGAGTTCTTCTCGATCTGGTCGAGCAGCTTCTGGTGGAGGTCGCGGATCTTGTAGTGGTCCATGTAAAGCTTGAGGACCCGCATGATGCACGACTTGAGGAAAAGATAGGTGTTCTCGATCGAGGTCGGCTCGGGCGTCGTCACGACGAGGCCCGGGTTGGCGCTGAGGAAGAAGTCCAGCGTGTTGTAGGAGCTGCCGGTGCCGAGGTCGAGGATGACGTTCGACGTCTCGAGCTGGCGGACCTGGCGCAGGAGCCGGAGCTTCCGGTAATGGTTGATGTTGGCGATGAAGAGGATGTTCTCCGAGCCCTTGACCAGGCGCAGGTTCGGGAACGGCGTCGGCAGGGCCGCCGCTTCGAGGGTCGGGAGGGTCCCGGTCAGGAAATCGCCCAGGTCGGGGTGGGCCGGCTTGATCCCCAGGAGCGTCTGGAGGTTGGGCGCGCCGAGGTCGGCGTCGAGGAGGACGACGTCGCGGTCGAGCGAGGCCAGGTGGAGGCCGAGGTTGGCGGCCACGAAGCTCTTGCCGGTCCCGCCTTTGCCGCCGCCGACGGCCCAGATCCTCTTTTCCATCGATGACCCTTTAAAAAAACCTTGGCTCCGATACTCTTTTGTATCACAGAGGCCGGCCGAATTCAATTGACTTCACGTTCGGTTTCCCCTAGAATTCGGGCCTTACTCATGGCCTCTCAAGCCCGCCGCAATCCGTTCCTTTTCCCGGTGCTCATCGCCATCGGCGTCGTCGCCGTGCTCGTCGCGGTCAAGTCCCTGGGGCTCGCCTCGCCGCCGGCGCCGCTCGTCCGCGCCGCCCGCTGGCTGGCCACGGCCCTCTTCGCCGCCTACGCCGTCAAGCGACGGTCGCTGACGACCTGGATCATCGTGGCCATGCTCATCGGCGCCGGCATCGGCTACGACTTCCCGGCGGTCGGCACCCAGCTCCGCCTTTTCAGCCTGGTCTTCCTGCGGCTCATCCGGACGATCATCGCCCCGCTGCTCTTCGCCACCCTCGTCGTCGGCATCGCCGGCCACCACGACCTCAAGCAGGTGGGCCGGATGGGCGTGAAATCGCTCGTCTATTTCGAGATCGTCACCACCCTGGCCCTGTTCATCGGCCTCGCGGCCATCAACATCTCGCAGGCCGGCCGGGGCATCAAGCTGCCCCCGGCGCCCCAGACAGCGGAGCTCCAGGCGGTCAAGCAGACGGCCTCGGACGTCGTCCTGCACATCTTCCCCGAGAACATCGCCAAGGCCGTCTCCGAGGGGCAGATCCTCCAGGTCGTGATCTTCGCCATCCTCTTCGGGGTCGCCCTGTCCCTCGTCCCCGAGGCCAAGCGCCGTCCGGTCCTCAGCGTGACCGAGAGCCTGGCCGAGGTCATGTTCAAGTTCACGAACATCGTCATGCACTTTGCCCCGATCGGCGTCGGTTGCGCCATCGCCTACACGGTCGGCCACATGGGCCTCGGCGTCCTCGTCAATTTGCTCAAGCTCCTGCTGACCTTCTATGCGTCCATCCTCGTCTTCATCCTCGTCGTCCTCTTCCCGATCGCGCTGCTGATCAAGGCGCCGATCAAGAAGTTCCTGGCGGCCGTGGCTGACCCCGTGGCCCTGGCCTTCGCCACGACGAGCTCAGAGGCGGCCCTGCCCCGGGCCATGGAGGCCATGGAGGCGATCGGCGTGCCGCGCCGCGTCGTCGCCTTCGTCATGCCGACGGGCTACAGCTTCAACCTCGACGGCTCGAGCCTCTACCTTTCGCTGGCCGCGATCTTCGTCGCCCAGGCCGCGGGGGTGCACCTGCCCCTGGGCCAGCAGATCCTGCTCGTCTTCACCCTGATGCTGACGAGCAAGGGCGTCGCCGGCGTGCCCCGCGCCGCCCTGGTCATCCTCCTCGGCACCGTCTCCCAGTTCAACCTGCCCGTCGAGCCGGTCTTCATCATTCTCGGGATCGACGAGCTCATGGACATGGCCCGGACCTCCCTCAACGTCCTCGGCAACAGCTTCGCCACGGTGGTCGTGGCCAAATGGGAGAAGGAATTCGGGACGGAACACCCCTCCAAGGTGGTCCAGGAAGCCGTCGAGCCCTAAAACTTTCTGCCGCTTGCATTTCGGGGGGATTTCTGGTATCTTTGACCGTCCTATCCGTCATCTTCGTGCAGGAGCCGACACACTTTGGACGCTTTCGGGAACATCGATAGCAAATACCGTTTCATCATCCTGGCCGCCAAGAGGGCCAAACAGCTGCTCAAGGGCGCCAAGCCGAAGATCCAGGGCAAGTCCAAGAACCCGATCCGCATCGCCCAGACCGAGGTCCGGAGCGGGCTCATCGAGTACGAGATCATCCCGGCCCATATGGACGAGATCCCTGAGCGTGAAGATCGCTCCTTTGTCGGCGGCGGGATCCCCGACGAGAGCCTGGAAGCCGAGGGCAAGGAGGTCTCCGGAGAGGAGATCGAGGCCGAACCCGGCGAGGAGCACGAAGAGGAAGAGCCCGGCGAGACCGAAGGGTCCGGCGACGAGGACCTGCCTAAAGAAGACAAGGAAGACTAACCTGGCTCGTGACTGATCCAGGTCAAGTCTTCTTGATCATCTCCGCATAGCTGTCGGTGATGAAGTCCGCCCGCGTGAAGCCGAGGGCCCGGGCGAACTTGGTGATCTCGTGGCGCTCGCCCTCGAGCTCGATGAAATTTCCCGCCGGCGTCTCATCGATCGTGATCGTCAGCCGGTTCTTGCGCAGCACCGTCCGGTGCTTGCGGTAAGAGAACGTCTCCCGGAGGCCCAGGGCCTTGAGGATCTTGCGCAGGGCCTTGGGGTCGCGGACCTGGGTCTCGAACTCCTCCCTCACTTTGAACGAGCGGGACTTCTGACGCTGGCCCTTGAAGGTCAGAGTGGCCCGGCGCCCCGCCTCGCGGACGCGCAGGGCCTGGCCTTTGGCGTGCAGCCCGGGCGGGCCGAGATCGAAGAGGGTGTTCTCCTCGAGATGACGCGCCCGGGAGATAACGGCCGCGAGCCCGAGGATCTTCTCTCGGATGGCCTTGGGATCGTCGATCCGGATCTTGACCTCGATCTCGGTCATGGCGTGCCGCCGTCCCTTCTCAGTGATCCCTCGTCAGGCTGAAGAGGGCCAGCCGGATGAGCGTCTCGCGCGCCGTCGAGTCCGGGAAGCGGGAGACCGCCTCGAGGGCTTTCTCGGCGAACCCGCGGGCCCGGCGGGCCGCGTCATCGAAGGCCCCGCTCGAGGCCAGGGACTCGATGAGGTCCCGACGCTCGCCGGCCGCGATGTCCTTGCGACCGAGGAAGGCCTTGATCCGCAGGCGCCCGGCCCGCCCGTCGGCGCCCAGGGCCCGGATGAGCGGCAGAGTGATCCGGCCCTCGCCGAGGTCGGAGAGCGTCGGCTTGCCCAGGACCCGGGCGTCGCCGGTGAAATCGAGCAGGTCGTCGACGATCTGAAAGGTCTTGCCGAGGTTCAGGCCGTAGGCGGCCAGCGCCTCCTCTTCTTCGGGCGAGGCCAGGCCGAGGATGGCCCCGATCCGGCAGCAGGCCCCGAACAGGACGGCGGTCTTGGCCTCGACGATGTCCAGGTATTGGGCTTCGGTGATCCCCAGGTCGCCGCTCCGGGCGCATTCGTCGAGCTCGCCTTCGATCATCCGCGAGGAGACCTCGGCCAGAAGCCGGACGATCCGGTCGTGCCGGGACTGCAAGGACAGGCCGATCGACTTGATGTAGAGGTAGTCGCCGAGGAGAACGGTGATGTTGGGGCCCCACTTGGCGTGGACCGACTCCTTGCCGCGCCGGACGTCGGCCTGGTCGACGATGTCGTCGTGGATGAGCGAGGCCGTGTGCAGGAGCTCGACGAGCGAGGCCAGGAAGATGGATTCCTCGCTGGCCGGGTTGAAGAGGCGCGACGTCAGCAGGACGAGCGCCGGCCGGAGCCGCTTGCCCTTCTTGCGCAGGACGTAGCCGCTCGTCTCGGCGGTCAGCGGGTTCGTCGAATGGGACCAGGCGGTGAGCCGGTCCTCGACGCGGTCGAGGTCGGCCCGGATCTCCCGGTAGAGGGACGAGATATCCCTCCACTTCGGAAGAGCCGACCAGCGGTCGACGAGCGGGGTGGGCAAGCTCATCGGTAATTGGTGAATGACATGTGGATGCCGAGGTCCTTGGCCCGGAGGAAGGCCATGATCTCCTGGAGGACGTCGATCTTGACGGAAGAGATGCGGACCTCGTCGCCCTGGATGGCGACTTGGGCCTTGAACTTCTCTCCTTTGACGAGCTTGACGATCTCGCGCGCCTTCTCGATCGGGATGCCGGCCTGGAAGAGGACCTCCTGGCGGACCATGCGGTTGGCGGCGTCCTCGATGCGCCGGTAGTCGAGGGCCTTGAGCGGGACTTTCCGCTTGACGAGCTTCTCCTCGAGCGCCTGGCGCAGGGCCTTGATCTTGAAGTCGTCCTCGGCGAGAAGGACCATCTTTTCCTTCTCGAGGAGGATGTCGGCCCGGCTGTTCTTGAAATCGAAGCGGTTGCGGATCTCCTTGAGGGCGACGTTGACGGCGTTGGCGACCTCCTGGAGATCGATGCGTGAGACGATGTCGAAGGAATGATCCGTGCCCATTGCGGTGTTATCTTAGCATCCGCTCCCCGCTTTTTCAAACGGGGAACAGGCGGGAGAAATTGGCCGTCGTCGCCTCGGCCAGGTCCTCGAGGGCGAGGCCGCGGACCCCGGCCAGGACGCGGGCCGTCTCGACGACGTAAGCGGGCTCGTTCCGCCGTCCGGAGCCCCGGTAGGGGACCGGGGCGAGATAGGGGGAATCGGTCTCGACGAGGAGGCGTTCGAGCGGCACGCGGCCGGCCACCTCGCGGAGGTCGCCGGCCTTGGGGAAGGTCAGGATGCCCGAGAAGGAGATGTGGAAGCCTCGGTCGAGCATGGCCCGGGCGATTTCCCAGCTCTCGGTGAAGCAATGCAGGATGCCGCCGGCGCGGAACCCCTCGGCGTCGACGGCGGCGATGATATCCCGGCCGGAAAGGCGGCTGTGGAGGATGACCGGCAGCGCGGCTTCGGCGGCCAGGGCGAGCTGGCGGCGCAGGGCCTCGTGCTGGGCCGCGACCGGCGAGAAGTCGTAATGGTAGTCGAGCCCGATCTCGCCGACGGCCCGGATCGCCCGGTGGGCGGCGAGCCCCTTGAGGGCGTCGACGTGCGCCGGGCTGAAGTCCTTGGCCTGATGGGCGTGGACGCCCGCCGCGGCAAGGACGTTCGGGAACTCGGCCGAAAGGGCCGCGATCGCGGGCAGGCTGGCGTCCCGCGTCAGGTCGCCCGGACAGAGGATGGCCACGATGCCCGCGGCGAAGGCCCGCTGCACAGTCTCGGTCCGGTCGGCGTCGAACTCCGGCATATCCAGATGGGCATGAGAGTCGACGAGGCGAGGCTTTGTGTCCATGAAAAGAAAGGGGGGCATGGACACAAGGTCCATGCCCCCGGAAAAAACGTTACTGAGCGAGCCGGGTCTTGAGGGTCCGGAGCGGGATCGTGCCGTGGCTGAGAAGCTTCATCAGGAATTCCCGGCTGTTGAAGGATTCGCCCTTCAGCTTCCTGTAATCGCTTTCCATGGCTAGGATCTCGCGGTAGCCGATGTAGGGCTGGGAGAGGCTGCCCGGATCGAGCACGATCTGGTTCCAGCGGCGCTCGGCCTCGACCTGGGACATGTAGCCCTTGGTCACATATGTGTCGATGACCTTCTCCTTGGTGTAGGTCCCTTCGTGGACGGAGATGTCCATCTGGAAGTCGAGGACGGTCTTGAGCAGGAGCTTGAGCTGGTTGAGGCGCATCCGCAGGTCATAGTTGCCGTAGCCGGTCTCCATGAACATGTCCTCGAGGAAGATCGGCCAGCCCTTGATCAGGCCCTGGTTGGCGGCCATCCTCTTGACGATGGAGGGGTCCTTGCGGCCCAGGGCCGTCGGAACGAAGGTGCCCGGGAAGATCCTCTGAACGGTCATGAAGTCGACGTAGTAATTGTTGAGGTCCTCGAGGAAGGCGTTGGCCTGCTCGGCCGTCCAGGACGCCGGGAGGGGCCGGACATAAAGCGTGTAGGTTCCGCCGTTCTCGAAGGCGCCGGGGGCCTGGAGGATCGTGAAGGGGCCTTCCGGGAAAGAGGGCGGCATGGCCTCGATCGTCAGCGGGTCGGGCGGCAGGTCGATGGTGTTCGTCTGCTGGATGAAGGACTTGAGGTTGGCGGCGCTGGTGTTGATGCGGGCCACGACCTCATCCCGCCCGACGTGGTCGCCCTTGATCTTGTCGAGCACGCCGGTGATGATGATGTTCTTGGTCTGTTCTTCGCCCTTCGTCCGGCCGAGCTGCTCGACGTCGATATTGGGATACATCAGCTTGTAGAAGGGGATGGCGACGAGCAACATGTCGCGGCTGATGTTCTTAACGTCGGTCTGCGATTGGGGCACGAGCTCCTCGACGATGGGCAGGTTCCCCTGGGTCGACATCTGGAGGATCCGCTTGTGCCAGTCGCGCATCCGGAAGTTGCCGGTCGACTTGGCGAGGAGGGTGTCCTTCAGGTAGCTCTGATAGTCCTCGAGGGCCGCGACGCACTTGACGGCCTCGGCCTGCAGGGCCCCGTTGCCGCCGGAGAGCTTGGGCACCTCGACCTTGTAGAAGTCGATGATGGCCGGCATCTGGTCGATGGCCGCCTGGGTGTATTCCTGGGGCGGGTTCTTGAGGCTGTCCTTGGCCCGCTTGACCAGGCCGGGGATGCCCTTGGCCCGCGCCGTGGCCGGGGCGACCCCGCCCGGGCCGAGCTTGACGAGCAGGCTCCGCAGCGACTGCACGAACAGGTCGTTGTAGAGCATCGGGTTGTCGTTCCAGGGCAGGATGTACTGGAGCTTGAGGAACTCGAGATCGATGAAGTCGAGCATCATCTCGTGCTCGACCTGGTTGTCGGCGGAGAGCTTCGACTTGTCGATCTTGGAGACGAGCTTCTGGTTGAAGGCGTCGAGCTGCTCGTTGAACTTGTCGAG
>Ga0136653_10000726_pt1 | contig 17383 bp, 15 predicted proteins | sample LakKivw275mmetaG_FD_94866 | JGI IMG/M metagenome (GOLD analysis project Ga0136653, IMG submission 94866) | Anoxic lake water microbial communities from Lake Kivu, Rwanda to study Microbial Dark Matter (Phase II) - Lake Kivu water 275m metaG... | ecosystem: Environmental > Aquatic > Freshwater >...
ATCGATGAGGATGGCGGGGTCTACAATATTGAACTGCACCTGCATTCCACCGCCGGCGAAGAAACCGAGTATCAATGCTTCCACCAGCCGGTTGCGCGAAGGGTCTTTGATCAGTGCAAGATCTAGCTTCTCATTGAGCGCATAGCCGTTGGCCACCAGGCTGTTATCTATGCAGGCTGCCGATGACATCGAGGCTGTCGGTCCGTTCCTGTCGAGGCCGTTGCAGGGCGAGATCCCGTTGGCCAGCGGATGCCCGGCTCGACGGCCGCCGGGTAATGCGCCTGTGCGTACGCCAAAGCCCTGGTGTGTGGTCATGGACCAGAATCCCGGATAATACTTTCCTCCCCGAGGATGGTTGCATTGTGTTACCAGGGAGTTGTAAATACCGGAGACGAGTCGAGCGTAGTGGTTGGGCAGTTCCTCATTTTGACCGTATTTAGGCACCTTATTCAAAACAAACGCCTGCAATTCCGGATGTCCTGCAAAATCGGCATCCACAACCCCGACCAACTCCTCCAGAGACAGCCTGCCCTGATTGAACACGACCTGCTCAATAACGGTCAGAGCGTCCACGGCATCGGCCAGTCCCACACCCTGGCAGCCTGTTGAATTGTACCTTGCGCCGCCGGCATTTATCTCTATCCCTTTGTCCAGACAGCCGTCAACTACCGTGGACAGGAACGGCGTAGGGCGATGGGCAGCATGCGTATGCTCAATGGCATCATTGCCCCCGGTTGCCCGGATTATCAAATGCTCAAGTTGCGTAGCAAAAGCAGCGGTCATGGTTTCCATGTTATCTATCGTTGTGATATCGCCCGTCCGCGGTCCAAACTGCAAACCATCATACTTTCCATTATGTAAAGCCAGCTGTAGTGCCATGGGTAGATTGATAAAGATGGCCCCGGCCGCCGGGAAGCTCTTGCCCGGCACGCCCCATTCCACGCAGCCTACTACGGAATAATCAGCAGCATCCTGTTTATCTATGCCCGATTTCTCCAGCGCCGCAGGTATTTCGTCATCATTAAAGAAGGCAGGAAGTCCGCCGCCCTTTTTGAGCACTTCGCAGCACAGGTCGGTGAATTCGACCGGGGTGTCCTGATTGATTCTGACATGGAAGTTCGGCTGTCTGAGCCTGACCTGGTCATACGCCTGCAGAAATAGATATGACAGCTCGTTGGCGCCGTCGCCGCCGTCGGACGTGCGCCCTCCCAGTGTTATGCCCGAGGCCGAAGACAGACCGCTGAAATACTCGGTCGCACGATCGAAGAAAAGCGGCAGCAACTCACCTGCCTTGGCAATAAAACAACCCAGCAGTTCACCTGCCCGGACACGGGTAAGCCTGCCCTCTTCGATATCTCGTTTGTAATAAGGGAGAAGATATTGATCCATGCGGCCGAAAGAGATGCCGTGCTGAAAGTTTTCATAATGCAGCATGACATGGGTGATAAAAACGCATTGCAGAGCCTCGTAAAAAGTCTCAGCCGGCTCCGCAGGCACGCGGTTAAATATCTCCGACAAATGCAGCAATTCCCGCCTGCGAACTTCATTCTCCGTACCGGCAGCCTCCTGCTCGAGGTATTTGCTCCAACGCTGACCGTAATCGGCGGCAGCCTCAGCACAGCTCAGGGCAGCTTCGTAAAAAGCTATTTTTTCAGCGATTTGTGCAGACGGGTTATCCAGCCGATCTGCATCCGGGCGGACCTGAAGGTCCGCCCCTACAGGCAGGGATGGGTCTTTAGACCCGTCCGCAACCAATTCTTCCAGATCCGCCCTTATTTCTTCCAATTTAACCCTGACCTCCCGGGCTATACCGTTGAATCCCAGTTTGAGCACAGTCGGATAATCCGGTGTGACGTGCGAGATTCCGGAGAATTGCGTCAGGATAAAGTATCTGCCCTCCAGCATCGTGTTAAACAGGTCGGGGTCGTTGCTCAGGAGGGGCGTCAACGCCAGCACAGAACGGTTAAACCAGAATGGGAAGACCTCCTTTTCCAGCTTCTCCAGTTGAGCGGGTTCGATATCCATGGGATTGCGCCTGCGCCCGGATATACCTTTTATCTCCGGCAACATCAGCAGTCCGCCCAGATCGGGATGAATAGGAGCACCCACCCGCCAGGCCGACGGGTTTCCCGCGATCAGCTCATGGTCATAGACCTTGAGTTCCATATTTGCCAGTATATATCTGAATGCGCCGGCATAAAGCATAAGCGAATCCTGCCGCGCAGCTTTACGCCTTCCGAGCAGGAATGCATTGATACGGTTGTTGATTGCCGCCTGCCACCTTTTCTGGGGGATGGACCGCGCCGATTTCTCCAGGCTCCTGCGGTAAAAGCGATACTGGATTGAGGATAGCAGCTTATCCAGGACATCCTGCCGTGTATGGCTGCGAAAATAATCGGTCAGCAGACAGGCCTTCTGTGTACAGACATGATAGGGCGAGTTAAGGATATCCTCACGCAACTTCTTCAGCCGCGGCAGAGCTACCAGTGAGCCTTTCGACACAACTACCGCAGATCCCATTTCATCCATAGTATGCTTTCCCCCTGTCTTGAATCCACTGATAAAATTATATTTGGCCGACCGGATTAATTGAAATACGCAGTTTAATTATACCAGTTTACAAATTATACAAATAATGTATAATTTAACCGGCTGTGGTAAAGCGCGTGGGACGGGCAAATATACGCCTGCAGATGGTAATATTTATATCGAGCTTGATTGGATTAAATAATCAGGAGGCGCACTAAATGGCGGAGCGAGATACACCTTTAATAGATAACCTGGAGAGCGGACCCTGGCCCAGCTATGTAAAGCAGGTGAAACGTGCCGCCGAGAAGAATGCCGCGGCCAAGGACCTGCTGGGCGTGCTGGAATTATCCTTTAAGGACCGGATAACCCATTGGAAGCATGGAGGCATCGTGGGGGTGACGGGCTACGGTGGCGGCGTGATCGGACGCTATACCGATGTGCCTGAAAAGTTTCCCAATGTGGAAATGTTCCACACCATGCGGGTCAATATGCCCTCCGGCTGGTTTTATACCACCGAATCACTGCGCAAGGTGTGCGATATCTGGGAGAAGTACGGCAGCGGGCTGACCAACTTTCATGGCTCCACCGGCGATATCATTCTGCTCGGCACTAATACGCAGAATCTGCAGCCATGTTTCGATGAATTGGCCGAGGCCGGATTCGACCTGGGCGGCTCTGGTTCAGCACTGCGTACTCCCAGCGCCTGTGTTGGACCGGCCAGGTGCGAATGGGCCTGCATCGATACGCTGGATATCTGCAATAATCTTACACAGGAATTCCAGGACGAGTTGCACCGACCCAGATGGCCCTATAAATTCAAAATCAAGGTATCAGGTTGCCCCAATGACGGAGTGGCGGCCATCGCCCGCGCCGACTTCACTATCATCGGCACCTGGCATGATACACTTCGCATTGACCAGGACGAGGTCCGCAAATATGTTAAAAACGGCCTTGACATCAAGGGCATCGTCACTGACAAATGCCCGACCAGGGCGCTGGACTGGGATGAGAAAGCGCAGAAGCTCAACCTGAGGGCGGCCGATTGCGTGCGCTGCATGCACTGCATCAACAAGATGCCCAAAGCGCTGAGGCCGGGACTGGATAAAGGCGCCACCATACTGATAGGCAGCAAGGCTCCTATTATCAAGGGCGCTTACCTGTCATGGGTGCTGGTTCCCTTCATGAAAATGGAGCCTCCTTACGATGAGACCAAGGAATTGCTACGCAAAATCTGGGAATGGTGGGATGAGAACGGGCGTACCCGTGAGAGGGTCGCGGAATTAATTGAGCGCCTTGGAATGCGTGCATTCCTGCGGGCAGTCGGCATTAAACCCTTGCCGCAAATGGTCTTCAAGCCCCGGTCTAATCCCTATGTATTCTTTGACTAATAAATTTTATTAAGGTACTACTAAGGAGTGACGCAATGGGTAAAAGCGATATCGGTCCCCCTGATTTCAGGAAAATGCTACCCCCCGTAATCAAAAAGAATTATGGAAAATGGAAGTATCACGAGATAATTAAACCAGGCGTGCTCAAACATGTTTCCGAAACGGGCGACGAGGTCTGGACCGTAAGGGCGGGTTCGCCCAGGCTTGTCAGTGTCGATTTTATCCGTGACCTCTGCGATGTTGCCGATAAATATTGTGATGGGCACCTGCGCTTTACCAGCAGGTACAACATCGAATTGATGACACCTGAGAAAGAGAATGTGGAGCCTCTAATCGAAGCAGTCAATAAGCTTGGACTGCCGGTGGGTGGAACAGGTAAGTCCATCTCTAACATCGTGCATACACAGGGTTGGGCGCACTGCCACAGCGCAGCCACCGATTCATCCGGCCTGGTTAAAGCCATCATGGATGAGCTATACCCGTATTTCACCAGTATGAACCTTCCGGCCCGGGTGCGTGTGGCCCTGGCATGTTGTATTAATATGTGCGGCGCAGTTCATTGTTCGGACATAGCCATCGTAGGCATACATACAAAACCCCCCAAGGTGGACAATTCCAAGCTAAGCGCGATGTGCGAGATACCCACCACTATGGCTGCCTGTCCCACCGGCGCCATACGCAAAAGCCCGGATCCCAACGTAAAGGGCCTGGTGGTCAACGATGAAAAATGTATGTACTGCGGCAACTGCTTCACAGTCTGCCCGGCTATGCCGTTGGCCGATGCCGAGGGAGACGGCGTGGCCATCTATGTGGGCGGCAAGGTTTCCAACGCCCGTAGCGCACCCATGTTTTCACGATTGGCCATACCTTACCTGCCCAACAACCCGCCCCGCTGGCCCGAGGCTGTGGGCGCGATTAAAAACATCGTCGAAGTCTACGCTAAAAATGCGAGGCAGGACGAACGCATGGGCGAGTGGATCGAGCGCATCGGCTGGGAAACCTTCTTCAAGCTGACGGGCATAGAGTTCACCGAGCACCACATCGACGATTTCACCCACGCAGTGGAGACTTACCGTACCACAACGCAATTTCGTTGGTAAGGAGGCCAGGCCATGACAGAAGGAGTAACCGACGAGCTCAAGGAAAGGATCCTCAAGTACCTGTCTACCACCAGCAAGGCCAAGAACCGCGATGTCTCACGAGCGATTGAAGTGGATAAGCCGCTTGTGGACAAGGCCATCGGCGAACTGGCCAAAGAGGGCAAGATCGAATACCTGTATCTTGAGACCTCCTACATCAAACTAAAAGCTTGAACACGGCATGGTAGTATGTCAACAGCATCTGTGATGATAGCGGCCCCTCAGGGGCGATCAGGCAAGACCACTATTTCCATGGGCCTGTGTGCCGCGCTGCGTAAAAAGGGCTTAAAGGTTAAACCATTTAAAAAAGGGCCCGACTATATTGATCCGTCTTGGCTGACAGCAGCCGCGGGAAATATCTGCGGTAACCTTGATCCTTTTATGTTCAGCGTAACCGCATTGAAGCAGTCATTCACATGGGGCTGCGAGAACATGGATATTGCCATGATCGAGGCCAGCATGGGCCTTTACGACAGCGTCGGCGAGGATGGAACCGGCAGCTCAGCCTGGTTGGCCAGACTGTTGAAAGTGCCGGTAATACTAATAGTCAACGCCTCTCGCATGACTCGCAGCGCCGCTGCCATGGTTTCCGGCTATGTAAACTTCGAGCCGGGCACCGGAATTGCAGGTGTGATCCTTAACAACGTGGCAGGTCAACGACACAGCAGCAAACTGGTCACAGCCATTGAAAAACACTGCGGGATACCTGTGCTGGGCTGCGTTCCCTCAGATGAGCGCCTTGCGCTTCAGGAGCGCCACATCGGCATCGTGCCCTTGATCGAGCACGAAAATGCAGCCGGACTAATCAATCATGCCTGCACGGTTATCGAAAAGAACGTTGATATCGACCGCGTATTCTGTATCGCTAATACCGCTGAAGCCGAAACCGTTGCAGCCGGTGCGCTTCCCAATATCTTTACCAGTGGCATAGCTTCCGAGCAATCTCTGCGTGCCAATGTCACCATAGGCGTCCTTTATGACAGGGCCTTCTCTTTCTATTACCCGGATAACCTGATGGCCCTGCAAAATGCAGGCGCCCGACTTGTTTTCATCAATTCATTTACAGATAGCCTGCCGGACACGGATGGCCTTTACATCGGCGGGGGTTTCCCCGAGCTTTATGCCGCTGAGCTTGAGGCCAATGCCGGATTGAGGCGGGACATAGCCGGAGCTGCACAGCAGGGATTGCCCGTATACGCTGAGTGCGCCGGATTGATGTACCTGTGCCGCACCATTATAAAGAACAACCGGCGTTATCACATGGCAGGAGTATTCGAGGAGGAAGCGGAAATAATCGCCAAACCCCAGGGTCACGGTTATATGGTGGTGGAAGTCGGAAAAGGCAATCCCTTCTTCCATGCCGGCACTGTCATAAGAGGGCATGAGTTCCACTATTCCAGATTAACCGGAAATACGGCATCAAATACCACCTTCCATGTCAGGCGTGGCCACGGCATTGACGGGCGCATCGATGGCATGGTACATAAGAACACCCTGGCAACCTATCTACACTTGCATACACTTTCGATGCCCAACTGGGCTGGTGATTTTGTCAACCTCGCTCTATCGCATAGAATAAGTGCAGTCAACACAGCAGTATAACGTGGAGTCAAGGCCATGATATTAGTTTGGCCTGCGTGCAAAACCGAGATTGAAGATAAAAAAGCCGGGGGGCGCCGGCAAACAGGACGGGGAAAATTATTGCTTCTGTTGCAAGGCCTGCAAGAAGCAGTTCGATGAAGACCCGAATCAATACGTAGACAAGAAATAGCTTGGAGGAGAGTGATTATGCCCATTGTTACACTTGGTGGACAACAGATCGAGGTGGATGAGGATGGCTTTATGCAAGAGCCGGAAAAATGGAGCAAGGAAGTGGCCGAGGATATAGCCAAAACCGAGGACGTCTATCCCATGAATGACGACCGCTGGAAGATCGTCAATTTCCTGCGTAATTACTTTGTTGAATTCGGCATTGCGCCACCCATTCGCGTGGTAACCAAGCAGACCGGCTTTGACCTTAAGACAATCTATACGCTTTTCCCGAGTGGACTGGCCAAAGGCGGATGCAAAATTGCAGGGCTGCCTAAACCCACCGGCTGCGTTTAATATATACCTGCTCCACCTGTTTCAAGCAATCAATTTATTGAGGTCGTGGTGGTCAATAAGCATTTTATCGATGTAAGTTGTTGCCGGCTTTGTGGCGCCTGCCTTTCCAGTTGTCCCGTTTTGAATTACAGCCCGGAGCTTGCGCGCGCTGCCAAAGACAGGCTAAACCGCGGACTCGACATTGATGTGCTTGATAGATGCACCACCTGCTTTTCATGTAACTCCTACTGCCCCAATGACTGCCACCCTTATGAGTTGATCCTGTTGCGCTGGCATGAACGCTATTTGAGGCTGGGTTTGCCGGCCATCGCCCGCATGGTAATACCAGGCGATCAATCTTCCATCTGGAGCCAGCTGTACCCATTGCTTCCCTCCGATGAGAAAGATCAGATAAGAGAATGGCGGAGGATGGAGGGCAAGCATGGCAGAGATATCCTGCTGACCGGGTGCTTCAGCTCTTTTTCTCCCTTCCTGGCTGCTAACTCCGTGCTAAAAGGCCTGACGGCCTATGGGGACGAGCGCCTCTGGTGCAGTGGCGGGCATATCTACCAGCTCGGGTTGCTGGATGTTGTGGAGAAGGCCGGCCTGCGGATCAAAAAAGTGCTTGAGGAGTTGAAGCCCCGCCAGGTAGTGACTATGATGGCCGCAGAACACGCGATGCTGACCCGCATACTGCCTGAGAAATTCGGTATCAATATAAACACCGATGTCATCACGCTGGAACAATGGCTGCTTCAACAATTACAATCAGGCAATCTGCCGCTGAGCTCACCCGTAGAGCGGCGCATCGCCATACATGACAACTGCTTCTCCAAAAGTGAGGGAGACAGCCTGTGGCGGGCAGTCAGGGAAATAGCATCGGCCTGCGGGGCTGATCTGGTGGAGATGCCGCATAATCGCCGGGACGCCCTGTGCTGCGGGTTCGGCGCCGCCGCCGGTAAATTCAGTCTGCTGGACCTGATCGAACATGGTTCCAAACGTCTGAAGGAAGCCGAGCAGGCGGGCGCAGATTGTCTGGTGACATACTGCTCGGCATGTTATTTCATATTCTCCGTGGTGAAGGAGCTTTACGGCAGCAGGCTGGAATTATATCACCTGCTTGAGCTGGTTGCTCTGGCCCGGGGAGATAAACCGCTGCACCGCACAAGACAGCGGGCCTTTCAGATCATCGCTATCATAACGGCCAATGTACTGCGCATGACCTTCAACAGCGCTGCCCGCCGCCGCTTTCATATCGATCTTAGCCTGTTTGACCGTGAGTTGTCGCAGGATGATAAAGGCACGGAACCAGCACGCCTCGTAAGGTTTTTCAATACCCTCTATAATAGTGCGGCCTTTTGTAATGCGGTAGTTCTCGGCATTCTGCACTTTACCGTCAGGACGATTATATATTTTCGCAGGAGGTTGAGCCATGACAGATACGGGGAAATATCAGTTTCATGATGTGGAGAACTGCCAGCTTTGCGGAGAATGCCTGTCGCGCTGTCCCGAGCTTAACCTGCCGTTAGAGGTTGCCAAACGGGAGAAACTGAAAATCAACCGGGGAGAGATAAGCCATCACATATCAAAGGCATGCACGGGTTGTTTCAACTGCGACGCATACTGCCCCAACCAGGCCAATCCCTGCGAGACCATCGTCCATCACTGGTGGGAAGTATACCACAGCCGCGGCCTGCCGGAACGGGCACGCTACTTTCAACCGCTGGAGCCATTGAATTTCCGCAGCTATGTTACGCAACGTCTGCCGGCGGATGAAAAGGCCAGGCTGGCAAGCTGGGATGATATCGCTCCCTGTGAGGAATTCATCTACCCGGGCTGTAATGTCTGCACCGTTCCCTACCTCACAGAAACATCGCTATTGCCCAAAATACCCATTCGCGGCGGCCTTTCCTGGTGCTGCGCTGAAACCTATTTCCGCACCGGATGCTACGACCTGGCGGAAGCCCAGGGCAAACGCATGCAGGCACGTTTTAAAGATATGGGAGCTAAAAACATACTCATGATGTGCACGGCCGGCGCCTTTGTCTTCACCAAAGTAATGCCCGAGCGCCTGGGCATTAAATTCGATGCTGAATTCAAACCTCTTGTGCGCTACCTCTGGGAAGAGCTGCAGAGCGGCAGGATCAAGGTCGAGCGCAAGCTCAATATGTCTGCTACGGTGCAAGACTCCTGTTATTCCAAGTTTCTGGAACCGGACTATATCGAGCTTCCGCGCAAGATTCTCCAACATATTGGTATCGAAGTGATTGAAATGCCTCGCAGCCGGGATAGAATGGTATGCTGCGGCATCGGCGCCGGCTTCAGCATTGAGAGTTGTTACAACACCATAGAACTGACACGCTCCACGCTGAAGAGATTGGGTGAGGCCAAAGGGACAAATGCGGATATACTCTGCGTTTATTGCGCGGGCTGCCTGCAAATGCTTGGATCCGGTTCGCTGCTGTACCCAGGAGCCCCGCAGATATACCATCTGCTCGAACTGGTGCAAATGGCAGCCGGCGAGACGCCTCAGCGTCGGATCAGGCAGAGGGCCCTGACCATGTTCAGCGGGACGCTGGTCAACCAGGCGCCTAAATTATTATCACGCTCACGTTTCAGGCCCACCATATAGCACAGCAACAAAGCGTATAATAGGCATAATAATAAATACATGAGTCCGGACACAGGAGGTTAGTAGCACCATGCTTCAGCTTCGATTCGACAAAGACAAATGCGCAAAGTGCAAATCCGTGCCTTGCCTCACCAAATGCCAGTATATCAAGCTTGACGCAAAAGAGGCCAAACAACAATGGTCGAAAATAATTAATGGGGAAAATTCATTTGTACTTGAAGCCTGCACTACCTGCTACGCCTGTGAAGAATACTGCCCGCACGGCAATCATCCATTCTACATGATCGTTGACAGGCAGGAAGAAAAAGGGATACTGCCTGCTCCCAGGCCGATAATCACCATGTGGGTAAACCAGTGCCAGCCCGTCGGCAGATACATGGTGGGCATGCTGCAGGAAAAGGCGCTGTCCTACTGCCTGCTGCCGCAATTCAACATGCTTGCCCACGGCAAGCTGTTCCAGGAAATCGAATATTCCGTAATAGTCGGCCAGGAGTTTTTCTGCAACGCTGTTTTCCTGCACTACGCAAAACTGTCGCTTATAAGAGAAAGGTTGCCGATCATCATGGAGAATATAAAAAAGCTGGGTATTAAGGAACTGGTCTGCCTTCATGACGAATGCTACGCGACCTATACTTCGATTGCGCCCGCCTACGGCATAGAAGTGCCATTTAAGCCGGTGCACTATTACGAATACCTGCTGGAACGACTGAACAAACTCCAATCGCAGGTTAAGCCTCTGAATCTGAAAGCGGCCTACCAGAGAAACTGCTCCACCAGATTGATACCGCAGATTGATCATTTTGTTGATGATATCTTCAATACTATCGGCGTTGAAAGGGTCAAGCGGAAATACGACAGACAGACAGCACTTTGCTGTGGCGAGATCTTCAGAATGGGCATGGGACCTGACCTGGCCGATGATGTCCAGAAAAGAAACATAGACGACATGCTGGAATCAGGCGCCGAATACGTTGTTTTCAATTGCCCCGCCTGCTGGGATTCGCTGGCGGACAAGGTGGCCACGCGTGGACTAAAGCCCATCCACATGATCGATCTTTGCAGGCTGGCCATAGGGGAGGAACAGGGCCTTCAGATGTTTAAAATGGAAGCAGGGGTGTAAATGCGATGATAGATATATTACAGGAACTCGGCAAGATCACCGATAAAGACTACATATCCAACAATCAAGAGGAGCTCTACCTCTACGGGCGGGACCCGGGCTTGATGCCGCCTCATGAGCCTGATTATGTTGTCATGCCGTCAACGGTTGATGAGATACAGGCCATAGTCAGACTGGCAAACAGAGAGAAAATTCCGATTATCCCCAAAGGCGGCGGCCTTTCTCTTACAGGCCTGGTTATCCCGCAAAAAGGCGGAATCCTGCTGGACATGAAGCGGATGGGGAAAATACTGGAAGTAAACGAGTCGGCAGGATATGTGATAGTGGAAGGCGGTACCACGCACGGCGCATTGAAAAGCTACCTGTTAAAGAATTATCCGCATCTTCGTCACAGCATACCTGATTCTCCCCCGATAACAACAATCGCAGCGAACGCGGTAATACACGGCCAGGGACGCCTTACGCAGCAACACGGATTCAACTCCGACATGGTCTGTGGCCTGGAGGTGGTGCTGCCCACAGGGGAAAAATGCAAGATCGGCTCCTGCGCAGTCTCGACATACTGGTTCTCCAAGGGACCGCCTCTGCCTGACCTGAGCAGCCTGTTTTTCGGCTGGTTTGGCACCACCGGCATCATCACCAAGCTGGCGCTGAGACTCTATCCCTGCAAGAAAATTCGAGATGCCATGCTTTTCCTCACCGATGAGGCTGAACTGGTGCCCGAAATCATGCGCAAACTTGGCCGCACTGAAATGGTAGAAGACCTGGTGGTGACCGCACAGCCGATACCGCTCAGGTTCAGGGGCAATTATTATATACTTTTCTATATAACAGGCGACACTGAAGAGGAATTGGATTTCAAAAAGAAAATGGCCTGGCGTGCGCTATGGGAATACTTCGAGAGGAGGGAAGGCGGGTTTGTCAGTCTGCCCCCTGAAATGAAAGCGCCCATGCTGGCCATGCCTTCAAAAGACACTACCAGGTTTGCGGATGTCAGTAAAGGCGGCGGATTTGAATACAGCGGCCCCATAGCCCCGCTGGAAAAGTATCCCGCATACGTTAAAAAGCTGGCTGAGCTGGCTAATAAATACGACCTTTTCTATTCATCAGCCGCCCGTATGATCGACGGCGGGCACTGCATGATGTTTTCCTTCTCTTACACTTTTAACCGGGCTGACCCGGATACGATGAAAAGGGCCAAGCAGGCGCTTGATGAAGCCGCTGATTTTGCTCTGGAAAACGGCGGGGTTATGTGGAAACCTAATATCGATGAACAACAAATGACCATGGCTAAAATGGATCCCGAAACACTCAATTTAATGATGAAGATTAAACATTTATTGGACCCCAACGGCATTATGAACCCCGGTAACTGGGAGGTGTCCCGATGAAGAAATACCAGGCCCAGATTCACAGGTGCTTCAGGTGCGGTTACTGCAAATTTCCCACCGACTACTCAGCGATAAATTGCCCGTCATATAACAGGTTCAGGTTCGATACCTATTCCACGGGCGGCAGGTTGTGGCTGACACACGCTTGGTTGAAAGGCGAGCTGCCGTGGTCGGAGCACCTTGCCGAGATACTCTACGCATGTACCAACTGCAATAACTGCAGCGAGCAGTGCCCGATGAAGTTTGCTCCCGACATCGTAGAATGGATCATCGGCGCCAGGAGCGATATGGTGGAGCAGGGGAAAATCCCCACCAGAGTCAAGCGCTTCCTTGAAGCTGTTTACAACTATGGTAACCCGTTTAAAAACCTGCGGAATGAACGCGCCGCCTGGGCAAATGGCGCCAGGCTTTATGAGAAAGGCGACGATTTCCTGCTGTATATAGGCTGCCTTGGCTCCTATGACGAAAATGGCCGGAAAATGGCCAGAAACCTGGTCAGCTTACTGGAAACGGCAGGAATATCCTTCGGTATACTCGGCAACGATGAGGAGTGCTGCGGGAATGAAGTATATTCGCTGGGAGAGACCGAGTTATTCAACACGCTGGCAAAAAAGAATATCGATAAATTCAGGGAATTAGATATAAAAAAGGTTATCACGCTATGCCCGCATGGTTACAACATTATGAAGAACCGGTACCAGGATATGGGTTACACCTTCGAGGTTTATCACTTTACACAGGTACTGGATAGCCTGCTAAGAGATAAGTTGCTCAAGCCGGAGGCGGGCAGGTTAAAAGTTACATACCATGATCCCTGTTTTCTGGGCAGGCACAATAAAGTTTATGATCCCCCTCGCAGTGCCCTACGAAGCCTGAATGGAATCGATCTCATCGAGATGGGCAGAAATAAGGCCGATGCCTTTTGCTGTGGAGGTGGCAGCGGTAATTTTGTGACCGATTACCTGGCCGGGGGGCAGGACAGCCCGGCAAGGACACGCATAAGAGAGGCTGCGCAGTCCGGGGCTGATATTCTGGCGCTGGCCTGTCCCGGATGCATGGTGATGTTTCAGGATGCCCTCAAGGCTGAAAACCTCGAAGGCAAGCTGCAGATAAAGGATATTGCCGCAATCATCAGCGAATCACTGGCTCATTAACAGCCGCGAGAAACCGCATAGCCCGGTCAATTGGCTGAGATTGCTGCTTCCGGGTCATTATTATTTCCTGATCGTGGAGATTTTAAGCAATTTATATAAGCCGCAAAATCCGGTTATCCCTGTGATAAGTGCGATCAAGCCTAAAATGATCAGAACTATCATAGCCGCCAATCCCCATGAACTCTGAAAATAGACTCCCAATCCGATCAGGATAATTCCAAGTATTATCCTGATAACCCGGTCAACCGTGCCCTCATTCTTCTCCATAGCGTCACCTTCCCTGCGCAAATTCTTACTATTCTCCGGATGATCTTCAATTACAGAAGCAGGCTTTTCAAGACCGGTCCTAGTTGACTCTGGACCGGAGCTTCTCAATACGCCTGTCGAGGCTATCCATTCTAAGCTTTAATGCGTTAATCGACTGTGCCAAGTCTGAGCCTGAAACCGGCGCAAGTTCTGTTAAGGCTCCCCGGGGGCAGACATCGATGCAGAGGCGGCAATGATTGCATCGGTTATGGTCTATCTGAACCCCATCCCGGCTTAGAGAGATAGCTCCCGTCGGGCAAATCTGCTCACATAGCCCACATCCCAGGCATAGGGCTTTCCTGACTTCGACTATTATATTATTCATTCCGGCTGCTTACTCCTTGAATATGTTTTATCTCTGGTATGGCCAGGGCCTCAACCCGATATAGCATGTCCCGATTTGTGATATGACATGAGCTGACCTGAACATTTTCACCTGTATAAATAGTTGTTTTAATAAAGCGCGAGTCACGTTACTTCATCTATTTGCCTGTTTCAGCATTGTGAGCTGTTGAATTCCTTTGATCTGGCGGTAGGTAGCCCCTTCGCACACACAGCGAAGAGCTAACTCCGGATCGATCACCCTGGTGCCGGATATGGCATTAACACCGTAATCAAACAGAACGGGCGATAAGGGAGAAGTGTCACCAAGTATAACCACATATGCTTTTCGACTGCACAGCTGTAAAAGCAGCTCCACGGTGTGATTGGTGAAGGCAGTGCCGGTAATGGCTACAACGTCAGCTTGCGGTATAATTTCCGCCGCCTGATCCTCTGTAAGATCACCCTCGACGGGATTTTTCTCAATAACCCAGAGCTCTTTAACAATTCCACGCAGTTTAGGTATAAAAGGGAAATGCCCTACAATAGCTACTCTTTTAGCTCTCCCTTCCTCGGCAATAATATCTCGAGCATTGATGTTCAGGCACCTGTCCTCATCGATTTGCATGAGGGAGTTAATGGCAGCCATACCGATAGCCGCCTCAAGAATGCTTTGAGAATGGGCCATCAACGCCAGCTCTGATGCGCTCTTCATCATCAACAGACCGCTGTCTTTTACAGAACCGTGTTCCTGTCGAAGCGCATCACGTGGCAGCGTCGCTGCCAGTCCGCAGTTCCTGGTTAGCACGGCGGTGTGAAACAAGCCCTGGCGTATATCTTTTACGCTCGCATCCGTATTCAAACCGGATATCAGCTCTTCAAGGATTTTCATTAAGGTCTACTCCCCCCGCCGGACACTATTCAGCATATTTTCCTTCTCCAATTATCCTGGCCCGGACCTGTTCATGATATTAAATGAACCAATATGGGGCGCGAAAGACGCCCGCCTATGGACAGTGTGGTTTCCTGCAGTATACACCTGTTAATGTAATGAGCATATGCTCATTACATTGTAATGCCGGCAGATTAGCCTGTCAAAAAACGCTGCAATTTGTACCGCGGAAACCAAGCACCTGAATAATTGATACGGTACTATATTGCTATTCTCCGATATGTACTCGTCCCCAGATAGCCAGTGACCTTGCCAGCGAGTCGATCTCATCCGGCCTTTTCGCCTTGGTAGCGGAAAAACAAAACCTGAAATAGTTGTTTAATACCAGCGCTCCGACATTTTCAATTGCAGAACGTACGGCAGCCAACTGAGTTAATATACTCTCACAATCACGGCCATCCTCGATCATTTTCTGCAAGCCGCGTGTCTGCCCCTCGATTTTTTTGAGCCGATTAATTAACTCATCCCTGGATATCTCTTTTCTAACCATAAAAAACTCCGCCTTATCCTAAATACGTTTTTGCTTACCATACCCCGGTAGGGTATAATTCCCAAGGCCCATTTATATCACTATTATATTATGAGAAGGAGCTAACTATAAAATGGAGAGACACGAACTGGTTATAGTGGGAGGCAGCGCCGGTGGTATTCAGGCATCGATTTGTGCTCAGCGGCATCACGGCCTGAAAGACATCCTGGTTATACGCATTGAAGAAAAAACAATGGTTCCCTGCGGCATCCCCTATATCTATGGAACATTAGGCGCTGTAGAGAAAAATATCATGCCCGCTTCCCTTCTCGGAGAGGCAAAGCTGAAAATAGGAGAAGTCGTATCTATTGATCGCAAAGCAAAGACAGTTTCGCTTAAAGATGGTGAAAAAATAGGCTATGACAAGTTGGTTTTGGCCACGGGGTCTGATCCTATGAAACCGCCTATACCGGGCATAGATAAAAAGAATGTCTGGTTTGCCTGGAAAAATACCGATTACCTTGGAGACCTTGCGCAGGCAATTGAAAATATTGGTGATATTGTTGTTATCGGCGGCGGGTTCATAGGGTTGGAATTTGCTGACGAGTGCCGCAAAAAAGGACATAAGATAACCGTGGTAGAAATGCTGGAGCATTGCTTGCAGCAGGTATGTAACTCCGACCTGTGTATCCGGGCAGAGGAAGCGCTGAAAGGAACCGGCGTGAATATTATTACTTCCAACGGGGTGAAATCGATCAACGGCAATAGTAAAGTTGAGTCGGTAACTTTACAAAACGGAGATACTATCAAATGCGACCTGGTGATCAACGGCATCGGTGTGATTCCCAACGTGAACCTGGCAAAAGACGCAGGGCTGGAAATCGGCCCAACGGGTAGTATCAAAGTTGATGAGTTCCAAAGAACCACTGATACCAATATTTTTGCGGTCGGCGACTGCGCCGAAAAATACTCTTTCTTCAATGGATTGCCCGTGCCTATCAGATTAGCTTCTGTAGCGACGCGAGAGGCCAAAATAGCCGCAGCCAACCTCTATCAGCCGCAATGGCGCAATATTGGAACGATCGGCGTTTTTTCAACAGTTGTAGCCAATACAGCCATGGCCATGGCAGGCTTAACCGATACCAAGGCCCGCGAGTTAGGCTATGATGTTATTGTCGGTGAAGCCCAGGCTGCTTCCAAACATCCCGGCACCATGCCCGATGCGCATCCTATGAAAGTGCGCCTGGCATTTGACCGCAGGTCAGGTAAAATACTGGGGGGCTGCGCCTGCTGTACTCAAAGCGTTGGTGAAGTAGTGAATTTAATCGCATCAGCCATAGTAAACGAAATGACCATGGAACAAATTGCCATGTTCCCCATGGGAACCCATCCATGGCTCACCGCTTCCCCTCTGGTCTATCAATTTACCGATGCTGCCAGCAACGCAATTCACAATGTAAAAAATTCAGCGCGGGTACAAACATAATCGTTATTGCCATTAACATTTTGTGTGTCCGTCCCTATCATATGTCTGAGTAAGGCAAGTAAAATAGCTTGTTTGCCGGTATTCTGGTTTGTCCATGGCAGGCATCTCTTTATGCACTGCCTTCAGCAAATCAAGAATGCCGCTTGCCTGTCCGAATCTATATTCAAATCTGCTTGAAACACATTATCGTTGATTTGACACGGCTATTAAGTCGATCTATACTCATTATGAGCATATGCCCATAATAAAGAGGATAAAACTTGTATGCCGAGGCCGATAATATGTCGCCGCGTTGCCTTCCTGCCGGGAGCTACTTACTTTAAACCGGCGGGGATACCCTTGCAGTTCCTGCAAGAGGTGCGCCTGTCGCTGGAAGAAGCGGAGGCCATCCGGCTCAAGGACATTGAAAAC
>Ga0136653_10000727_pt1 | contig 17366 bp, 16 predicted proteins | sample LakKivw275mmetaG_FD_94866 | JGI IMG/M metagenome (GOLD analysis project Ga0136653, IMG submission 94866) | Anoxic lake water microbial communities from Lake Kivu, Rwanda to study Microbial Dark Matter (Phase II) - Lake Kivu water 275m metaG... | ecosystem: Environmental > Aquatic > Freshwater >...
CCATACTGGCAAAAGGTTATTGTCTGGGCAATAGGGCTGATAGTGGTGGCAATTTATGTCTGGCGAACCATTGATGCCGATAAAATCAAAGCCTGGCTCAAGGAGACATGGTGGTTTGTGCGCATGATCTTCCCTCTGCTGCTGGCTGGAGTCTTTATTGTGGGCATCATCGGCGCTCTGCTGCCGCAGGAATGGGTTGAGACGTGGCTAGGCGGGTCTGGCTTGCGTCAGTCGTTTCTAGCCACCATGATTGGAGCTGTTACTTACTTCGCTACCATGACCGAGGCTCCGTTCGTCGATACCCTGATGAAATTAGGCATGGGCAAAGGTCCAGCGCTGGCATTGTTACTCACCGGTCCGGGAATCAGTCTGCCCAGTTGGCTGGCAATTGCCAAGGTGTTCGGTGTGAAAAAAGCTCTGACATACATACCGACGATTATAGTTCTAGGTACACTGGTGGGGTGGGTAGCTGGGTTCATATTGAAGTGATGCGTCCAAACGTTTGATTAAATGAAGAACTCCTAAAACTTATCACGAAAGCGACCGCAGAAACACAGGAGGTTAAAAAAATGAACATAAAAACTCTGGGCACCGGATGTGCCAAGTGCCAGCAGCTGGAAAAGACCGTTAAAGAGGTGGTGAAGGAACTTGGCATTGAGGCCACCGTAGAAGAGGTCAAAGACATTAAGAGATTTATAGATTACAATGTCATGATGACCCCCGGGCTGGTGATTAACGAGCAGGTGGTCAGTAGCGGCAAGGTGCCTACAAAAGCAGAGATTACACAGCTAATTGTTAATGCCATGGCTATGCAAGAGAAAGATAAGAGCTCTTGATAAATGATGAATCATCCTAATTTCTCTTTTTTAGCTTTACGTGGCATACATTGAGCTAAAGCAACCTTACAACATATAGGAGGTTAATAAGAAAACATGAGCATTCCGTTTAAAGCCAAGACTTATCTGCCCGTGCTTGTCATACTGGCAATCGGGCTGCTATCGGCTTGCTCAAACCCAACTCCGCCAGTAACACCACCGTCAGCTAAACCTTCAGAATCGCCTGCGGTCTCTCCAATTCCAGACGAATCTTCGAACGCACCTGACAGGGTAGATGTGGTGTACTTCCAGCGAAAGAACCCCTGTCATTGCATGGCAGTGGTGGGAGATTATATCCAGACAACGGTCTTTCTTTATTTCCCAGAGGAAACGACCAGCGGCAAGCTGACTCTTAATATGATAGTCTCGGACGATAAAGCCAACGCCGATATGGTTAGGAAATATAAAGCTGGCCTTTTCCAGCTTTTTATTACCGAAGTTCGCGGCAAGAGCGAGAAAACATACCCTGTCGATGAGATATGGGAGCTGACCGGAGACTCGGATAAACTCAAGGAATTCGTGAAGACCGCTATAGAGAAGAGCCTCAAAGGAGAAACATAGTTGAACTGGCCGGACTCGCCACCGGCTTAAACATACCGATTGTTTCAGCATTCCTTCTGGGGCTGTTAGCTACCATCGGCCCCTGTACCATGGCTACCAATATTGCCGCCATGGCTTACATCAGCCGCAGGGTAACCGACCGCAAATATACCGTCATGACAGGAACGCTTTATACGCTGGGACGAATGTTTACCTATTCGGTGCTTGGTATACTTATCATCGTCATTGGACTTAACACACCCGGAGTCTCAACTTTTCTGCAGATTTTTGGTGAGAAAGCCATGGGGCCATTCCTGATAGCAATAGGATTGATACTACTATTTATTGACAGGGTTAGCTTCGGGCGGGGAAGCGGTAAATTATCAGCCATGGGAGGAAAGGTCGCCGATTGGGGAATGATAGGTGGCTTCCCCCTTGGCGCCCTTTTTGCACTGGCTTTTTGCCCGGTCAGCGCCACTCTGTTTTTTATGGTTCTGATACCTTTAGCTCTAAAATCCACTGGTGGCGTCGTCCTGCCAGCGATGTTCGCCATTGGCACCGGGCTGCCGGTCTTAGTATTTGGCACGCTTCTTTCTTTTGGCATAGCTGGGATTGCCGCCTGGCTGAATGCGGTTGCTAGAGTCGAGAAGATTGTCCGTATAGCAATGGCTGTCGTCTTTATTGTGATAGGTGTATACTATATAATACTGTGGATTAATTCCTAGACTGCTCTGTGCAACCACCTGAAAACATGAAAATTCCCGCTAAATCTAATAAGATATTTATACCGCTGCTTGCTCTTTCGGTGTTTGCATATCTGTGCGATTGTAACAGCACGACTACGGCGCCAAATCCGCTAAAGCCTGAAGGGAAATGAAAGTACCCCTGGTGAACAGGGCAAGAGCGTCGCTCAGGAAGACTTAAAATGATGAAACGGATGGCTAAAAAAAGAAAAGCTACGCAAGGCAAAATTATCAAATCTAAGGAGAAAAACAAGAATATAGTAAGTTTGGTGACCGGCGTCCTTATCGGCCTCACCTTACTTGTGTCCGGCACGGGAAAAATAATTAGCGCAGAAGGTGTGCCAGCACAGGTCGTCGACTTCATCAGCAACATAGTTCCTGACATATTTATCACCCCGGCAACACTCTCCTTTCTATACGATATTCTTATTCCTCATATCTTTCCCTGGGCAGAGTTTATTTTGGGAACTTGTCTACTTATCGGCTTCTTACCCCGTCTTATGGCCGTTCTGACCATCCCACTGCTCCTATCATTCCTGGGGACAAATCTCTGGGCCATTATCCACGGAGGCTATGCCACCTGTGCCAGCTGCTTCGGCATCTGGGAACAGTATTTCGGTTCGCTCTCACCTGCTCAGTCTCTCATCTACGACCTTGTCCTTATTGCCTTTGCTATTGTGGTAATAATCTTCCACCCCGGAGGGTTCCTTTCCAGCAGAAACTGGCTGGAAAACCTGGGAAAAGGAAAAAAGAAGCTTGATGCGGCAACGATAAAACTAACAATATCTGAATTCGGCAGCCGCTTACGAGACTTCGGCTCAAAAGCTTTAATATATCTAAAGGCAATCGGCGGTAAAGCCAGACAGCACCCTTATATCGCCCTGGTTGCTGGTATATGCGTTCTTGGGCTGGTTGCGTACGGCATCGTAGCAGCCTCCAGCCGTCCTGCCGCACACATTGTCTCTGACATACATGTGACAGTATCTGAGACAAGTGCAGTCATATCCTGGACAACAGACAAACCTGCAATAAACAGTATTGAAATATATAAAGAAGACCGCAGTTTTATCACCACAGTGACCGATGAAAACCCGGTAAACGTCCATCTAATACCCGTCGAGGGACTTCTACCCGATAGCACATACTTCTTTAAAATACTATCCACAGATAAACAGGCTCTATCTAAAGTAAGCTCATTCAAAACACTGGCCATAAAACCCTTCACAATCTCCGATATAAGAGCCTCTTACATAAACGAGTCCAGCGCTACAATAACATGGGTCTCCAGCAGACCTGCCACCGGCGAAGTCCAATATTGGGTTCAAGCCTCTCAAGGCAAACAGACGGCATTGAGCGGCGAACTTGCTACCCAGCACAGTATCAATCTGACCTCGCTCGAAGCCAACGCTATTTACCACTACCAGGTAAGGTCTGTAGATGCCAGTGGTACACAAGCCATCTCACCTCAATTTACCATCAGCGCCCAAATAGGCAAACCCGCCCCCGATTTCATCCTGAATTCACTTGATGGCAAGACCATATCTTTAAGCGATTACCAGGGGAAATTAGTCATGCTGGACTTCTGGATGTGGACCTGCACAGCCTGCAGGGAAAAGTTATCGATAATTCAGGAGGCTCACGCTAGAATCCCACCAGAGAAGATGGCAATACTCACTATACACTTCATGGGGAGAGAACCAGTAATTCGGAGCTATGTCGAGGGCGAGAAACTGATTGCTCCCGTTCTTCTTGACCCGGATGGAACAGTGACCGACCTTTATCATGTAAATGTTTTCCCCACAGTTCTCTTCATAGATGGTGACGGAATTATCAGGTTAATAGACCCGAGATTTAGCAACGCCGAAGAGCTGGAAAATATTTTCAACAACTTGCTTGAAGACAAGTAAAAATCACATAATATCCTTACAGCAGTACGGCTTATCATTTACTTCTTCTTCATGTGGCTGTTTACCTTCTTCATAGCCTACAGACTTAAAGCCAGTTATCCGAGAGCCACCTGAAATTTGAGTCGGATAGAAGGCAGAAAAAACAGACCCTCTTGACAAAACGATTCAGTCTGAACTATAATTCGAAACATGTCGAATTTTCGAAATGGCGATTCCGAGCGACTCTCCCACGCATTTAAGGCGCTGTCGAATCCACACCGCCTGAGCATTTTCATGCGCCTGGCTTCATGCTGTTTGCCCGGCGAAACCTGTAACACGGACGCTGATATGCGTGAGTGCGTAGGGGCGGTCGGCAAAAATCTGGGTCTGGCGCCTTCAACAATCTCGCACCATATAAAGGAACTGCATAGAGCAGGCCTGATAAAAATGAAAAGGCGTGGTCAGACTGTTGAGTGCTGGGTCGACCCCGAGACATTGGACACCCTGGCTGAGTTCTTCAAACAGCCAGTCCAAGTTTGATTACTATGATAAAGCTCATAAATAACGGCTTAAATGAGGTTGGATATAACGAAAGTGAATAAGAAAATAGCAGGCATAATATCCTTGCTGTTTCTGACGGCAATCTCTGGTCTCCTGCAGGCATGCGCTGAGGCTCAACCGGGCTTCGAAGTATTGTCCCTAGACATAAAGCCAACAAAGATTACCACCGCTGAGAAAGCTACTATTGAAGTTGAGATAAGAAACAATGACGCTAAAGACGCTACGTACACCGTGCCCTTGATGGTTAACGGAGTAGCGGATGATAGAAGGAGCGTTACACTAGCCCCCGGAGAAACAGAACTGCTAACCTTCACGCTTGCTAGAAGCCAACCTGGAACCTACAGCGTTTCGGTTGGAAGCAGGGAATCAACTCTCGTGGTCGAAAAGCTTTCACCACCAGAATTTCGCCTTTCCGACATGGAGATTAATCCAGCCGAGGCTAATATAGGGGGCAATATTGTTATCACCGCCAAAGTCTCAAACATCGGCGGCACTCAGGGCAACTACACTGCCGAAATGAAGATAGACGGCATCACTATTGAAACAGAGCAATTCACTATAGCTGCCGGGACTGATTATAAGGTGGTCTTTAAAATATGCGAGTGCTCTCCTGGTACTTATACAGTTACCCTCGGTAACCTTAGCGGCGAGTTTGTGGTTAAGGGACCGCCCAGGCCAGTGACAAATTATCCCACACCTACATCAACACCCACATCAACCAGCTCCGGCTGCTCAACCAGAGGCTGAGGGTAGAAGCGCAGCTGCCCAGTTCGGGCAGCAGGCAAAAGCAGAGACAGACACCACAATCAATAATTTCACTTATACAGGAGACGAGAAAATGAAAAAAGAAGAGGTCAGGAAGGTTGTCACAGAGGGATATGCCCAGGTTGCCAAAGGTGGCAGTTCTTGCTGCGCACCACAGAGCTCGTGCTGCTGCACAACCAACATAGCCACGGATATAAGCAAGAAAATAGGCTATACCGACGAGGATATGCAGTCAGTTCCGGAAGGAGCTAATCTGGGGCTCGGCTGTGGCAACCCCGTAGCCATGGCTTCCCTGGAGGAAGGCGAGTTCGTCCTAGACCTCGGCTCGGGCGCCGGCTTTGACTGTTTCCTGGCGGCGAACATAGTCGGCAAAACAGGCAAGGTTATCGGCGTGGATATGACTCCTGAGATGGTAGAAAAAGCCCGAGAGAACGCCCGGAAAGGTAACTTCGAAAATGTAGAGTTCAGGCTGGGCGAAATCGAAAACCTGCCAGTGGCCGATAACCATGTCGATGGCATAATCTCGAACTGCGTTATCAACCTGTCGCCGGATAAAGATAGAGTCTTCCAGGAGGCATTCCGGGTATTAAAACCCGGCGGCAGACTGATGGTCTCCGACATAGTGCTGGTGACCGAACTTCCAGATTCGGTAAAGAACTCAGTCGCCGCCTACATCGGCTGCATCGCTGGTGCCACAATGAAGAATGTATATATAGAAGCCATCAAGGCTGCGGGGTTCGAGCAGGTAAACATAGTTGACGAGACATCTTTCCCCACTGATTACGCGCCAAACGACCCCATAATACAGGCGTTGGCAAATGACGTCGGGATTTCGCAGGCAGACTTAAAAAAGCTCGGCAGCTCTATAAAAAGCGTAAAGGTCCATGCCATAAAGCCTGCCAAATGACTAACCCGCCACAACGCACTGGAATAGCAAATCTGCCGCTGCACTACGGCAGAGCGCCGCGCTGGCTATTCGACCGCATGACCAGGCTGTCCCGTGAAATTACTATAGCCATCACCACCGAGTTCGGTCCTGAGGAGATGCTCCACCGCCTGTCAGACCCCTTCTGGTTTCAAGCCTTCGGCTGTGTACTGGGCTATGACTGGCATTCCAGCGGAGTAACCACCACCGTCTGCGGCGCACTCAAGGAAGGAGTTAAAGGGCTGGAAACCGACCTGGGCTTGTTCATCGCCGGCGGCAAGGGCAAAACATCGCGAAAAACCCCGGCTGAAATAGAGAGCCGCGGTCATCTCCTGAAATCAGACACTTCATCTCTGGTCTATGCCAGCCGCATGGCAGCCAAGGTTGATAACTCAGCACTTCAAGACGGCTATCAGCTATATCACCATACCTTTTTCTTCACCAAGAACGGCTCCTGGTCGGTGGTTCAGCAGGGGATGAATGAAAACAACCGCTATGCCCGCCGTTACCACTGGCTGGGTGAAAAGGTAACCGATTTCGTCTGCGAGCCGCATTCCGCCATATGCGCTCAAGCAAGAGCCGAAGCCCTGAACCTGGTAGCCTCTGAAAGCCAGCCGGCACGGGACACCATCACACAGATTACACTCGAGGAAAAACCGGAGAAAATTATCAGTCAGCTAAAGAGACTCAAGACCCTAGACCTGCCATCGCGACATCACCTCAACCTTGATGACATACACCCCGACCGTCTGAACAAGACTCTGCTCATCACCTATGAGCGTCACCCTGAGAATTTCGAAAAACTACTTAGCCTGGAAGGTGTTGGTCCAAAAACTCTCCGCGCCCTGAGCCTGATTTCAGAGCTTATTTATGATGCCCCGGTCAGCCTTCGTGACCCGGCCCGCTATAGCTTCGCCCACGGCGGCAAAGACGGACACCCTTATCCCGTGGACAGGAGAACCTATGACAGGAGCATCGAAATACTCAAGCAGGCACTGGAAAAAGCTAAGGTAGGCAACACGGAAAAAATAGCCGCCTTCAGACGGTTAAGAGCCTGGCTGTAAACACAGTGTCTAGATTTAGCTGCCCCCGGTATTTAGCTCTGTCTTCGGCTTGGGCGGCCTGCACAGGAAAATAGCCGCCAGTCCAATGGCCGCTACTGCCCACGAAATAATCATAATTGTCAGGTAGCTGCCCTGGAGGTCATAAAGAAACCCTGCCAGAGGCGCCGCCATGGCTTGAAACAACATCGAAACAGGCGAAACCACTCCGTTAATGCCGGCAAAAGCCGTAGACCCCCAGTAATTACCCACAATAGTAGGCACACAGATATAAGCTACTCCAAAGCCAAACCCACCCAGCAGCGGGTATAGATAAGCCATCCACATAGTCTCGGGTGAGACGAACCAGAAAAGGACCCCTCCCAGCAGAATACAAAAAGCACCGAAGGCAAAAAGTAAGCGCGGCTCGATAATGTCGCCCAGAGCGGCGGTGGTAAAGCGACCCACGACGCTCAAGCCGATAGCCAAACTGTAAAAGAAAGCTGCCATGGACGGGTCAAAACCACGGTCTTGCAGGTGGAGAGGCCCCTGCGTTACAATCACCTGCCACAGGAAGAAACTACACACTACAGCAACCACCAGAAGCCACAGCATCGGTGCCTTTAGAGCATCGCGCAATGTCCAATCGACCGTGGCTCGATAGACTCGTGCCGCCCGGCTGGTAACGCTTACTGCTGCCTCCGCTTCATGCGGAGCCAGCCCATGAGGATGTTGACCCATATCGGATGGCTGGTTGCGCACCGTAAGCATAGCCACAACTATCCCTATTATTGAAGCCACGGCGATAATGAACCAGCCGATGCGCCAGTTCCCACCACCAGCCTCAACCGCCACACTTATTATTTGAGGTGCCAGAAAGCCACCGACAGCACCACCTCCCATCACCAGTCCCATAGCCATGGCACGGCGGGCACTGAACCAGGCAACAATAACCGTTTGAACCGGAATCATCGAGGCGAGCGCCGCCCCCGAGCCAACAAAAAGAGACAAAACAAGGTACATCGAATAGATATGACCCAGCAAGCCCATCAGGATGGTAGCTATGGTTACAACGACTCCACCGATAGCCAGAGTAACACGCGCTCCAAAACGCCCAATCATCCAGGCAGCCAGCGGGCCGGTGAAACCAAAGAGCAACATTACCAGAGTAGCCCCCATCATTGTCTCCCCCCTCGACCACCCCATATCCTCAATCATAAATGGGTAGAGCACCGCCGGGCTGTAGAAGGCAAAGCCAATCGGAATTGTATAAACAACCCACAGGAAAAATATCAACCACCACCCATAGAAGCCCTTCGTTTTCGTCTCAGTTGCCAAAGCAATAACCCTCTTCCGGCTTTATCTAGATGTCAGGCATGAACCACCTATTATACCACCAGAAAGCATGTTTTGACCCACTACCAGTCCACCCTTGGTGAGTTTTAGTAAACTAGGAGTTAATACTTTGGGGGTTCTTGCATTTACGTTCATTTACCCCTATAATTTTCGCACAAATCTCGGATATCAAAAAATGAGCACAACTGACGCAACGCCCGATTTCCCCGAACAAGATAACGAACTCGAAGTACAAGAGAAATTTGTCGCCCAGGCTACGCAAGTACTACAAGAATTCTTCTCACGAAGAAAAACCCCTTTCCATTTTCGCCAACTACAAGTATTATTCGAAACACAATTTTTCCATATCGCAACAGCAAAGGCAATCTACCGCTTACTTGAAGACAATTTTTTAGACAAAAGGGTCTTACAGGCCGGAGCGAACAAAGCCACCTTTGTTTTCCCGTCTCATTTACTTGATTCAGCAGGGTCAGAAAAGAAACTCCTCACTCATATCAAATCAAAGGCCAAGATTGTTGCCCTTTTTGACAAAGCATCTGTATCGAAAGACTTGGGCAACCACTTTGAGGGCCTTGTTAAATATGAGTTGCGGGCGCATGGTCTCAATATTATCTCTATGGGCAGCAATGAGTATAACGGCAGAACATGGCCCGGCGGTAAAGCCAATCTTGACTTTATAGCAGAAGGCCCAAACAAGGTGGCGTTTGGAGTGCAAGTTAAAAATGAACTTAAATCAATAGAGCAATCTGAGTTGTTAAAACAAATCCAAATATGTTCTCATCTTAAGGTCAAACCACTGTTCATTGTCCGTTATATGCCTTTCAGCTTTTCTCCATTGATAAAACAAAACAAAGGATTTCTCGCTGTACTCGGCAATCAACTTTGGCCAATCGGACATAGGCAACTTTGTGAAACCATCAAAAGAAGGATGAGTGTTACAGTTCCAGAAAATCTCAAGAATCTAGCTCCGAAGGTCAGGACCGAATGGCCAGTAGAGGTTCGCACCGATATCCCTGAGGGTACTTCAAAACGCCTTAATTATTGGATTACCACAGGCAAATACCCAGAAGTTACCTAACCTTATGCCCAATTTACCCATTCCCTCCATTTGGCCCTAGTGCTATAATTATCGTATAGGAGGTAGGTGATGGCAGATCAATGCAAATGGGTAGGTGCTTCGGGCAAGGAATACCTATATACCATATACCAAATGAATACAAGTTGGAATGATGTGCCTGGGAATTATATCTTCGCTAAGGAAACTACACCCCATAATTGGGAGGCTGTGTACATAGGTGAGACGGAAAGCTTCAAAGACCGCTTACCGAATCACGAGGCATTGCCGTGCGTTAGGAGCAACGGTGGTACTCATATACATGCACGCACTAACTCGAATAGCCAGGCAAGGCTTGCCGAAGAAAAAGACCTACTCGATAGCCATAAAACCCCTTGCAACGGTTAATAATCTAGTTCGCCCTGACTAGCCAATTCCCCAAGCCTTAGAGCAACTGCTTTGGGAATGTGCTTAACAGATTGCCATTGCCCCTGCTCATCGGGTGATAATACAACAAAACAATGGTCATCTGTTGTTATCCCCATTTCACAGCCCGCTTGAATTGTGATTACCCATTTGGGCTGCCAATTACTGACAAACCCGGGCCTTGTTAGGGTCTGTGTCGCTTTTTTGTTCATCCTTGTATTCCTCCTTTATATTACTTGACACCCCCTGGCCAATGAATATAATTTAGCTATAGGGGGTGATTTATATGCCAGGTAATTCTCAACGAAAAATCATAAAACCCTGGCGGCTACCATTTATCGAGTGTCCTATTTGTACGAAAGCACTAGATATTAGCCCCATTGATAGGAACATTGGGGTAATTCCACGACATAATAGGTTAGATAAGCCGGGACAAAGATGTCCGGCTTCTGGGAAGTCACTTCATGGGATTACTATTCATAATCCTTAACATTATGTCCAAACTGACCCACTACCCAAGGTTGACACGTGACCGAATATAAAATATACTCGCCACAAAACTGGCCGGGACATAATGCTCTGGAAGATTCTTGCAGACGTAGTCACAGGGCTACACCTTTTCCTCATAGTCTTCTTTGCTGTTTCGGTTGTGCTTTTAGCCACAGGCTTCTTCAGGGGACGTCGCAACTGGCAGATATTCTACTGGGTTTTCGTTGCGCTAGCAGTGGGCTTGCAGGTGGCACTATCGACAGGAATATTGAAGTCCTGTCCTATAACCGACTTGGAATACACGTTGAGAAGGTTTTATGATAATAGCGAAAGCTGGCTGCGGACCAGGTCAATTTTAGCAACCGCCATATTCAATGTGACCGGAGCCGAGGTGCCTGAATATACTTTGACTATTGCCATGGTGACTGGAATAGCGATAATGGTAATTTCCCTCATTTTCTGGAAACCAGCCATACCATCGCAGCGGCAATCTTTAGAGCGAACTCAGCCTCTCCCGTAGCACTTTGAGGTTCACTACATCTTCCCTGTTATACTCCAGAAGCAGAGCCAGTGCGCTTTCATTGCCTCCCTTCGTATAGCTCCACCATAGCTTTACTGCGTCATAGCCACCGATGCCCTGCAACCGCCGGGGGATGCCCAGCCGCCGCTCCACTGCTTTAAACCCACCATATAAGTTACACCTCCAGCAGTCATACATCAGGTCACGATGATAGTATTCTGTGGCAAGGTCTATGCCCAGAGAATTAGAAATGAAGCGAAGGTCGAATCTGGCGCCGTTATAAGTGTAGATTGTTTCTACATCTCTAAGGGCTGTAATGAGGTTGCCCCTGGTCACTTCTCCACCGACTAGCTGAATCAGCTCGTTATCCCTGCCATCGCAACGGAGTACGCCGATTACGGTTATATAGTCAAAAAACTGGGATAAGCCGGTGGTCTCTATATCGAGGTAGGCATCGGCTGACCGTCTCATAGCTTATGCTTCCGCCTTCCTTTAAATTCCACCATAGCATACACCAGTGACGCCCGATTTGTCACTAATTAGATGGTTACCAACCCCTCACCCTTTATCCCTATCCCCCTGTGAAGAGTATAGGGATGAAAATTCCTGAAGTGGCTTCGCCCCTTTAAATCCCGCTTACACAAGTGGTAGAATTGCCCAGTTTATGCAAGTTCAACAAACCGGGACAGGCGCGGACAAGACGCAAAGCCGGCGAGCTGCTTTGCTGGTGACTACTATTGGCTCTTCGCTCACCCCATTCATGGGCTCTTCCATAGCCATTGCGCTACCCTCAATCGGGCACGACCTGGAAATGGACGCCATTACGCTGGGCTGGGTGGCTACGGCATACATACTGGCGGCAGTCATATTTCTAGTCCCCTTCGGCAGGATAGCCGATATATACGGCAGGAAGAAAATCTTTACCTGCGGCATACTTACCTATACTATTGCCTCACTTCTTTCAGCAATCTCAACTTCAGCAACTATGCTCATCTCAGTCCGGGTATTGCAGGGCATAGGCGGAGCCATGATTTTCAGCACCGGCGTGGCCATCCTGACTTCAGTATTCCCACCACAGGAAAGAGGCAGAGTTCTGGGCATAAACGCTGCCGCTATTTACACAGGTCTCTCAGTCGGACCATTCGTTGGAGGACTGCTGACGCAATACCTCGGCTGGAGAAGCATATTCTGGATAAATGTGCCCCTGGGTTTATTTATAATCGCACTTGTTTACTGGAAATTAAAAGGTGAATGGGCTGAAGCCAAGGGGGAGAAATTCGATGTCACTGGCTCCATAATCTACGGACTGATGCTTATATCTATCATGTACGGATTCACCCTGCTCCCAGAACTGACAGGCACAGTGCTGATTCTAGCTGGTGCACTCGGAATCATAGCCTTCATTAAATGGGAAAACAAGGTGGAACACCCTGTCCTGCATATAGACCTGTTCAGGAATAGTAGAGTTTTCGCTTTATCCAATCTGGCGGCTTTAATCAATTACAGCGCCACGTTTGCCGTCGGTTTCCTTCTGAGCCTTTATCTCCAGTATATTAAGAATCTCACCCCCCAGAACGCCGGCCTGGTACTGGTAGCAGCACCAGTAGTGCAGGCTATTTCTTCGCCGTTTGCCGGCAGGCTTTCCGACAAAATTGAGCCGCGAATTGTGTCTTCAGCAGGCATGGGACTAACTGTCATAGGTCTTATACTCTTCATTTTCTTAGATGAAACAACAAGCCTGTGGTTCATCATAGCCGGCTTAATAATTCTCGGCCTGGGCTTTGCCTTCTTCGCCTCCCCCAACACAAACGCGATTATGAGCTCTGTGAACAAGAGATTTTACGGGGTAGCCTCGGCAACACTGGCTACGACGCGGCAGCTCGGAATGATGTTCAGCATGGGCATGGTAATGATGATTTTTGCCCTGTACCTCGGCAGGGTGCAAATCACACCGGAATATTATCCGGCTTTTCTGAGCAGCGTGAACATGGCATTTAGCATCTCTGCCGCCCTCTGTTTCGGTGGCATTTTTGCCTCGCTGGCACGAGGCAAAGTACGATGAAAACTATTATAACCCTTGATTCATGGGTGCTCTGTTATAGATAGCCAGCTCAGTCGAGCGGATTACTTCTTTATTCCGGCTGCTATCTCGGCCCATTCCTTGTATTTCTGAATCTCAGGCATTGACTCGCCATATATCGTCATCCTCTGCGCCTGAAGCGAGCCTTCGGCATGCAGGGCTAAAACCTCCGTCTCAAATGTCGCCAGCCGCCTTCTAATTAGCTGCATCATCCTGAGTCTATGCTCGGTAGGTATGCCTGCCTTGCCACCCAGGTACTTCTCTATATAATCCCTTGTCTCCGGATTTTGATAGTCTTTATAGGTAGGCACGGTTATCAGCAACCCGCCGGCAATATCCTCTATTGCTTTGATGCAATTATGAAGATTGTCGGCAAAGTGATACTTAGCTATATTTGAAATTACCGTATTCGGTATCGGAATGCCGGCATGGGTAATATAGTCCATGCACGAAGCCCGAGCCAGTGATTTAAGCGTATCGACGTAGATGACCAGATTAGTTATCTTTTCCCGTATATGCGGCACCTTATCTATACCATTGTACTCCGCCATAGCTTGAGCCGCACCAACCATAACCTCGGATACAGGTATTCTATAGCTGGCTGCTGTGTGTCTGTGCAGGTAGGCAAAGTTATATACCAGCGCCATGGCATACTGCCATTCTCCACACAGGAATACCCTCTCCCACGGAACGAATACATCATCAAAAACAATGAGCGAGTCAGTATGATTTCTGATTGGCAGGTCGTTGGGAAACTCCAGCGAACTCAGCCTCCAGGTGATGGGATGGCATATCTGTTTCACCCCTTTAGTATTTACCGGAATGGCAAAGGCAACCGCATAGTCCTTGTCCTCCTCGGTCATATTCCGGCAGGGAATGACGAAAAGCTCTTTGCAATACGCAGATGCGGTAATATGCGCCTTGGCTCCTCTGACTGTTATCCCCTTGTCATCTTTATCCACAACTCTGACATAGTAGTCAGGGTGAGCCTGTTTAGGAGAAGAAGGCCGAAGCATTCTATCTCCTTTTACATCGGTCACGGCAGAGGCAGCACTTAAATCATTTTTTTGCAGGTAATAGCGATAGTCTTCTGCACGCTGCTTGTATTCATCCTTACCCATCATATTGGCGGTTATATTCACCGCATTCAAAGTATCAGCGCCTATATCATGGATAAAAGGAATTACGCCCCCACCGAGGCGCGTTGCCGTTACCATCAACTCGTGTCTTTTCAGCAGGTCTTCGGCATTCTGTGGAGTATAGTAATAGCGGCTTATCGGCTCGCCTGTTTTGGGATGAGCCACCACAGCTAAATCTCTGTATTCCGGCGTCTCCGCCATCTCATAATCCATGGCTGCCGTCTCCACACATACCTTCAACGCCGGGTGCGTGGTAATATCCTCGACTTTTTCACCTTCGTAGTAAACTATTCTGCCATCTTTCAGGCTTTCCTTATATTCCTCTGGCGTAATTAGTCCCATTACAACCTCCTTTCATAATCAAACAATATTAGTTAACCTGCTAGCACTAGTCAAATATACGTGCTCTATAGTCACTTCACTTAATCGGCGTAGAAGCCGATGGCAAGCAGCCCGGGCCCGGTATGCACCCCCATAACAGGGGCAAACTCGGTTATGCCCATCTCAACACAATTGAACCTTGATTCAATCTCGGAGGCTAGCTTCCTCGCCTCCTCCATCTCATCGGCATGCTGCACCACGACATGGACTCTGGAATCACCCATCCTATCCGCCATTATTTTAAGCATACGCTCTACAGCCCTTCTCTTGGTTCTGGGGCGTGCCACGGGCATTGTCTCTCCGACTGCAGGATTATGTTCCAGCACAGGTTTCATATCCAGCACAGAGCCAACCCAGGCAGCAGCCCTGGCGATACGACCCAGCCGGGCAAGATAGTAGAGCGTATCCAGCATAGCCAGAAAATTCACCTTGCCCATCATTTCTCGCGCCGTCTCGATTGTTTCAGTCAACCCACCGCCATCACTGGCAACTCTAGCCGCCTCACGGACTATAAACCCCAGGGCACCAGCCACAGAGCGACTGTCAAATACCTCGATGTTAACGCTCGGTATCTCATCCCTGGCTATCTCTCTGGCTGTAGAGGCTGCCTCAAAAGTCTTGCTTTGCAAGCTGGTCAGGGTAATGCAAAGCACGTTTTCTGCTTTCTGGCTCATCTGGCGGTAGGCGTTCAGAAAGTCCCCGGCTGATGCCGTTGAAGTAGTGGGCAGGTTCTCTTTCTTCCGCATGATTTTATAGACTTCGTTGGGTGTGATATCGATTCCATCTCGGTAGCTCCTGCCCTCATAGACTATCTGGAGGGGAACCACACAGATATCGTATTTCTCAAGTATTTCCTGCGGCAGACAAGAGACGCTGTCAGTGACAACGGCGACTTTCCTCATGGCGCACCCCCAAAGATTTCTGTGACTACTTTGCCATACTAGGTAGTCGCCTGTCAATAGGAGGTGTTAGCTTCACCCTCACCCTGCCCTCCCCCATCCCTTCGACTACGCTCAGGACAGGCAAGAGAGAGGGAATCTAAATAGTGGCTAGCGCTGATATACGCCTATAAGCTGGCTCTGGGCAAGTATATGCCCTTCCATCGCCTGTAACACCTGCTCTTTATATGCGCCGGCAGCTAAATCCAGCGATGTGTTCAGAGCATATAAAGTGAAGCAATAGCGGTGCGGAGAACCTTTCGGTGGGGAGGGACCAAAATAGCCAATCGCTCTACCACCATTCTTTCCTTGTAAAGCTCTTCTGTCCAGCTTCTCGTCTCTGGGGACAGCTTCCGGCAAGCCGCGAGCGTCTGATGACAAATTGTAGACAACCCAGTGCGTGAAATTGCCAGCATCGAGGTCATCCATTATCAGGGCAAATGAAGCTGTACCAGACGGACCCCGGCTCCAATCTAGCGGCGGTGAGATGTTTTGACCATCGTCGGTATACTTTACGGGCATTTCTGCCCCATCAGCAAAAGCAGAGCTGGTAATGGCAAACTCCATATTATTGACCTCCGGCTGCGCTTCTGATGGCACCGATTTGGCACAGCCAGAGATAGCAAAAGATGCAATCAACAATAGGCTCACAACGAGCAGTCCAATTATTCTCACTCCTGTCACCCCCACAATAAATCCTATTCGCTTCCCGCGCGCCTGTCAAGACCGACCTTTTTGAACGATTTGTATTTGCCAGATACAATGTAAATGATAATCTGATATGGAACAACTACATGCCAAATGAGAAGGTGTCAACCATTGTAAGCCTGGTGCGCACTCAAAGTCGACTGGAAGGCGTGCCCGGGGCTATCGCCTTACTCAAGTCAAATCCGGTGCGCGGCAAATCAGTCGTCCTAAAGCCCAATTTCAACACCGCCGACTCGGCTCCCGGCTCTACCCACAACGACACCTTACGCGCTCTGATATTAACCCTTCAGCAGATGGGAGCTTCACGAATCATTCTGGCGGAACGCTGCGGTCCATATGCTCCCACCCAGCGGGTAATGAAAGATAAAGGCATCTTTGAACTGGCCCAAGAGCTGGGCTTTGATATCGTCAATCTTGAAGAGCTTGGCGCTGACTGTTGGGTCCACTTACGTCCCAAAGACAGCCACTGGAAAGACGGCTTTCTTTTTTCTCGCATCTATCTTGAGGCAGAATCCATCGTGCAGACCTGCTGCTTGAAGGCGCACGCTTACGGCGGCAATTTCACACTCTCGCTGAAAAATTCCGTAGGCATGGTGGCAGGTAAAGGCTATCCATATATGCAGGAGCTGCATTCCTCACCCGATATCCGAAAGATGATAGCCGAAATCAACACCGCCTATACTACTGATTTAGTTGTACTCGATGGTGTGGACGCCTTCGTCAAAGGTGGACCCGACCAGGGCACTAGAGTTCAGGCTAACGTAATTCTGGCAGGCAGCGACCGCGTGGCGATAGACGCCGTGGGGGTGGCTATATTGCGGCTGCTCGGCACCACTTCTCAGGTTAGCCAGGGGCATATCTTCGAACAGGACCAGATCGCCAGGGCTGCCGAGCTAGGCGTAGGAATAAAGTCGCCCGAACAGATTCAATTAGTTACAGA
>Ga0136653_10000731_pt1 | contig 17354 bp, 23 predicted proteins | sample LakKivw275mmetaG_FD_94866 | JGI IMG/M metagenome (GOLD analysis project Ga0136653, IMG submission 94866) | Anoxic lake water microbial communities from Lake Kivu, Rwanda to study Microbial Dark Matter (Phase II) - Lake Kivu water 275m metaG... | ecosystem: Environmental > Aquatic > Freshwater >...
CCTCATACTTTAGTATGAGGATGAGCATTTCTGGCATCCTAAAAATCCACTGTCAAAAGAAAACTCCGTCAAACCAGCATCTTTAGATGCTGGTAGGAGTTTTCTGTGGATTTTTATGATCTTATTGAATCATAAATTTCAATATATTTTTTTATTATATGATCCCAATTAAAATCTTTCCTTACCTTTTCCCTTACTTTTTTCCAAAGCTTTCCCTTTTTGCTTTGCTTAAAAGTTCCATTACATAATCAGCGATTTTTTCTGGACTTTTGAAGTCAACAAAAAATCCACTTTCATCATGCTTTATTACCTGTCCTGCTACGCCTACTTTTGTTGTTATTATCGGCAAACCTGTAGCCCCGGCTTCAAGTATTGTCTGGCCGAAATTCTCATAAAAAGACGTATACACAAAAATATCTGATCTTTTATAATAATTGATTAGTTCTTTTTTGAAAACAAAAAATTTAAATAACTATACATAATTCTATGTATGATGGAAAACCGGACAACAATACAGGTTTCTGATGAACTAAGGAAAAAGCTAAGGGTTCTGGCCTCTAAAAGAGACATATCCTACCAAAAGCTTCTCTCTGACATGATTTCTGTCTTTGAAGAACTTGAAAAAGATAAAACAATTATATCAATCCCAACAAAACTCTCTGAAACTGTAAAGGAAACAATAAAACAAACAGACTTCAGGTCAATAAGCGAATATGTAACCTTTATCATGAGGCTCATTCTTTATGAGAATGCAGAAACATCAAAACAAGATATAAAACACATTAAAAAAAAGCTGAAATCGCTTGGATATCTTTAAAATGGACTATTTAGATGAACTTGAAAGCAGGAGCATCTACATAATAAGGGAAGCATACAAGCAGTTCCATGACATTGCAATGCTGTGGTCAATAGGGAAAGACTCCTCAACCTTATTGTGGCTGTGCAGAAAAGCCTTTTTTGGAAAAATTCCTTTTCCTGTTGTGCATATTGACACCAGCTATAAATTCAAAAAAATGATAGAATGGAGAGACAGATATGCAAAAAAATGGAGTCTTAACCTTATTGTCGGAAGAAATGAAGAGGCAATAAACTCAGGAATGGGCCCCAAAAGCAAGCTTGCGTGCTGTACTGCATTAAAGACAGAGGCATTAAAGCAGACAATAGAAAAATACAAATTCAAGGCACTATTATTAGGAATAAGAAGAGATGAGCACGAAATAAGGTCAAAAGAGCGCTATTTCTCGCCAAGAAACCAGGAATTTAAGTGGAATTATAAAGACCAGCCGCCAGAGCTTTGGGACCAGTTCAAGTCAAAGCAGTCAGATGAAGAGCACATAAGGATTCATCCATTACTGCACTGGAGAGAGGTAGATATCTGGGAATATATCAAAAGAGAAAACATCCCAATAACTGATTTATACTTTGCAAAAAACGGAAAGCGATACAGAAGCATTGGATGCGAGTGCTGCTGCAGCCCAATTCAATCAGATGCAGATGACATTGACAAAATAATCCATGAGCTTAAGACAACAAACACATCAGAAAGGGCGGGAAGAGCTCAGGACAAAGAATCTGCATATATGATGCAAAAGCTGAGAAGCCTGGGTTATATGTAAGATGGTATTTGAGCTGGCTTTTGGAATTGGAATAACAATAATAATTGCGGCCTTTTTTTGCGAGTACATTGACTCAACTTTGGGTATGGGCTACGGGACAATATTAACGCCTTTGCTTTTAATTATGGGATTTAACCCTCTGCAGGTTGTTCCTTCTGTTCTGCTTTCAGAGCTGATGACAGGGTTGTTGGCCGGCTTTACCCACCATAAAGCAGGAAATGTTAATTTTAAGCCAAAGTCAACAAACATATTTTTCATAATGAAAAAATTAAAAGAGCTTGGTTATGTGGAAAGCTTCAAGAGGGGAATTCCATTGCATTTAAAGGTTGCATTATTACTTGCATTATGCGGCATCATAGGGACAATAGCAGCTGTTTTTATAGCTGTGAACATACCAAGCTTATGGCTCAAGCTTTACATCGGATTTTTAGTTTTAATAATCGGCTGCATGATCCTTTTCACAATAAATAAAAAATATGCTTTTAGCTGGAAAAAGATAACTGGCCTTGGATTGATAGCATCCTTCAACAAGGGAATATCAGGAGGGGGATATGGCCCTGTTGTTACAGGAGGCCAGCTTCTTGCAGGAGTGAAAGGAAGGAGCGCAGTAGGAATTACATCTTTAGCTGAAGGGCTTACCTGCATGGTCGGTGTAATAACTTATTTATTAACCAAATCAATAATTGACTGGACATTAGCTCCTTATCTTATCATAGGGGGAGTTTTGTCAGTTCCTTTGTCAGCGATTACTGTAAAGAGAGTTAAAACAAAAAAACTAAAGTTAATAATAGGCTTGGCAACTATTGCATTGGGTGCGTTTACGATAATAAAAACAATAACCAGTTAAAATGGAAAAAGGAAACATGAACATAGTTTTTGTGGGTCATGTGGACCATGGAAAGTCAACACTAATCGGAAGATTGCTTTACGACACAAAAAGCATCCCTGAAGACAAAATAGAGGAAGTGAGGAAGACGTGCGAGATGCTTGGAAAAGAGATGGAATTCGGCTTTATGGTTGACTATTTACAGGAGGAAAGAGAGCAGGGCATTACAATCGACACATGCCAGATTTTTTTTAAGACAGAAAAAAGGAATTATGTTATTATTGACGCACCTGGCCATGTGGAGTTTATAAAAAACATGATAACAGGCGCATCCCAGGCACAGGCAGCAATACTGGTAATTGATGCAAAAGAGGGCGTTAAGGAACAGACAAAAAGGCATGCGTACATCCTCGGGATGCTTGGAATGAAAAAGGTTATAGTCTTAATAAACAAGATGGACTTGGTTGATTACAAAGAAGAAAGATTTCAGGAACTAAAAAAAGAAATAACAGAATTTCTTAAAAAAATAAATGTTGAGCCTTCTTACATAATCCCTATAGTAGCAAAGGATGGAGATAACATGGCAAATAAATCAGAAAAAATGGGTTGGTATAAAGGAAAAACCTTTCTAAACTGCCTTGACTCGTTTAATCTCCCTGAAGAAAAGGAAAACAGGTCATTGAGGTTTCCTGTTCAGGATGTTTACAAAATTGATGGCAAAAGGATAGTTGCGGGAAGAATAGAGTCTGGGACAATAAAGCAGGGTGATGAAATAGTTGTTCTGCCTGAAAAAACAAAAACAAGGGTTAAGTCAGTTGAAAAATTTCTTGAAAATCCAGAAAAAGCAGAAACAGGTGAAAGCATAGGAATAACAACAGAAGACCCATTGTTTGTTGAAAGGGGCAACGTAATATGCCATCCAGGCAATCTCCCAGAAACCGCAAGCAGCATAAAGGCAAATGTTTTCTGGATGTCTAAAGAAGACTTTAACATAGGCCAGATAATAACAATGAAGATAGCAACTCAGGAGGTTTCTGCAAAGATTGAAAAGATTGAAAAAAAGATTAACTCATCTACATTAGAGGAAATAAACGAGGAAAAAGACAAGCTGAAAAATAATGAGGTTGGAACAATGATTATAAAAACACTAAGCCCGATTATTATTGACAACTTCAACTATGTTCCGGAATTAGGAAGGTTTGTTTTTGAGAAAAACATGGTTACATCTGCAGGAGGAATAATAACACAAAAACAAAAGGTTTAAATATGTGAACCAATTAGTATAAAAAAGTGATATAAATGGTTCAATTAATTAAACTTTTTGGAAATAAAAAACTAATACAAATAATAAATTTTTTTATAGAAAATTCTTCATCAAAAATAACACAGACAAAAGTCATAAAAAAAACAAAGATAGCAAAAGCAACAGCCGTAAAATGGATGCATTATCTAGTTGCAAATGATATGCTAAAACTTGAGAGAATAGGTGTTTCTAATATTTACAATCTAAACAATGAAAGCCTTATAATTAAGCATATCAAGATAATGAAAAATATCATCTCTCTGCAAGAGTTAAAAAAATTAAAGAAAAAAGGATTGGAAATCTATTTATATGGTTCAGCTTCAAGGGGGGAAGATACAGAAAAAAGTGATATTGATATTTTGGTAATAGGAAAAATAGAAAGAAGAGATATCGTCGATGTAATAGACGAGATTTCAAAAAAAATAAATAGGAAAATAAGTTTCAGCATATTCAGCAGTGTTGAATGGTCAATGATGAGAAAAAAGGATAATGCTTATTACAACAGGGTTGAAAAAGATAAGATAAGGTTAATATGAATATAAGAGAATGTTTAGGAAAAGGGTACCTAAAAAAAGATTAATCCTGATCTTGAACTTGCTGAAAAAGAGATTAAGGAAGCAAAATATGATATGGAAAAAGCAAGAAAGGCTTTTAAGGATGAGGATTATAAGTGGTGTATAATAAAAGCGTATTACTCTATGTTCCATGCAGCAAAATCAGTTTTGTTTAAATTAGGTTATTCTAAAAAAAGACATATTGCTGTTCTAATAGTTCTTGAAGACCTTGAGAGGAAAGGCGAAATATCATCTGAATTTATAACTGATTTCAAGGCTTCAATGACATCAAGAGAAGATGCAGATTACCACTATTCTTATTCAAAAGAGATTGCTGAACATGAGATTAAGACAGCAGAAGGCTTCCTAGATGAAATAGAATGTTTTATGAAAAAGAGGTATGATAAAAAATGATAGTTGTATTTGCAATAGATGCACTTGAATACAAGAAAGTTGAAGAATACAACTGCAATAATTTAAAGCAGCAGAAATATGGAAAAACAGATATTTCAGAGTTCTCGCAGCCAAGAACAATGGTGCTATGGAGCTCTTTTATGACAGGGCAAAATAAGGAGAAGGAAGTCTTGGGTGAGGGCAACAAGGAAATATGGAACAAGAGATGGAGAATAGAAGAAACCTTCTTCAATGAATTTAAAGATCCTGCTGTTATTGACCTGCCGGGATATTCTTATGAATTAGATGTTCATGAAAAATCAAGAAAGTTACTTGCAGAATACTTTGAAACAGATTATTCTGAAGAAAAAAGAAGATAAAAGAACAATATAACAGGGATGCAATGGAGCACCATAGAAAAATAAAGCAGGAATTTTTTAAGGCCCTTGACAAAGGCCATGATTTTGTTCTAGGATATTTCAGTGTTGTTGATATAATAGGCCATTTAAACTTTGGAAACAACATAATGATAAAAATGCTTTACAAGGAAATGGATGATATTGCAAAAACAATAAAAGAAAAGTACAACTGTCCTATTCTTGTTTTGTCTGACCATGGAATGGAAGCAATTGGAGAATTCGGTGACCACTCCGGTTATGGGTTTTGGTCTGTTAATTTTAATGCAGACCTTGAAAACCCAAAAATAACAGATTTTTTTAAAATTATATCTTTCTTTAATGAAAACCAGCTATATTAATGAATTATAAACCCCAATATACCTCCTGATAATACTCTCCCACTCAAAATTCCTTTTGACTATTTCCCTTATCCTTTTTCCAAACAATTCCCTTTTGCTTTTGTCTGACAGTTCCTTGATGTATGATGCAACTGCTTTAGGGTCTTTAGGACTTACAATAAAGCCGGTTTTATTATTTTTTATAATATCATTTGCAATGCCTGTTTTTGTTGCAATTATTGGAAGGCCTGCTGCGCCTGCCTCAAGCATTGTCTGGCCGAAGTTTTCATAAAAAGAAGTATAAACAAAGATATCCGCTTTCTTATAATAACCAATAAGATCTTTTCCGTATTTTGGGCCCACAAACCCAACATTCAGCCCATTTGCAAGGTTCTTCATCTCATCAACATAGCCTGTTTTTGAAATATCCGAGCTTTTTGCCTCTGCTCCAACAATTGTAAGCTTTACTTTTTCATCCTTTAAAATTTTCATTGCTTTTATTATTGGCTCAAGGTTCCTGTTCCTTGATATCCTGCCGACAAACAAAAGGTTCAGCATGGAGGAATCCTTTTCAGCAGGCTCATAGTCCTTAATATTAATCCCAACTGGAATTGTTCTCAGGTTTTCTTTTTTAACCCCAAATTCCAATGCCTCCTTATATTCCTGCTTTGTTGCAGCAACAACAATATCTGCCTTTTTAACAACTTTTTTTAATGTAATTAAGTCATAAGCATAATAAGGCAGTCTTGAGGCAAGGCCCATCTTAAAGTTTTTGTAAGCCAAAAGGTTTCCATGGGTGCTTATCACAAAAGGCTTTCCCCTGGTTTTTGCTATTTTGTAGCCCAAAGAAGACTGGTAAGAGCGGTAGTTGTGGCTGTGTATCACATCAAATTTTTCATTTTCAATAGCTTTTCTCATTGAGGGGGTGATTATGTATTTCATGAACTTTTTTTCTATCCTAAACCTTCTTACGAGAACATCCTCAAAATACTCTTGATTTTTAGTTTTCTCAGCATTAAAGAAACTAGTAAATATAGGTGATTCAATGCCCTGTTTGTACAACCCTTTTGAGATATTGAAGGCCTGGTTTGCAGGCCCTGTAACATACGGATAAAAAGACTCAATTGTTCTTATGACTTTCATATAAACGGTTTAGAAAGGGAAATATATAATTATTTTGGTTTTGATAACTAAAGGGATTATGTTGAATCATGCACTCCCTTGATAACCTCTTCAATAGGAGCACCCCTGTTTGCAAAGAAATCAGTTTTAAGGATCTTATTCCCCAGCTCCTTGTGGTTCTGATTCCATTGATTATAGGAATAGCCCTTCTTGTCTCAACGGGCTTTGATGTTTTAATCTTAACAGCTATGATTTATCCTGTTTTCTCATGGGTCTGCCTTAACAATGTTATCTATGGAAAGCTTGCATGCAAACATTGCAAACAAGGAACAATATGCTGCCAGGCACTTAAATTCTTTGCAAAAAAGAAAAAATGAAAAACAACAAGAGATTTGGGCTTTGGCTGATAATTGCTGTTGCACTTGGCCTTGTTAATCTAGTGGCTTACTTCTTAATTAAATAACTGATGATAGCCTTTTTGCTCTTTATTTTTTAAAATGAGATTAAAGGGTAAGAGCAAAACAAGGGTAAACTATTTAAACTCCATTCTATTAATACATAAAAATGAGAAAAGAAATTGAAAACTGGTGGAAACAGGCAATAGATGATTTAGAGAAAGCCAGAATCCTCTTCAAAACAGAGAAGTTTGATGGTGCAGTATTTTTTTGCCAGCAGGCAGTGGAAAAATCATTAAAATCCTTATGCTTACTTAATTTTAAGGATATTCCAAAAGGGCATTCAATAATTTATTTTGCTAATTAGTTAAGGCTCCTAAAGAGATGCTTTCCGGAATAAGAGACTTGAACCCAGAGTATCTAATTACAAGGTATCCTGACATGGCTAATGAGATGCCTGCTGAAATATATGATAAAGAAATTGCAACTAAACATATGAAAACAGCTGAAGAGGTTATGAAATGGGTAAAGAAGCAGATTCAAAGATAAGAGATTTCATAGGCAAAGTAAGAAAAAAATATAATATAAACAAAGCAATATTATTTGGCAGCCGAGCTAGGCTGGATCATTTTAAAAACAGTGATTATGATGTAATTTTAGTATCTCCTAACTTTAGAGGAATTTTTTTTAGTGAAAGGATTGCAAAAATGTATGATTTCTGGAACCATTACCCTTTGGAAATCGAGCCTTTATGTTACACTCCTGAAGAATTTAAAAGGAAATTAAAAGAACATGGAATTATCAGGCAGGCTGTAAGAGAGGGAATTGAAATATAAAAATAACTTTATAAGTTTTGAACATAGATTTTGGATACCTAATAAGTCAAAAATGGAAAAATACAAGAATTTAAAAGATAAGGATATTAACAATATAGTACCCAAGGAATTAAAAAAATTCAATAAGCTTATTGAGGGTCATAAAAAGCTGCTTTTTGCTATCGGCAACCTTTGAACTTTATTTCCTTATTAAATAGTTTCCCAGGGCCAGCCATTCCAATCCGCTGTTCTCTAAAGTGCTTATGGCCACATCTGGAGTTCCAATCAAGGGATAGCCATGCAGGTTAAAAGAAGTATTAAGGACAGCACCTATGCCTGTTTTGGCCTCAAAGGTTTCAATTATTTTCTTATAGCTTGGATTCCATTCATTTACAATTTGTGGCCTTGCTGTCCTGTCTTTTGGATGAGTTCCAGCTATTATATCATCAACCTTTTCAGTTGTGTCAAAGGCTTCTATCATATAAGGGGTAAACTTGGCATCAACAAGATAATCCCTCATTCTTTTCTCTAAAATAGAGACAGCAAAAGGCATCCAGAAATCACGCTGCTTGATTGCAAAATTAACCTTGCCAATAACCTTTAAATCACGGGGATCAGCTAATATGCTTCTGTTTCCCAAAGCACGAGGCCCAAATTCAACGCGGCCTGAGCATCGAGCAACTATCTCTCCCTTTGCAATCAACTCTCCAACTTCTTCATCAATATTGTCAATAAAGCTTGCTTTCTTAAGCCACCCTTTTTTCTTTAAGAGCTCTTTTGCATCATCATTTGAAAAGCCCATCCCGTAGTAAATGTCTTTTATTTCTTTTCTTTTTGGCTTTATTCCGTTTGCATCACAATACCTATTATATGCTTCCAATGCAGCACCGACAGGTGTTCCGCCGTCATCTGCAGCAGGATAAAAGAAGGCAGAATCAACCTCTGGCATCTCTCTAATTATTTTATTAGCCTTAACATTAAGGGCAGAGCCGCCTGCAAACGCAACATCGTGTATTCCTGTTTTTTTAATGGCTGCCTTGACCCATTTTTCCATTAATTCCTCAAAATACAGCTGGCAGGCAGCAGAGATATTGTCAAACCTCTGTCCAGCAAGCATCTTAATTAATTTTTTCTGTATGTAAACACCGCAAGCCCCAATGGTGTTCTGGAACTCAAGCGGGTTTCTTGGGTTAATCCTTATTATCTTTCTGACTTCATTAATGCAGTACTCTGCCTTGCCATATGGTGCCATTCCCATAACTTTAAACTCTGATTCCCATGGCTTCATCCCCAAATACCTTGTTATCTCGCTGTAAAGGACATTGCTTAAGCTGTCATAATATGTTGAAGAGGCAATTCTCTTGATCTTGTTATTAAAGCCAATGTTAACTGTTGATGAGAGGCCATCTCCGGCGCCGTCTGATGTAAATACAAGTGCTTTTTTATGATTAGTTGAATAAAAAGCGCAGGCAGCATGAGCCTGATGATGCTCAATAAAAACAATCTCTTTATTATTTATTCCAAGGCCTGAAAATATCTTATTGAGCTTTTGCATTGGCCTGAATTTGTGCAAAACCTTAACATAAAAGCTTGAGAATGAATGCCCATGCAGCAAAGGCGATAACCTCATGAATAATCTAACCTTTAAAGGCATTTCCTTTAATGGGGCATAAACCCTATTTAAGCTGACCATTGCAATAACATCAATATCATGCGGATTGATTTTTGCTATCTTAAAAACTTCCTTTATTGCAAGCTCTGGAACACCGCTAAAGTTTTTTATATTGCATAATCTCTCTTCCTGAACTGCAGCAACCACTTCACCATCTTTAACAAGAGCTGCTCCTGCATTGTGGCCATCGTTTATTCCTAAAACAATTACACTCATTTTCAAACCTCAAATATTTCTCGAGCTTTCTATTTTTTTCCATGTGACTGTTCTTTTCTTTCTTACAAAATCAAAAAAACCCAAAACAAGTATAAAGTTTGTTGCCATAAAATACTTTATAAAGACAAACAATGGAAATTTCTCTATTGCCTTTAATGGAATGAATGAAACAAAAGCTAAAAAATAAAATATTCCCTGGGCAATTAAAAACATTAATATCAATGAATCAGTTGTTAATGCATATATAATTGCAGAGCATAAAAATATTAATGTCAAAAAAAATGGAGTTAGAACCTGAAAAAGCTTATGGGATGGCAGTATAACAAGGCCATACCATCCATATCTTGGATTAAACATAACATTCTTATGCTTAATTAATCCCTGCCATGTTCCTATTGTTATTCTTTTCTTTTGAATTAACAAATCTTTTACATTTTCTGGTGCAGGCTCATATGCAACTGCATCCGGCTCATATATTATCCTATAGCCTGCTTTTCTTATTCTTATTGCCATGTCAAAGTCCTCTGAAAGGCTTGATTCATCAACCTTATCAATAACCCCTTTCCTGAAAGCAGTTATCTCTCCGCTCATATGTATTGCAGAGTCAATCATGCTTTCATTTTGCCTTAAAAACCTCTCAATTTTCCAGTATATATTTCCGCCAGCGCCAATGCTTGTTTCCCTAATATCTCTTGCCTCAAACCTTCCGCACACGCCGCCAATCTTTTTGTTTGAGAAATGCCTTGCAATCTTTTTTATTGCTTCCTTATTCATCATTGCATTTGAGTCTGTAATCATCATAATATCGCCTGATGCATATTTCATCCCATGGTTTATTGCAGATGCCTTTCCCTTTCTCTCGCCCTGCTCAACTAATCTTACTTTTCCAGAATATTTTTTAACAATTTCTTGTGTGCCATCATTTGATGCACTGTCAACAACAAATATCTCAAGCTTATTCTTTGGATAGCCAAGTTCAAGTGAATTTTTTATTTTTTTTTCAATAACCCTTGCTTCATTATAAGACATTATCATCAATGTAACCTTTGGCATATAAGCTTCGGAAATAAGGTGTTTTTTCCTGAATAGCTTTGAAGCAAAGAATAAAAACAAGGGATAGCCAGCCCAAGTCCAGAAGAGTAAGAAGATTGATATTATCAACAATATTATTAAAATTGATATTAGCATTTTTCCTCACTCATTTTTTCTTTTTATAAGCCTGTAAAGCCCTCTTAAATATGTATTGAACTCAGACAGGTTCCTTATTTTGGATAATCTTTTTAATATTATCTTCGGCCTGAAGTAAAATGACCTGAAAGAATGTATAACCCACTTATCAAGGTATTTATTGGATAGATGAGGATACCTAACCAATGACCTCTTGCTTGGGTCTGCCTTTCCAACATCTGGCTCAATAATCCATCCTTGTTTTAAGCCCATTTCCCTAAATTCTGTTCCTGGAAATGGTGATGCAACTGCAAACTGAACAAAATCAACATTCAGTGATTTTACTTTTTTCAAAGTATCCTTTAATGTTTCCTTTGTTTCCAGGGGGCATGAGCCGTACAATATATTAAGCTTTGGCTCAATCCCATATTTTTGCAGCAAGTCAATTGATTTTTTTATTGTTTTTACATCAAGGTCTTTTTTGACATAATTCAATATATCCTCATTAAAAGATTCTATTCCCATATCAGCATAAACACAGCCAGCATCTGCAAGGTCTTTAACAATCTCCTCATCAACTAGTCTGTCTGATCTTGCAAGTATTCCAAAGGGCAGGCCTATTTTCTTAAAAGCCATGCATATCTTATGGTTTCTTTCCTTTCCCCAGACAAACTGGTCGTCAATAACAGATATTGCCTTTATTCCCAGTTTTTTTATCTCAACAAGCTCTTTGTAGATGTTTTCAGGGCTTCTTAATGTTACAGGCGGCTTTCCCTTTTTGCATGATTTCCAGTCCAATTCCCTGGCATAGCTTAAAGAGCATGGGACGCAGTAATAGCACCTGTATGAGCATGCCCTTGATGTGAGCATTGTTGTATAAGGGCTTCTTGGAAGTTTTGGATTCCTGTATTTTTTGTAGGGAATAAGAGTTCTGTTAGGTATTGGAAGCTTGTTTATATCCTTTATATAGCCAATATTTTCATTACTAACTATTTTTCCATCCTTTATGTAAGAAAGGCCCAAGACCTTTTCAAAGCCCTTTTTCTTTTCAATCGCATCAACCAGCTCACAGATAGAAGCTTCAACCTCTCCCCTTATCACATAATAATCATGCCTAATAAGGAATGTTTCAGGCATGTGCGTTGGCTCTGGGCCAAAGAATATAACCGGCTTTTTTTTCAGCTCTCGTACAGCAGATAAATCAAGCTCCCTTGACAATGGAACTGTGTGGAAGCAGTAGACATCAGAATCATCATGCTTGGCCCATTCAGCAAACTGCTTATAAGAATAGTCTTCAACAGGAAAATCCCTTACAACAACATTATGCTTTTTCTTAAGCATTGTTGCCGGGTAAAGAACAACTAGATTAGGCTGTGCATAAACCTGGAATGTGCACCCAAACAGTCTTTCAGCAGCCCTTCCTCTTTTAGCAGGTGGTATTACAAATGTTATTTTCATGTTTAACTACCCTTTTTTTGTGTTAAAAACAGATAGTTATTAAATGTTTTGGTGTTTTAAAACCAATAATTTTATATAAGGTTTTAGTTTTGATATTTATTATGATTGCATTAATCTTAGCTGGGGGTATAGGTGAGAGGCTGAGGCCTATCACAAACAATATACCTAAGCCAATGGTTCCAGTAAATGGTAAGCCATTCCTGCAATACCATATAGAAGAGCTTAAGAAGGCAGGGATAAAAGATATTATCCTGTGCACCTGTTATCTTTCAGATAAAATACAAGAATATTTTGGTGATGGTTCAAAATTTGGTGTAAAGATAAAATATTCTGTTGAAAAAACTCCTCTTGGAACTGCAGGGGCGGTAAAAAATGCAGAGAAATACATTAATAACACCTTTATTGTGTTAAATGGTGATAGCTATCTTCAGCTTGAATATAACCAGCTCATAAACTTTCATAAAGCAACTAAGGCACAACTCACAATTGCATTATTGGAAATAAAAGATCCAGGAAGGTATGGTCTTGTTGATATTGGCAAAGAAGGCAAAATATTAAGTTTTGATGAAAAAACAGCTAATCCAAAAGGAAAACTTATAAATGGGGGCGTTTATATAATTGAAAAAGGGGTATTAAAAGCAATACCTAGCTCAGTTAATGCATCATTGGAGAAAGAAATATTTCCAAAATTAATAAAACAAGGAAATGTTTATGGTTTTGTGGTTAATAATTACTTTATTGACATAGGAACCAAGGAGTCTTATATGAAAGCACAAGAAGATTTTAAAGAGCTATTTAGTGAGAAAAATGATAATAAGAACTAAAGCACCTGTAAGAATAAGCTTTGCTGGGGGAGGCACCGATGTTTCACCATACTGCGAAGAAAGAGGTGGATGTGTAGTCAATGTAGCCATAAATAGATATGCGTGGGGAACACTTGAATTAATCAATAAACCAGGAATTTGTATAAATTCAAGCAATTACTCAAAGATATTAAGATTTAAAAGTGTTAAAGATATTACATATAATGGAGATTTAGACTTAATCAAGGCAGTTATTAAACACATGCATAATACCAATAAGGGAATAAATCTCTTTTTGAGAAGCGATGTACCTCCAAGAAGCGGCTTAGGTTCTTCTGCATCAGCATTTGTTTCCATGATTGGCTTGTTTAATCATCTGAAAAGAGACAAGAAGATTACTGATTATGAAATTGCTGAGCTTGCCTTTAATCTTGAGAGAAAAGAGCTGAACAATTTAGGGGGAAGACAAGATCAGTATGCTTCTGTTTTTGGTGGACTGAATTACATTGAATTTAAGGGAAACGATTTTATAAGAGTTAACCCATTAAGAATAAAACAGGATTATGTTAATGAGCTGGAAAAAAATTTAATCCTTATACATATTGGAGCAAGAAAAGCATCAGGTGACATTATCAAAGACCAAGCAGAGTCTTACAAAAAACATAATAAGGATGTTATATCTGGGTTAGATAAAGCAAAGGAACTGGCAATAGAAACAAAATATGCTCTGACAAGAGGGGACTTAACCTATTTTGGTGAGCTATTACACGAGTCATGGGTTGCAAAAAAGAAGTTCAGCAGCATGATAACTAATCCTTATATTGATAAACTATACAACCTGGCAAGAGAAAATGGAGCAATTGGGGGCAAGATTAGCGGTGCTGGAGGTGGCGGTCATATGATTCTTTACTGCAAGCCAAACACCGAGCATATAGTTGCTCATAAGCTTGCCCAAGCAGGAATTAAAATTGTCCCCTTTAGCTTTGATTATAAAGGATTGCAATCATGGGAGGTTAATGAAAATGAAAAAAATCATACAAGATGAAATAATAGAAAGCATAGCAGTAAAACAAAGGGTTCTGAAAGAACTAATCCCAAAGATAAAGAAATTTGCCGAGATGGGTGTTAATGCTTATAACAATAATGGAAGAATAATAATTTTTGGAAATGGAGGAAGTGCAGCAGATGCACAGCATTTAGTTGCTGAGTTAGTTAACAAACTTAATATTGACAGACCTATGCTTGATGCATTGGCATTAACAGTTAACACATCTGTTATGACAGCAATCGCAAATGATTCAAATTATGACAATGTTTTTTCAAGGCAGATAGAATCATTAGTAAACGAGAAAGATATTGTTGTTGGCATTAGTACAAGCGGCAATTCAGTGAATATTTTAAATGGGCTTCTAAAAGCCAAGGAAAAAGGAGTAAAAACAGTTGGCATGACTGGAGTAACAGGCGGCAAAATGAAAGATATTGTAGATTTGTTGATAAATGTTCCTTCAAACACAACCCAAAGAATCCAAGAAGCTCATATACTAATTGGGCATATTGTGTGTGGAATTATTGAAAATGAATTGTTTGGGAAATGAACAAAGCAGTATTTTTGGACAGAGATGGAGTCATTTGCAAAGATACACATCATCTTCATAAAATAAAGGATTTTGAATTTATTGATAAAGCAGTAGACGCACTAAACCTGCTATCAAAAACAGATTACAAGATTATAATAATAACAAACCAGGCAGGGATTGCCCATGGCTTTTATAGTGAGGAAGATTTTCATAAACTAAATTCCTGGATGTTAAATACTCTTAAGGATAAGGGAATTAGAGTAGACAAAGTTTATTATTGCCCCCATCATCCGAATGCAGAAATAGCTGAATACAATACTGACTGCATCTGCAGAAAGCCAAAAATAGGAATGCTGAAAAAAGCAGAAAAAGAATTTGATATAGATATAAAAAACTCCTTTCTTGTTGGAGACCAGACCTCAGACATAAAAACAGGAGAAAATGCTTGGTGTAAAACAATACTAGTCAAAACTGGTTATGCTGGAAAGGATAAAAAATATAACATAATCCCTGATTTTACTGTAAAAAACCTTTATGAGGCAGTTAAGTTAATTCTTAAAGATAAGCAAACCAGGATTAGCATGATTGGAACACTTCCGCCAATAAAAGGCGTGAGTGATTATTGTATTGAATTGAGCCAGGCTTTATCTAAACATATCGAGGTTGATTTCATTTCTTTCAAAAAAATTTATCCTGAATTCCTATATCCTGGTGGGACAAAGGATAATGATAAGAACTTTAAGATTGAAGAAAACAAAAATCTGAAAATAAGAAGTTTAATAACCTACTATAATCCGCTCACATGGGCTTGGGCAGGCTTATCTGCAAAAAGCAAAGTGGTTCATATTCAATGGTGGACAAGTGTTCTAGCACCAATATACTTTGTAATTTTTTTATTTTTAAAACTAAAAAGAAAAAAAATTATTCTGACTATCCATAACATTATCGGCCATGAAAGCAGCTTATTGGACAAAATTATTACAAAGATAATTTTTAGCTTTCCCGATATACTCATTGTTCATTCTGAAAAAAATATAGAGCAGATGAAGGATATTTTTCATATACCAGACAACAAAATAGTAAAAATCCCGCATGGAATTTACAACTTTTATAAAAACAGTGAAATATCTAAAACAGGAGCAAGAAAAAAGCTAAAGATAAAACCAAATATCCCTGTTGTTTTGTGCTTTGGAAATATTAGGGAGTATAAAGGCGTTAATATTTTGATAAATGCCTTCTCAAGGGTTAAAAAAGAGCTGCCTGATGCATTGTTAGTTATAGCAGGGAAATGCTGGATTGATTGGAGAGATAATGAGAAGTTAATTGAAAAATACAGCCTAAAAAATGATATAATAACATTTTTGGATTATGTCCCAATGTCAGATGTTAAAGTTTATTTCCAATCATGCGACCTTGTTGCACTGCCATATAAAGAGTTTGAGGCCCAGAGCGGGCCAGGCAACATAGCTCTTGCATTTAACAAGCCACTGGTTGTGACCAATGTAGGAGCACTTCCTGACCTTGTTAAGAATAAAGAGTGTGTTTTAGAAGTAAATGATATAAAAGGCATTGCCGAGCAGATGATAAAAATCCTTAAAGATAAAAAACTAGCCAAAGAGCTTTCCAAAGACTCAAAAGAGTTATGCAAGGATTTTTCATGGGAAGGTATTGCCAAAAAAACAATTAAATTGTATGGAACTGTTCTAAAATGACTATCCTTGTTACAGGCGGAACTGGATTTATAGGCTCTCACTTAATTAATGCACTTTTGGCAAATGGAAAAAAAGTAAGAATCCTTACCAGAAGAAAAAGTAACATAAACAAGCTTAAAAAAATGAATCTTGAATTTGCTTTTGGCAATTTAGATGATATTGATTCCCTGAGAAAAGCAACTGAAGACATAGAAATTGTTTATCATCTTGCTGCAATGCTTGGTAGTCCGGGGGTAACCTACAAGCAGCTTTATAATGTAAATGTAAAGGGAACAGAAAATCTTGTTATGGCATGTGAAGAGAGTAAAGTTAAGAGGTTTGTCTTAGTGAGCAGTGTTGCCGCGATGGGCCCAGTGGGATATATGGCTGACGAGAAGGCAGAATGCAATCCCGCAACAGACTATGACAAGACAAAATATCTTTCTGAAATAGTTGTTAAAAAATCAAAATTAAAATGGGTAATAATAAGGCCTACGATGGTTTACGGACCCGGAGAAACAAAAAACAAGTTAAGAATGTTCAGGCTTATCCAGAGAGGATTGTTCTTCATAATGGGTGATGGAAAGAATTTAATGAGCCTTGTTTATGTTGGTAATCTCATTGAGGGGATTATTAAAGCGGGAGAGAACAAAAATGCAGTTAAACAGACATACATTATTTCAGACAAGAAACCATACTCAATGAATGAATTTGTTAAAACAATAGCAAGAAATGAAAATGTCAAGACCTCGATACATCTTCCCGTTTTTGTTGCTTACATCGGCGCTTTTCTTTTTAAGGTATTAAGTATCTTTGGGATTCCACAGCTTTTATCAAAGGACAGGATAAAAAATTTAACAATGAACCATTCTTTTGATATTTCAAAGGTAATGAAGGAATTAGATTATAACCCTAAAATGACTCTTGATGAGGGAGTAAAAAGAACTGTTAGTTGGTATAAGGAGGAAGGAATGTTAAAATAGGATATTCTTGATTACCTTTAACATATA
>Ga0136653_10000732_pt1 | contig 17345 bp, 13 predicted proteins | sample LakKivw275mmetaG_FD_94866 | JGI IMG/M metagenome (GOLD analysis project Ga0136653, IMG submission 94866) | Anoxic lake water microbial communities from Lake Kivu, Rwanda to study Microbial Dark Matter (Phase II) - Lake Kivu water 275m metaG... | ecosystem: Environmental > Aquatic > Freshwater >...
CCCAGTATATGGGGATAAACGTAGTGACGATTTCAAATTATATCGATGAGTTCATCAAGCAGAATTTAGTATACGAAAAGTCGCTTGATATCTCCGAAGGCGGCAGAAGGCCGATACTTTTAGACCTTAATGCCCGGGCGGGCTTCGTTGTAGGCGTCGGTTTAAACCTGATGAATATGGTGGGGATGATGACGGATTTAAAAGGCAACATCGTCACCAAAACCCAGATTACCCGGCCTAAGGCCTCGGTAAAAGAAATCACCGAGTGTGTATTAGAAATTATCCGCGAGATACTGCGCCGTTCTAAAGAGTACGCCCCCAACATCAAGGGTATCGGCGTGGGTATCGCCGGCCTGATAAATAAAAAAGACGGCTCCATCCACTGGCCGCAGAAGAAGGACCATTATTATACTTATGCTTCGGTTGAACTGCACTTGCGCGAAATACTTGAAAAGGAATTCAACCTTCCCGGCCTGATTGAAAACGACGCCACTGCCGCGTGTTTCGGGGAGCATTGGCTTGACCTGGAAATCGGCCTTCGCAACGTTATCTATATGTTTTCCGGGGTCGGCTGCGGTATAATGATTAACGGCGAAGTCTACACCGGCGCAAACGGTTACGCAGGAGAAGTCGCGATTTATAATTACAAAGAGCAGGATTCTTTTTCCTGCCAGGCCGGCCGCGACTGCTTTATGAAACGCTGGGAAGCTGACCTGGGCATCGTAGAAGAGGCTAAAGAGCTGCTTAACCGCGATAGGAAGAGCGCGGCGGAATTTTTCAATCTTACCTCAAGCAACGTCAATAACGTAGATTTAAAAAGCGTATTTATCGCAGCCAGGTCAAAAAATCCGGTTGCCGCTGCCTCACTGGAAAGAGCGGCTAAAAGATTGGGAGTAAGAGTGGCATACCTGGTAAACCTGCTTAATCCGGAAGTAGTGGTAATCGGAGGAGGCTTGGAAGAAGCAGGGGATGATTTTTTAAATACGGTTACCCAGACAGTAAAAGATTGGGCTTTCAGAGAAGTAACCAAGGACTTAAAGATAGTTTACTCGCAGTTAAGGGAAAACGCCGTTGCTCAGGGAGCGGCAAGCCTGGTTACGGAAAAATTATTTGCGCACGGAGTAATCGAATAAATCTTGTTGCAGGAAGCAACGTGAACAGCCTGACTGCATATAAGGAGGCATAATGGATAAAAAAATTAAATTAGCGATTATCGGCTTGGCGGGTATATTGGTAATCAGCCTTTTTATTAATTTTCAGCTGTCTTCGGGCAGGTCTTCGGCGGCGAGGGAGATAGAAGATTTGCGCCGGGAAAATGGCGCGCTTCTGCAGAAAATTGACGCCAGCCTCGGCGACAGCCAACGCCTGCAGTCAAGGGTCAACTCTTTAAGCGCCGACCTGGATAAGATTACCCAGGAAAAGAACGATATGGAGAAAAAGTTTGAGCTGGTGAACAGGGAGCGCCAGCAGTTGATAGATAAGCTGAAGGAGATGAAGAAATCGCCCGTTGAAATGGAACGGCAGACTGCGGCCTCCGATGACGCCTACTGGGCGGGCATCTTAAAGGCAAAGACCGCGCTTGAGATGCAGCTTGAAGGTCTACGCAGCGAACTTGGCTCAACCAAGATAGCCAATGAACAACTGCAGCGCGAAAAGAGCAGCCTGGCGCTGGAAGTCAATAACCTTAACCGCCAGACGCAGGAATTGAACCGCCAGCTTGACTATAATCAGAAGCTGATGGATAGCTTGGCGCAGGAATTAGTAAGGGAGAAGAACGACAAGATGCAGATAGAGGATGTGCTTAAATCCCTGAAAAACGAAAACGCTATGCTGATGCGTAATTTAAAGAACCTTGAATCCAGCAAGATCAACCTTGAAAAACAATTCTCCGAGCTGAAGCAGGAAAATTCTTCGCTCGATTCCAGGCTTAAAGAGATGGAAGAACTTTTGCAGAACCGCAGCATGCAGATTGATAGCCTCCAGAGGAAAATGGAGGATATTAAGGCAGGTGGCCAACAGGCAGGTGGCCAGATAGGCGATTCGGTAGAGTTACCGGCTATTATCGTCAGGCCCAATCCTCAGCAGGTGCAGCCGGATGAAGCGAAAGCTACCCCTGCCCCGGCGCAGGACAGGGAAGGCAAGATACTTGCAGTCAACAGAGAAAATAATTTCGTAATCATAGATAAAGGCGAAGACGCCGGCGTTAAGATGGGAGATACTTTCAGGGCTTTTAGCAATGATAAGCAGGTCGGGGAACTGGAAGTCATCCAGACACGCAGCAGCATTTCCGCCTGCGATATCAAAAAAGAAACTACCGTGTTGAAAGTCGGAGACGCCGTCAGGTAAAATTTAACAGGCAGCAATTTTAAAACACCAACCTTTCCAGCGGCATGGTTCGCACAAAGAAGAATCCTTCCAAAAACATTTCTATCGAAGATGTAGCGCGCATAGCCGAAGTCTCCATAACTACGGTATCGCGGGTAATCAATAAATTCCCTTCAGTAAAAGAAAAGAACAGAATAAAAGTCCTCAATGCCGTCAAAGAGCTGAATTTCAAGCCTTCGGTATTAGCGCAACGGCTGGCTACCGGAAAAAGCAATGTGGTGGCTTTGGTGATACCGCGCTACGAAGGGATGTTTTACTCATTTTATCTTCTGGAATTAATCCGCGGAATCGGCACGCTCTGTGCCGCGTTAAAGCTGGATTTGCTGCTTAGCCTTACCGACGCAAAAACATCTTTGAGTTTAAAGGGGGTCGGAGGGGTGATTTTTGCTGATATCATCGGCAACCGCCGCCAGTTAGAAGAAGCCTTTCAGGCGGGCCTGCCCTGCGTGGTGATTAACAACTTAGTCGAAGATTTAGAGGTCAGCTGCATATATATCGATAATACCGCCGGCGCGGAATCAGTAGTAAATTACCTGATCGGACTCGGCCATAAGAAGATCGCCCATATATCAGGTGATATAGTTACTCAGGCGGCGGCGCAGCGTTTAGAAGGTTATAAGCGGGGCTTGAAAAAACACGGCCTGCCTATAGAGGATAGTTATATTTTTAAAACCGATTATTCCCGGGGCCAGGCGCGCCTGGCTGCCGAGAAGATGTTGAAGATGCCCGATGCACCAAGCGCTGTTTTTGTCGCATCAGATTCCATGGCCCTGGAAGTAATGGCAGTTGCCCGCGAGATGGGCAAGAAGATACCCGATAACCTTTCTATCGTGGGTTTTGACGATAATCCTTCGGGGCTTTACGGCCCGGTGTCCCTGACTACAGTCAGACAGCCATTGATTAAGATGGCGGAAGAATCGGTGAAGTTGTTGAATCAGCTGATGGAGAAGAAGAAGGAGAAGCCGCAGCGGATTTCGCTTGCGACGGAGCTGGTGGTTCGCGAATCGTGCCTGCCTCTTGCGTCTGCCAAGAGCAAAGGCTGATAGCGAGCGAGGTCGAACCTGCCTTTTAAACCTACAAAGAAGAGTAATTGATGTTCTTGATCTGGACACAATTTGTTGTATTCTTCAAACTAAAAGAATACTATATATTGTATTTTTCTCTTGACCCCGTTAGAAATTATGTTATCATGGTGCGGTAAATTTCTAACGGGGTTGACATAGGCCATCTTTTATTTCAATCATCTTTTTCTCACGGAGGGGATTATGAAACTGGATCTATCAGAAAATGCTCTTCGGGTCTTGGAGCGCAGGTATTTAAAGAAAGACGAACAGGGCAAAGTCGTTGAGACGCCTGAGGAACTATTCCGCAGGGTTGCCAAGGCAATCGCCCTTGCGGATAAAGAATACGGCAGAAGCGAAAAAGAGGTAGCCCAGCTTGAAGAGGACTTTTATGAGATTATGACTTCGCTTGAATTCATGCCTAATTCCCCCTGCCTGATGAATGCCGGCAGGGATCTCGGCCAGCTCTCCGCCTGTTTCACCCTACCCATAGACGATTCCATGGAATCAATTTTTGAAACCCTTAAAGTAACCAGCCTGATCCATAAATCAGGCGGAGGGACAGGTTTTTCTTTTTCGCGCTTGAGGCCCAAGAACGCAATGGTAAAAACTACCGGCGGCATTGCCTCCGGGCCGATTTCTTTTATGAAGGTTTATGACGCGGCAACCGAAGCGGTGAAGCAGGGTGGCACGCGGCGCGGCGCCAATATGGGCATCTTAAGGGTGGATCATCCGGATATTATGGAATTTATCTCCTGTAAAGAGGATGATAATAAGATCAATAATTTTAATATCTCCGTCGCAGTCACCGATGAGTTTATGGAGAAGTTAAAGAAGGGCGAAGATTACGATATAATTGACCCGCACACGCATAAGCCGGTAGGCAAACTTAATTCCAAAGACGTTTTTGAGGCGATAGTCAGGCAGGCGCATAAAAACGGGGAACCGGGGATAATCTTTATTGACCGGATTAACCAGTTTAACCCCACCCCTAACTTAGGCAGCATTGAAAGCACGAACCCCTGCGGCGAGCAACCCCTGCTTCCTTATGAGTCTTGCGATTTAGGTTCGATTAATTTAGCGCAGATGTATAAGAAGGCCGGCCTTAGGCTTGAGATCGACTGGGAGCGGCTGCGCAACGTTACCCGCCTCTCGGTGCATTTCCTTGATAATCTGATTGATATGAATAAATTCCCCCTTCCCCAGATAGAGGAGGCGACCAGGGCGACGCGCAAGATCGGCTTGGGTGTCATGGGCTGGGCTACGCTCTTAATCAGGATGGGGATCCCTTACAACTCGGAAGAGGCGGTTGCTTTGGCTGAGAAGGTGATGGAATTTATTTTAAAGGAAGCCAATGCCAAATCACTGGAACTCGGCAGCACAAAAGGCGTATTCCCGGCATTCGGCGGCAGTATTTACGATAAAGAAGGCAATCCTCTTAAGATGCGCAACGCTACACTGACGACAATCGCTCCCACCGGCACGATCAGCATTATTGCCGGGCCATGCTCATCCGGCATCGAGCCGTTATTTGCGATTTCTTATTACCGCAACGTGATGGATAACGACAAACTGGTAGAGGTTGACCCTTTATTTGAAGAGATCGCCAGGAACAGAAGATTTTACAGCCGCGAACTGATGGAGAAGATCGCCGAGAGCACCTCGTTAAGCCATATTGAAGAGATCCCCGATGACGTAAAGAGAGTTTTTGTTACCGCCCACGATATCTCTCCTGAATGGCATGTGCGTATGCAGGCGGCATTCCAGAAATACGTGCATAACGCTACCTCAAAAACAATCAACTTCCCTAATTCGGCGGGCTTAGACGAAGTCAGGCAGTCATACCTGCTGGCATATGATTTAGGCTGCAAGGGTATTACCATTTACCGCGACGGCAGCCGCCAGGAGCAGGTATTAAACGTCAAACGCAAGAAAGAAGTATCTCAGGCGCAGGTTGCCGCTGATTCGGCGCAGGGAGAGATCGCTCCGCGCCCGCGCCCCGAGGTGATTATCGGCACAACTACCAAAGTAGCTACCGGTTGCGGGAATCTTTACGTGACCATAAACGTGGATGAAGAAGGGAAGCCCTTTGAATTATTCACCCAGATGGGTAAGGCAGGCGGATGCGCTGCCAGCCAGCTGGAAGCAATCGGCAGGCTCGTATCATTAAGTTTCCGCGCCGGTATAGAAGTAAAGTCAATAATTGAACAGCTGCGCAATATCCGCTGCCCTTCGCCTTCATGGGAGAAGGGGCAGAGGATATTCTCCTGCGCCGATGCGATTGCGCGCGTAGTGGAGAGAAGGTTAGTGCATGCTCAACTGCCTCAGGTCGCCGCATCCGCCGAAGTGCATATGAAACATTCCAGTGAAGACGCGCGTAGTGCCGCGGTAATAGAAGATATGAGCGACCGGGGCAATATCGTAGGCGTCTGCCCTGATTGCGGAGGCGCGCTGCGCCATGAAGAAGGTTGCCAGAAGTGCCACGCTTGCGGGTATTCGAAGTGTTAATGAGCGGATGATTTACGCATGCCTACGGAATGCGTAAATCATAGTCCGCCGTAGGCGGACGCCCGCGAATTAATCCCCCGAAGCCCTACCATTGTTTTGTTTATTGATGGGCGAAGGGGGACTAAGTATATGAAGAAGATACTTTACATTGTCCTAGACGGGTTAGGCGATCTGCCGATAAAAGAGCTTGGCGATAAAACTCCTTTGGAAGCAGCGGCAACGCCGAATATGGACGCGCTTGCCAGGAAAGGCAGAAGCGGCCTGGTCTTTACCGTTGGTAAAGGGATTGCCCCTGAATCGGATATCGCGGTAATCAGCCTTTTAGGTTATGACGCGCATAAGTATTACACCGGCAGGGGCCCTTTAGAATCTTTTGCCGAAGGCCTATCGGTTAACGACGGAGACGTAGCTTTGCGCGTGAACTTCGCCACCTGCGCAGATGAGGGAAAGGCAATACTGGACCGGCGCGTGGGAAGGAACCTTTCTACGGAAGAAGCTACTGCTTTGGCAAAAGAGATAAATTCCAAGGTTGCGCTTTCAGACGCGACTTTTGAGTTTAAGAATACCATCGGCCACCGCGGCGTACTGGTAATCAGGGGAGTGCGCAGCAAACTTTCCGGCTGGATTACAAATACCGACCCTGCATATGACAGGGAAGGGGTATTCGGAGTGGCAAAAGAGAAATTTGATAATTTCGTAGCGGAATCACTGCCGATGCCCGGTTATGAAAATTCTTCTGAAGCAAAGGCAGCAGCAGCGCTTTTGAATGAATTCACGCTTAAATCGCATAAGGTTTTGAAGGATGCCGCTGTCAATAAGAGGAGGGTTTCCGAAAAAAAGATGCCGGGTAATCTGATACTCTCGCGCGATGCCGGAGACCACCTGCCGAAGTTCCCGCCGATAAAAGACGAATTCGGCCTGAGATTCGGCTCTTTTGTGCAGATGCCGGTAGAAAAAGGGATTGCTCTCTTAACCGGGATTGAAGTGATAGACGTTCCGCAGTCAACCGGCCACCTGGACGTGGATTATCCGATCTGGGCGAAGCTGGCGCTGGAATCAATTAAAAGCCATGATGGCCTCTATATTCATATCAAGGGGCCGGATGAGCCGGCGCATGACGGAGATTTTAAGTTAAAAAAAGAGATCATTGAAACGATCGATAAATTTTTCTTTACCCACCTCCTGCCAAAATTGGATATGGCAAATACCGTTCTTACGGTTACTGCGGACCACTCTACCGTCTGTAAGATTAAGGCGCACTCCGCAGACCCCGTGCCGATAATCGTTGCCGGAGGCAATATTAAGCCTGACGGCACCGCGAATTTCTCCGAGAAAGCGGCCAAAGGCGGCTCATTCGGCGAAATCAAAGGCACGGATATCATGCCCCTCCTTGTCGCTTCGGCAAAAGAATAATATTAAGGTTAAGGTCAAGGCTCTCCTTAACCTCGACCTCGACCTCGACCTTAGCCTAATTTTATGAGTAATTACGACGTAATCATCATCGGTGCCGGCCACGCCGGTATTGAAGCGGCATTAGCCTGCGCGCGCCTGGGGCTTGGAACCCTGATGCTTACCTTTAAAAAGACAAGTATCGGGCTGATGAGCTGTAATCCGGCTATCGGCGGAGTGGGCAAAGGCCAATTAGTCAAAGAGGTTGATGCCTTAGGCGGCGAAATGGCGCATGCTGCGGATGCCTGCGGGATACAGTTCCGTATTCTCAATGCTTCTAAGGGCGCTGCGGTGCAGTCGTCGCGCTGCCAGGCAGATCGCCGCCTTTATCAGCAATATATGCAGAAAGCCGTCACCTCAGAGGAGAATTTAGATGTCAAAGAGAAAGAGGCTATAGGATTAATCATAGAAAATAAAAGAGTGGTCGGTGTAGAGGCCGGGGATGAAACTTTTCATTCCAAAGCAGTGATTATTGCCAGCGGAACATTTTTAGGCGGCGTAATCCATATCGGCCTGGAAGAATACAGGGGAGGCAGGATTGATGAGCCTGCCAGCATCAGCCTATCGAAAAGCCTTAAAGTAAGCGGCCTGCGGATAAGCCGGCTTAAAACCTGCACCACCGCGCGCATTGACGCAAGCAAAATAGATTTTTCAAAGATGTCGGCCCAGCCCGGAGATACAAAAATCAGGGCTTTCTCTTTTTCCACAAAGGAAATCACCCTGCCGCAGCTGCCCTGCTACCTGGCTTACACCAACAAAGATACTCACCGCATCATACTGGATTCCTTAAAAGATAAAAAAGTCCTGCATATTATCAGCCAGGGGATAAACCCGCGTTATTGCCCTTCGGTTGAAGAAAAAATCAGGCGTTTTCCGGAAAGGGAAAGGCATCAGATATTCGTTGAGCCTGAAGGGCTGGGAATCCCTGAATATTATGCTAACGGCCTGTTTACCTTTCTGCCGCGTAAGACGCAGGAAGAGATGATACACTCCATCGCGGGGTTAGAACATGCCAAGATTAATAAATACGGTTACGGCATAGAATATGATTTTGTTGATCCCACACAGCTATATCCTACTTTAGAGGCAAAATCAATCAGAGGCCTGTATCTGGCCGGACAGATTAACGGTACTACCGGATATGAGGAAGCGGCAGCCCAGGGTTTGGTTGCGGGAATAAATGCGGCTTTGTCTTTGAAGGGCAGGGAGCCGCTGATTTTAGACCGCGCCTCAAGTTATATCGGCGTATTGATTGATGATTTAACCACCAAGGGCACAGAGGAGCCATATCGGATGTTTACTTCGCGCGTTGAATACCGCCTGATTTTACGCGAAGATAACGCGGATTTGCGCTTGAATAAAATCGGCTTTCAAGCCGGCCTTATCCCGAAAGCAATTTACCTGCAGGCGCAGGAAAAACAGAAAGCGATTAAACGCGGGATAACCCTTTTAAAGTCAATCCGGATTAAACCCACAGCAGAAGTTAACAATAAGCTGGAGAGTTTAAACAGCCGGCCGATAAAGAAATCTCTTACTCTGGAAGAGCTTTTAAAAAGGCCGGAAATAAGTTTAGCGGATTTAGAAGAGATTGACCCAGCCTTTGCGCGCAAAGGCTGGGTGCCAGAATTCGCTTGCCGACAGGTAGAGATTGAAGTAAAATATTGCGGGTTTATTCAGAGGCAGCTTGCAGAAGTAAGAAGATTTCAAAACTTAGAAAAGATAAAATTGCCCGTCGGCTTAAAATACAGCGGCATCCCCGGCCTCTCCCGCGAAATAAGCGAAAAACTAGAAAGATTTGCGCCCTTAAATTTAGGGCAGGCATCGCGCATCTCAGGAGTGACTCCGGCGGCAATATCGATCTTGATGGTTTATTTAAAGAAAACTAAACTCATTATAGGGAGTTATACTTATGGCTAAAGAGATCATATTTGGGCTAGTGGGAGGCCTCGGTTTATTTATCTATGGGATATGGGAAATGAGCGAGGGGCTAAACAAGGCCTGCGGCGACAGGATGAGGAAGATTTTGTATCATTTTACCGGAAACCCGATAAAAGGGGTTTTGGTCGGTACTGGTATAACCAGTATAATCCAGTCTTCCTCGGCTACCGCGGTAATGGTAGTAGGATTTGTGAACGCCGGGCTGATGACGCTGGTACAGTCGTTAGGAGTTATTTTGGGGGCCCATATCGGTACCACTGTCACCGCGCAGTTAATCGCTTTTAAGCTTACCGACTATGCCCTGCCGCTTATCGGCATCGGCATGCTTACCATGCTCATCGCCAGAAAAAAGACCCATAAATATATCGGAGAGTTCCTTTTAGGTTTCGGTATTCTTTTCTTAGGGTTAAACATACTGACTGAAGTGGTTAAGCCTTTAGGCCAATACCCGTTTTTTAATAATCTGTTTGTTAGCTTCAGCAGGAATCCCTTGTTGGGGATATTAGCCGGGATGTTTGTTACGGCGATATTGCAGAGCAGTTCTGTTACTACAGGTATGGTCTTGAGTTTAGCCTTAGCAAATCTAATTGATTTAAAGGCTGCCTTGCCTTTGATTTTAGGATGCAATATCGGTACCTGCGTAACGGCCTTGATTGCTTCTATAGGCGTCAATATCTCAGCAAAGAGAGCGGCGGCAGCCCATATTATGATTCAGATCATCGGGGTAGCTATTTTCATTCCTTTTTTAGGTTTTTTTCAGAAGTTAGTAAGCCTGACATCCACGGAAGTTACTCGGCAGATTGCTAATGCCCATACCTTATTCAACGTAATCAATACGGTTATTTTCCTGCCGTTTATTATGCCGTTCGCCAGCCTTCTTACCCGTATAGTTAAAGGCGAAGAGGGGGAAGAGGTTGAATATATGCCTAAATATCTGGAACGCCATCTCTTAAATACCCCTGATTTTGCCATAGAGGCGGCGATTAAGGAGATAATCCGGACTCTGGAGTTGACTCAGAAGATGGTGGGCACGGCGATGAACAGTTTTTTTAAAAATGACGAAAAGTCTTTAGAGAAGGTAACTCGCCGCGAAGAAGCGGTTGATTCCCTAAGGGAGGCAATCACTAATTACCTTGTTGAATTAATGCAGAGGGAATTAAGCGCGGGGCAGTCAAGGAAGATCCCTTCGCTTATTCACGCCATTAATGACGTGGAGAGGATTGGCGACCATGCTGAGAATTTAAGAGAGTTGGCACAGCAAAAGATAGATAACCGGATGCCGTTTTCCGAAAAGGCCGCCGAGGAACTGAAAAATATGTACGAAGATATAAATATGATGCTTAATTGTTCAGTTAAGGCATTAGGCGTAAACAGCATAGATGAGGCTAAATTGGTCTTGGAGCAGGAGTGCCATATCAACAATCTGAGGAACCAGCTAAAGGAAAACCATGTCAGGCGCCTGGAGCAGGGTAGTTGCAATGTGTTATCAGGGGTTATATTCCTGGATATGATCAGTAATCTGGAGAAGATAGGCGATCATCTTACCAACGTCGCCCAGGCGGTTATAGAGGGTTTGCAGTAATAACATAGCCTTGACCCGGCAGATTTTGCCTGTTATAATCCGTAATATTAAGGTAAAAACAGAGGGAAGCCTTGGACAGGCCTAAAATTTTGGTGGTTGACGATGAGCCGGAGATCTGCGAAGTTACGCGCAGCTTTCTGGCTAAGAGGGACTACAGCGTATTCACCGCCACAGATTCAGCCGCAGCACTTGAATTAATCGATAAGGAGCATCCCCAGCTTATGCTCTTGGATGTGCGCCTGGGCAGTGAGTCCGGGATAGAGCTCCTACGCAAGGTAAGAGAACTAGATAAAGAGATAAAAGTAATCATGGTTACCGCCCTCGATGATGAGGAGACAGTCCGCCAGGCAAAGTCGCTTGGGGCAGATGACCTTATCACCAAACCTTTTACCGCCGGTTTCCTGAACGATTTTATCATGCGCAAGTTCTCCGGTACCGGTGAACCTTAATGAGGGCAATGAAGAAAAAAATAGCAAACTGGATAAGAAAACAGGTTAAAGATTCCGGGGCAAGGGGAATAGCCTTGGGGTTAAGCGGCGGGATTGACTCAAGCGTGGTTGCCTGCCTTTGTAAAGAGGCAGTCGGGGCAGAAAAAGTTTTAGGGTTGTTTCTGCCCTGCAACAGCCATCGTCAGGATTTAAAAGACGCTAGTGCTTTGGCTAAGAAACTGGAGATTAAAACAAAGCGCATAGATTTATCACGGGTTTACGGCCGTATCCTTAAAGTGCTGCCTGCGGGGAATGATCTTGCGCGGGCAAACCTTAAGCCGCGGCTGAGGATGCTGGTGCTTTACTATTTTGCCAATAAATTAAATTATCTGGTTTGCGGGACCGGAAATAAATCGGAACTTCTAGCCGGGTATTTTACCAAGTATGGCGACGGAGGAGTGGATATCCTGCCGATCGCAGGCCTCTATAAAAGGCAGGTCAGAGAATTGGCGCGCGAGCTTAAAGTCCCCCAGAATATAATCTCCAAGCATCCCAGCGCAGGTTTATGGCCGGGGCAGACCGATGAAGGAGAAATGGGGATTGCTTACGATGAGCTTGATGATATTTTGGAGCGCATGGATAAGAAAAGGGCGCAGGTTGAGGTTAAGGTTAAGGTTGAGAAGGTAAAAAGGATGATGAAAAAGTCCGAGCATAAACGGCAGGGGCCGAAGATTTGTTATATCTAAAGAAGGAGTGAGGCCATGGATGAGATACTGGAGATTCTCAAAAAAGACGCGCGTACTACAGCCGAAGATATCGCCAAAATGCTGAAGAAAAAGGCGCAGGCGGTAAAGGATGCGATTAGAAAGTATGAAAAAGAAGGGATAATTTTAAAGTATAAGACGATTATCAATCAGGAGCTGGTTAAGGATAATGATGCAAGCGTGCGCGCATTAATTGAAGTAAACATCGTCCCGCAAAAAGACCTCGGGTTTGACAAGATCGCCGAGCGGATATATTCTTTCCCTGAAGTAGCCAGTTGTTATCTGCTTTCGGGGACCTATGACCTTCTGCTGATAGTAGAGGGCAAAGACTTAAATACCGTAGCCAAGTTTGTCGCGGAAAAACTTGCGCCCTTAGAGAATGTCAGAGGCACTGCCACGCATTTCCTTTTGAGAAAATACAAAGAGGACGGGGTAGTGTTGAAGCATAAGGAAGAGAACAAGAGAATAGCGATATCATATTAAGGTCAAGGCCAAGGTTGAGGTTAAGAAGGGGTAAGTTTCCTAAACCTTGACCTCGGCCTTAGCCTTCTGAGTATTAATTATGGGTAATCTCGTTTCAAGAAAAGTCCAGCAAATGCAGCCTTCGGGTATCAGGAAATTCTTTGACCTGGTGCTGGGGATGAAGGATGTAATATCCCTTGGCGTAGGAGAGCCGGATTTTGTCACGCCCTGGCAGATCCGTGAGGCAGGGATATTTTCTCTTGAGGAGGGATTCACCTCCTACACCTCCAATAAAGGGCTTTATAAGCTAAGACTTGGCATCAGCCATTTCCTTAAACACAATTATGGCCTTGAATACTGCCCGGACGAAGAGATCCTGATTACCGTCGGGGTAAGCGAGGCGTATGATCTGGTAATGCGCGCTATGCTTGAGCAGGGGGATAAAGTCCTGGTGCCTTTTCCCTGCTATGTTTCCTACGGCCCGATTGTTGAACTGGCGGGGGGTGTGCCCGTATATATAGATACTAAAAGCAATGATTTTAAACTTACTCCCAAGCTGATAGAGAAAAGTATTGATAAGAAGGTTAAGGCAATAGTATTAAACTATCCTTCAAATCCGACGGGGGTTTCTTATACTAAAAAAGAGCTCTCAGAGATGAATAGAATGCTTCTTAAGCATAAGATAACCGTTATCTCTGACGAGGTCTACGGCGATTTAACTTATGATTTCACTCATACTCCTTTCGCGACTTTGCTCAATGCAAAAGAGAATACTCTTTACTTAAACGGATTTTCCAAATCTTACGCCATGACCGGTTGGCGCGTGGGCTTTGCCTGCGGGCCGAAGGATGTCATCGCGGCAATGACTAAAATCCATCAATATACGATTATGTGTGTTTCCATCACTTCTCAGATGGCAGCTTGCGAAGCTTTAGTTACCGGAAGAAAATCCGTAGAAGAGATGAAGCGCGAATATAAGAGGAGGAGGGAGTTTGTGGTAGAGGGTTTGAATAAAATCGGCCTGAAATGCCATGCTCCGCAGGGGGCTTTTTATGCTTTCCCTTGCATCAAAAATACCGGCATGAACTGCCTTGAGTTTGCCGAGAAGCTGCTTAAAGAGCAAAAAGTAGCGGTGGTGCCGGGCTCTGCGTTCGGCCCGGGTTTAAATGATTACATCCGTATCTCATATGCTTCAAGCTTTGATAACTTAAAAGAGGCGCTTTCGCGCATGGATACTTTTTTTAAAAATATCAGGAGGAGATAATGGTAAAGGTAAAGCCGAAGACAAAAGCAGATATTACCAAATTAGTCAAAGAACATAAGATTAGGTATATCAGGCTGTGGTTTACCGACGTCTTGGGTTTTTTAAAAGGGTTTACCATCACCGTAGACGAGCTTCCCCGCGCCTTGGGCGACGGTATGGGGTTTGACGGTTCTTCCATTGAGGGCTTTGCCCGCATAGAAGAATCTGATATGGTTGCCCGCCCCGATATCGGTACTTTTGTAATTTTGCCTTCAGAGGAAAAGGAGCAGTCGGTTGCCCGGATGTTCTGCGATATCTATAAGCCAAACGGAAAGCCCTTTGAAGCTGACCCGCGTTATGTATTAAAAAAGAACTTAGAAAAAGCGAAAAAGCTCGGCTTTACCTATTATATAGGCCCGGAATTGGAGTATTTTTATTTTAATAACCCGAAGAATACGATTATCCTTGATAAGGGCGGATATTTTGACCTTACCCCGCTTGACGTCGGCGAGAAGGTGAGGAATGAAACGGTTTCAGCGCTCGAAGAGCTGGGGATTGTGGTTGAGTATAGCCACCATGAAGTCGCATCCAGCCAGCATGAGATAGATTTAAGGTATGCCGAGGGGCTTGAGATGGCTGATAATGTGATGACTTACCGTTTGGTAGTAAAAGAAGTTGCCCAAAGCAACGGGCTGCATGCAACTTTTATGCCAAAGCCGGTATTCGGGATTAACGGTTCAGGCATGCACGTGCACCAGTCTTTGTTTAAAGGGAGCAAGAACGCTTTCTTTGATAAGCAGGATAAATACCATTTATCCAGTGTCGGGAAATTTTATACCGCAGGGCTATTAAAGCACGCCCGGGAGATTACCTCTGTCACTAGCCAGTGGGTTAACTCTTACAAGCGGCTGGTACCCGGATATGAAGCTCCGGTTTATATCTGTTGGGCGCAGATGAACCGCTCGGCATTAGTGCGTGTTCCGATGTATAAGCCGGGAAAAGAAAAATCTACGCGCATTGAATACCGTTCCCCTGATCCGGCATGCAATCCTTATCTGGCGTTTTCCGTGATGCTGGCGTCAGGCTTAGAGGGAATAGAAAAGGGCTATAAGCTGGCTGAGCCGGCAAACGATAATATTTATCACATGAGCGAAGAACAGAGGCTCAAAGCCGATATTCACGCCCTTCCCGAGGACCTTTTAGAAGCAATCCGCCTGACTGAAAAATCAGAAGTAGTGCGCAAGGCCTTAGGAGACGAACTCTTTGCATTCTTCATCCGCAATAAGAAGAAGGAATGGGATGAATATAAAGCTCAGGTGACGCAGTATGAGATAGATAATTACTTACCTATATTATAATGCCTGGCAGGAAAAAGCAGAATTACGATATCTTCCTCAAGCAGATCGAGGCACTGGCTAAGATCGCCAATCTGATTAACAGCGGCCTTTATCTGGATGAGCTTTTAAGGCTGATAGTCAATGTTACAGCGGAAGTGATGAACTCTAAGGTCTGTTCGTTGATGCTGCTTGACCCGGATAAAAAGGAGCTGGTAATCAAAGCGACCCAGTCGGTCTCCGAGGAGTATAATAAAAAACCGAATGTTAAATTAGGAGAAGGGATATCGGGGGAGGCGGCGTCAGAGAATAAGGTTATCTGTGTCTTGGACGTAAAAAAAGACCCCCGTTACAGAAACCGCGATATCGCGGAAAAAGAAGGCCTCTTCTCTTTAGCCAGCATCCCGATGAGCATCAAGGGCAGGGTCATCGGAGTAGTCAACTGCTATACTTCAAAAGAGCATAAGTTCAGTAAGGCGGAGCTGGATGTGCTGACTGCGCTGGCAAACCAGGCGGCGATAGCAATAGAGAATGCCGAGCTGGATTTGAGGGCGCGCAGCGCAGAAGAAGCGCTTACTACCAGACGGGTGGTTGACCGGGCAAAGGATATCCTGGCGCAGGAAGCCAAAATCCTTCCCGCTGAAGCATACCGCCTGATCCAGAAGCAGAGCATGGACAGGCGCAAGTCCATGCGTGAGGTGGCAGAAGCAATCATCCTTGCCAAGGAACTTAAGGATAAGACCCCGGGTTCCCGATAAAAACCTCTTTGACAGAAACTTGCTTTTATGTTAATATCCTTTCATTAACACGAAGGGACAAAGGCGTCCGTTGTGCAGGAAGGAATGCCTTTGTCTTTTTTTCTTTTATATTGCCCAATAATTAGGCAGGGACTATGAAGATCATAGAGAAAACTATTATTAGCGGCAGCGCTTCCCCGAGGATCATCGCTATGGAGGTTACTGCCGAAGCGATTGCCCAAAAAGCAAGGCCGGGGCAGTTTATTGTGCTGATGGCTGATGAGAAGGGCGAGCGGATACCGCTTACCGTGGTGGATAAGAATCCGGCTAAGGGGACGATTAAGCTGATCTTTCAGGAAGCAGGCTTTACTACCCGGCTTTTAGGCAAACTTAATAAGGGAGACAGCCTTTATGCCATAACCGGGCCGTTGGGACACGCCACAGAGATCAAGAAATACGGCAGGGTAATCCTTGTCGGCGGCGGAGTAGGGATTGCCGAGATTTATCCGGTGGCTTGTGCGTTGAAAGAAGCAGGCAATCAGATTATCACGATCATCGGCGCGCGGACTAAGGACCTCTTAATTCTGGAAAGGGAGCTTAAGGCGGTCTCTGGTGAATTGCACGCTGTTACTGATGATGGCTCATACGGCAAGAAAGGTTTTGTGACGGATATATTGAAAGAGCTCATAGCTTCTGCCATAAAGCATGGCGGACCCGCCGATCTTTCTGGCGGGGATAGCTCAAAGCTCATAGGAAAAGGTTTAGTTTACGCGGTAGGGCCGATTCCGATGATGAAGAAAGTGGCCGAGGTGACAAAAGACTCCGGGATAAAAACCATAGTTTCCTTAAACGCGCTGATGGTAGATGCTACGGGGATGTGCGGATGCTGTCGGGTCAGCGTAGCAGGTAAAACTAAATTCAGCTGTGTAGACGGGCCTGAATTTGACGCCCAAAAGGTCGATTGGGACGAGCTGACGAAAAGAAACAAAATTTACACCGAACAGGAAAAACATATCTGTAAGTTAGGTATATGAAAAAAACCCCTCAACAGCCAAAAGAAATACCCTCTTCGGAGAGGAATTCTAATTTCGAGGAAGTGGTTTCAGGCTATAGCGAAGAAGAGGCTTTGCATGAAGCAGCGCGCTGCCTGCAGTGCAAAAATCCTGCCTGTATTGAGGGCTGCCCGGTAGGCATCGATATTAAAAAATTCATCTTTCAGATTACGCAGAAAGATTATCAGGCCGCCTATCTTACGATCAGGGAAAAGAATAATTTTCCCTCTATCTGCGGCAGGGTCTGCCCTGCGGAATACCAGTGCTGTAAGGCATGCGTCTTGACTAAAAAAGGCTCTGCCTATGCCTCGGAAAACGCGATAAATATCCATTTTTTAGAGAGGTTCGCCGGAGATTACGGGATGCGCAATTGCAGCTTGGAGCATGGAGCGGGGAGTAAGG